>SDBU01007519.1_pt1 | contig 12538 bp, 13 predicted proteins | sample 2277071 | NCBI WGS metagenome assembly SDBU01 (sample SAMN10397929, study PRJNA504765) | marine sediment metagenome | isolation source: marine sediment core GS08_GC12, 126 cmbsf | place: Arctic Ocean: Gakkel Ridge, Loki's castle | collected 2008 | reverse complement strand
GGAGATTTACACACATTTATAGATTTAAATATGGCTGCGATTATAATGGAAAATGTTATGTATGAGCCAGAAGTATTTCCAGGTGTAATTTATCGTATGCGAGATCCCAAAACTGTTTTATTAATTTTTTCTACGGGGAAAGTAGTTTGTGCAGGAGCAAAGAATAAAAAAATTGTAAGAGATGCGTTCATAAAATTAAATAAAGAAGTACGGGAATTGGGCCTTGATAAAAAACCTAATGTTAACATCGATACTCAAGATTTAACTTTTACTTAAATCTTTTTCTATTCTATATTAATTATTTTAATTATAATTGAATTTCTTACTTCGGTAATCATTCTTCCATAACACACTTTGTTTTGCAAATTCATTTTCTGTTTAAAAACACTTAATAACTTAATTTATAAAGGTTTGTAGTATAAGATTAAAATTAGGTTTACTATAAATAAGTAATTAAAAAACTAAAAATAGATGTTATTAATTTCTTAATATCAAATATTATTAATAATGTGAAAAAAACAATATTATCTTATTTATAAATGAATAATTGCGTTGAGAGAACATGAGTTTTACATTAAAATTAGAAAATAGTCGGATTTTGAAAGGAATAATCGAAACTCTTGCCAGTATTATTGATGAAACAGAATTTCGAGTTACTCCAAATGAGTTTACAATTTCAGCGATGGATCCGAGTAGGATCTGTTTACTTAAATTATCTTTAAAGAAAGAGAATTTTGATGAATATGACTGTAATAAAGAGTCAAAAGTAGGGTTAAACCTAGATGATCTTGACAAAATCTTAAAAAGAAGTGCTGCCAGTGATTCTGTTGAAATTACCTTTAATGAAACTGATCAAAAAATAAAGATCAAGATGCAACGAGAGGGAATGTCTCGCACAAGAACTTTTAGCCTAGCATTACTTGATATTGATATTGAAGAAATCCCTATGGAGAATTTATTAAAGATTGAGTATCCTTCTAAATGGGTAATCGAACCGGAATTCCTTGTTGAGGCTATTAAAGACGCAGAGATCTATTCTGAAATACTTAATATCGCAGCTATTGAGGATCAAGGACTTATTTTTAGTTCTACTGGACAAATTGGTGAAATGGAATATAATCTTAGTGAAGATGACCTAATTGAGACTAATATTGACGGTACTAGCAATGGAGCATATTCATTAACTTTTCTCAAAGCGATTTTAAAAATTGCCTCAATTACAGAGAAATTAGAGATTTCACTAAAAACCGACCATCCATTAAAAATGATTTTTAACCTTCTTGAAGGTGGTGAACTGAGCTATTTCTTAGCTCCGAGAGTAGAAGAAGCAGAATTTGATGATGATGATATGGATGAGTTTTAATTAACATTTTTGTAACTACTGTAACTTTTCAAAATAAATATTTTTGTAACTACTGTAACTTTTCAAAATAAATGCAAATTTTTCAAAATAAATGCAAAAAACCGACCAAAATATCGATTTTCGAAACGGGGCGTACGATCTGATTAATCTTTAATGTTTGTTATGTCTAAAAAAAATATTTATTATTGTACAAATGGATGAAAAAGAAAATATAAGGAATAGATTAATCAACCATTTCGAGGGTGAAATGGCACAAGTTTTCCAAAAGATCGAAGATTCTGGTGCTACTTTTTTAAATTTAAAAGTTCCAGTTGGGCAATTCCAATGTTTAAAGTGTGGATGGTGTTGTCGTCATAACTTATCGATGGAAAAAGGAATTAGTAGCTTTGATTATAGAGGTAGATTCGTACATAACCCCAAAAAATCCACAATATTAACTTGGTTTGAAAAATCGATTATTGAAAAAAAAATAAAGCAAGAATATGGAATTGTGGCAAAAATACACCCTAGCAAAGTGTTTTTCTTGAGGAATCAACCCATTGGATTCGTTTTTTTGTATCAATTAGATTGTCGTAAGACGGGAGTATGCTCTTTTTTTAATCTAAAAAAAAAGATATGTAATATTTATAAAGCTAGACCGCTCATTTGTAGAATGTATCCGCTCTCTGTTCAATATTCAATTTTAGGGTTTCCATCAGTCAATCCTTATTGTAATGTCATCGATAAGATGTTAAAAGAACATAATCCAGATGTTGATTTTGATTCATTGAATTTAGTATCTATAAATTTTCAACAGGAAGAAAACACTTCTAAAAATTATTTCAAATCCCAATTTGAAATCGTCTATAAATACATCCCTAGGGTGAAAGGAGAACTATTAGCACTTGATAAAACTCCACCCTTATTCTTTAACGACGATGAGTTGAAAAAAATATCCCCTAACAAAATTAACTCTTACAAGCTATACGATTTCAGTTATTTCGTTCCTTGGTGCGAGAAAAACCTAAATACAAAACTAGACTATGAATTGTTTAATAACTATAAAGAATTGAAAGAAATGTCAGAGCAGATGAAAGGATTTATGGAATCAATGGGGTTTGAGCAATAATGAAAAAAATATGGAAATGGCGTTGGATAACATTTATTCTATTATCAATAATTGATATTATCGGAGAGATTATTGTCTATTTTCTCTTCCAAGATCTAATTATATTCATAGGCTCTACCATTGCCATTCAAGCAATAATGCCCCTACTTTATAAATTGATTATAGTTCAAAAATTAAAGGAGATTGAAGAAGAGGATAAAAAGAAAAGTTCAAGTGGCTTTAAAGCTCTAGATATAAATAGGAAAGATAATTTAGATTTAGATGGCATTAGTCACTGTAAATCGATGTTAAAGAGGAAAAATCTTACAATTCAGTCAAGATATCGAATTTTTGGAGAACTTAATAGTAAATTTTCAAATATTTCTCTCATTAAGAAATTGAAAAAGAAAAGTAAAGAATCAATTAAAGATCTCTTAGAATTTTTATTAAATTATTTAAAAAATGAAGATGAGTCTTCATTAGAAGTGGTATTAAATATCTTGACTTGGATATGCAGATCTGAAATGCGATCTATAGTTGATACTATTTTCCACGATCATTTACAATCCTTATTTGGAGATGGAAATCGTACTACTAATTTACTTAGGGTTCTTTTCTATATAGGACATTTCAAGGATATTACATTCTGGATCTCAAAGGCAATGGACGAAGAAAATATTGAATTTCTCGATATTTTAACAGAAGATCTCCACTTACCAGAATTGGTAATGAATAAAAATGAGATTAGGAAATATTTACTCGAAAAATAAGAGCATTTTGAAGGGATTGGGAACGATACGATGGCTGATAAATGTAACGAGCTGTTTCATAAACTAAAGAATGTGAAATAACTCAGAGGATTTTTTAAAATTCTAAGTCCACAAGTAATCATTTAAATTGAAGAAAAACAATAACTATATAATAAAATCTTAACCATAGACAGAATATCAAAGGATTTAGATATCTTATTTCTCATCTATAATGGCGGAAATCAAAAAAAATATTATTATATTTACAGGGCAGTCTGGCGTTAAAGTTAGCGAATGCTTTAAAAGGCTTAATTTCCCTCAAATAGAAAACCTCAAAACTATATGTTTAGAAGATCGTCTTTCAGAAGAATATAAACGAGGTTTCAAGAAATTTCTTTATGAAGATGTTCAGTTCCAAAATGAACTCTGGACTAAAGTATTTGAGGAAGTAATAAATGAAATATTAGAGAAATATAATGATAATTTAGTTTTCTTATCATTACACGGTTCATACTATCATCATAATTCAACTGAATTTGTTTCAGCTATAAATTTTGAAACAATCCTTAGATTAAAGGGTAGGGTAATGAAAGTAATAACCCTAATCGACGATATTTACGATATTTACAAACAACTCACTGTAGCTGGTGAGATTTTTGGAAACATAATGAATGAAATCTACTCATATAGAGCGATTTCTAAGTCGATCCAAAATCTTATTTTGATTTTAGATTGGAGACATAATGAAATTGTTATCTCGCACCTGCTTGCAAATTCTTTAGATGTCCAGTTTTATGTAGTTGCTATTAAGCATCCAGTTAGCATTATTAGGAGACTAATAGATAGTGATGAAAAGAGTCTTAAGATTTTTTATCTAGCCCATCCAATATCAGTTATAAGAAGCGAATCAGATAAGGTTATGTCAAAATTTCCAGCTCAACTGAACGCATTCGGTGAAAATATAGTTAATATAAATCAAAAAGCAGTTTTATTTTTTCCTAGTACGATTGATGAGTTAAGAATTGAAAAGAAATCATTTAAAATTGAAGATAATACAATTGAAAGATATGTTCCAGAATTATTATCTCGTCTGACAAATCCCTTCGATGAGGATGAACAAATTGGTTTAGGACTTCCACCAAGTTTGAAGAATCTTGATCCGTTTAATCCGTCAGGTGTCGATGCGTCGAATTTAACAGAAAATGAAAAAAATTCTATTGGAACTCAACTAGATTACCTTAGAGAAAAAATTCGACTTCAGGTCACATCAAGAGACTATAAACTAGTTGATCAAAGCAAAAACGGGATAATAGCATATAGACCTTATTATAAAGAATCTCTTTCTGGAGGGGTTTGGAATGAAATCAAATACAATCATAAATTAGCCCAGCGTAATGAGGAGCGTGATTGTTTGATTATATCAATCAAAAAGGATCACGCTAAAACACGAATTTTTAACTTTTTTACATACTTAATTGGTAATATAGTAGGATTGTCTGATGAACAGAAAAAGCTTTTAAAAGATGAGTGTGATAATTGGGAAAAATCAGCAGAAAAAATTGGACTATTCTCTGATAACGATTACATTTCGAATAATATGCAAGATATTCTTGAGAGTGTTGAGAATGTTAATAATTTGTTACCTAAAGTTTATAAATTCCAAAACGAATTAATTATTAAGAAAAAAGGTACTTTTCTGGAAGGCGTATTTAAAAGCGAAGATGAAACAAGAGAAGAGGTATTAGAAGCAATTAAAAGTACTTTACTATCTGATAAATTAAACTCCAAAGTTAAAGTTGAGAATTACCAAAAATTTGAAGACCCTAATGATTTAAAAATTCAAAAAATGCTTAAAAAATATATATCAAATTCAATTTGAGAGATTTAAGAAAATGAAAACTATTAAACGACCCATTCTATATTATAATCGAAGTGATGAAGACATAGAAGTAATTGGTGAGCTAGCAAAAGCGGGTATAAATTGTGAATTATTTGGTCCAATTAGCGATTATAATACTCCAAAGTTAATTTTTGGAGATGATGAATATATCGGAAAAAGTTCGATTGAATTTTTCATTTCAAAAGTTTCAAAACCCTTAAGCGAAGAATAAACATACTGTAGGATTCACAAGCGAATATTAAATTTTCTTTTCTCTTTTTTTAAGTCTGAATTACAATTATAATCGAAATTAAATTAGTATAATACCATCGGCATTATTTCCTGCGTTACAGCGATTATTATAAAGAGGCGAGGAAATACAAAATTTTAAATCCTAACCCCTTTTTTTATTCAGATTATTTATTCAAAAAAGCCACTTTGTGAGTCTTATTTATCGTTTCTTAGCATTAAATTAATCAAAATTTCCATTGGAAAACGTACCCGTCGTTCCTGTAAATATTGATTTAATGAAAGATTTTTCTCTGAAAAAGGAAAATGTTAAAGAAATAATTGATTTAGCTCTAAAAAACTTTGATTTGAAAGAAGGGGAAGATTTATTTGCTATCTACTTCAAAAGTATGATTAATCCAAATGAATTAACAACTTTCACAAAAGAAATTGAAAAAGCTCTCCCAAACTCTGTTGCAAATAAAAATTTAATTCTTATAATCCTTGGCTTTGATGGTGCAAAAATGCTGGGAATTACAATTAAACGGGAAACATCAATTAAAAATAATCTCTTTTGTTTGGATGAATTAGAGTTGGAAGCAGGAGATTGGATTGACATCGGTGCTCCCTTTAAAGATGGTGAAGCGTTTCCAGTTACAGTAAAGAGTTTGGTGTTTAATAAGGAGAAAAAAAACTGATAGTAGTCATAACAATCATCGCTTATCCCCTTTGATCATAATAAAGTATGGTGTCTATTGATAATAGAATGTGTGAAAAATTGTAGGTTAATATCTACTCTAAAATTTATTAGTTAGTTAATAGATTTATTAAAATTATCAGTAAACTAATTTACTCTTAATCTATTAATGATCTAATTTTTAAGTTATTTTTAGTGTGTAATAATTAAGTTAAAATTTAGAGTACTTATGAGCAATGAGTAGCAATTTTGATTTGGTAAAGCGATTCCCTTGGCTTCCTTCTTTAATAACTTATTATTCTGATATAGCATCTAAAAATACATTAAAATTTATAAGAGAAATTGCCAAATCTGAAACATTTAAGATTGTAAAAAATAGAATTATAACTCTATTCAATGAAGCATTTAACAACATTGAAGAAATGTCTATGTATGAAGCTGATGAAAACAATATCTATATTTATTTATTTGTGAGAATTCTGCTTTATATTTTTGATAATAGAAAAATTTCCAATCGGGTTGCAAATCTCTATTCCAAAACTACTTATAAAGAGTTAAATAAAGAAAATGAGTATAATTTGTATTACATTTACAAGGACTTAAAATTAGAAGTTCTTTATGAAGAAATTCCCACAGTTTATAAAACTAGAGTCTTAAAAGGTCAACATGAAACGATTAGTACGAATTTCAAGATAAATTTCATAGATTATTTAAAACTTGCTTCAAATCTTAAAGATGAAAGTAGAAGATTGGTAAATAATGCTTTAATGGAAGGTTATGTTTATATTCAACCTAAAAATCTTAATAGATTGCTTCAAGAACATGTTAGGTTGAAGTTATTGACTCAAAGTAATAGAGACCATAATAGATTAGAGGAATTGTTTGAAATTAAAGAGTTCAAAGATCTTTATGATGATATAGCAGAAATTTGGGAGCATAAGAAAGGAGAATTTGAATATACCATTGATGTTAAGTTTAAAGAAGGAGTAGATATGTCAGAAATTCTACCTCCTTGCATTAAAGAAATACTCTCTAAAGCAAAAAATGGTCATAATTTAATACATACTGAAAGATTATTTATCGTATGGTTTCTCAATGCACTGGAATATCCAGTCGAAACAATTGTCGATATTTTCGCGACTCTTCCGGATTTTAATAGAGAAAAAACAGAATACCAAGTAAAATATGCAAAGAAAAAAAAATATACACCTTATTCGTGTCAAACTTTAAAATCAAATGGTTTATGTAAAGCCATCGAATATAAAGATAAATTATGTCTAGAGGGATACTATTCAAAAATACAAGAGAAACAACGAGAGCTTTCTCATCCTCTAGGATATGTTAGAATAAAACAATATCGTTCTTCAAAAATAAAGATTAATACACCAAACATGATTTCAAAAAAAAATGAGTGACAATATTTATTTAAAAAGGCTCTTCCAAGCATATTACAAAGAATCCAAAATTCATATCATAAATTTACTTGAGCAGAGAGAATTTGGATTTATTCCCTGGGAGAAACAAATAATGAATAGACACATAGGTTTTAATGCTTCCACTAATTTAAAGAAATATTTGGTTAACAACACTCCAAAACATGCCTATACGAGTGGTTCACTTTATTCTCAACCAGAAAATCAAGACATGGAAGGCAAAGGTTATCTGGGTTGTGATTTGATAATTGATATTGATGTGGATCACTTTTATACACCATGCAAAAACGATCATGATATTTGGTTTTGTAAAGATTGTGGAAAAAGTGGAAAAGGAATGATAGAAAAGTGCCCTAGCTGCAAAAAACAAAAATTAAGCACTCTAACTTGGATTTGCAAAGATTGCCTGGAAATAGCTAAAAACCAAATTATTAAACTGCTTTATGATTTTTTAATACCTGATTTTAGAATTGATATAAAGCAAGTTAAAATTGCCTTCTCTGGACATAGAGGATATCACTTGAAGATTGAGAATGATAGAATCAGGAGTTTAACCAGTGAAGAAAGACGGGAAATAATTGATTATATTAGTGGTGAGAATATTTCATTTGACATTTTAGGGTTACAGGATAAAGGAGGGAATATCTTCGGATTTTCCAAGGAAAATATTGGATGGTCTCACAAAATAATAAGCAAAATGGAAGATCTCTTAAATAAAACTAATTCTGAAATTCAGGAATTTCTTTCAAACAAAAGAAAGCTCAATTTTAGCCAAAATCTTATAAAAAACTTTTTAAATTACAAGGATGACTTGCTAAAGATATTAAGAAACAAAAATAAGAATAATTGGAATATAGCGGGTTTTGGATTGACTTCTTGGATAAAACTTCTAAAAACATTGGTTAATGAGATAGGAATTGAAGTAGATGTCCCTGTTTCCGTTGATATCCACAGACTTATTAGATATCCTGGGTCTTTACATGGTAAGACTGGTTTTAAAGTTCAAGAACTATCTCCTGATGAACTTGATGATTTTATTCCTTTAGATGAAATAAATGAGAGATTAGATCCAATTGTATTCAAGAGTGAAAAAAATATCACCCAAAAATTAGAAATTACTGAACTTCAAGTACCAACAACGAGTTTAAAAGGAGAAACTCTTGGACCTTATGTGAAGGGAGATATAATAGAAGTACCACACCACTTTGCGGTTTTTTTATTATGTAAAGGAGTAGCGAAAACAATATAGGTTAAAATTTAATTTTCAAGATCACTTTAAAATTATATTACAGTATAGAATCGATTTTTATGGATTTAACAAAAGACTATGAAAAACTATATAATCACTGGCTCGAAGAATTTCAAAACCCTGATTTAACAGATTTACCTCCGGATTTATTTGATCATTACAAAAAAATTGTGTTATATATTAACGACTATAGAGAAGAGAAAACAAATGAATTGAAGGAGAAACTATTAAAATCATATCAAAATAATTTTAACTTTCTTTTTAAGGATTTCATGAAGATTCGAAAGGTTAAAGTAATGAATTCCGCATTGTCTCTTATGGAAATTGATTTGGATAAAACTCTTGAAGCTGAAAAACTTCTATATCAGAATATTGTTGCAGCATTAAAAGGTTATAAAAAATTAAAAGGAATAACAATTAATGGAATTGGGGTTGAGGTAGAATCTCTAAAGTCTGGGGATATTGAAATAGTTAAAAAGCCAGAAATTATTCATACCTCGAACGCATTATCACAGGAAATGGCAATCGAATCTGAGATAATAAAAAAAAATATTAATTATTTACTTGTAAGGTTTTTGGAAAAAACCCCAGCATTAGTTGGGATAGATCTTAAAAATTATGGACCTTTTGATAAAGAAGATATTGCCAATCTTCCTGTAAAAAATGCAAAAATTCTTATTTTTGAAAAATTGGCTGAAGAAATAGAGTTAACTTAAGTTTCTTTAAATTTTTTATCAAATATTTCTTTAAAATACTTTAATCGATATTTACCATATTTATCAAGAGGAGAAAACTTAGGAGGTCGAGAATTTATTAATTGTCCTCCACAATATCGACATTTCGACTCCGGATTTAGTATTCCGTATTTCTTACATTCTTTACATTTGACGAGGTATTTAGTCATTTTTGTATGATGGTTAGTAATTATTGTTTAATCTCTTATGAACTCAAAATTACCATTGTATTCAACAACCTTTTGTTCAATTGTTTCCAGGACATCAGATAATATATTCTCTGCATCTAAATAATTTTTTGATACAACTTCTAACTTATAAAACGGAGCGACAATATATGAAATAGTCACACCTCTCGTTTCAGTTGAATCAATCACTTTTAGTGCTCCAAGTAATGAATCTTTAATAAGCTCAATTCCATTCTCAGATGTATAAGAAAGTTTTAACTTTCCAGATATACTAACAGTAGAGATCTTAACATTTTCATCAATAATTTTTAGCAGAGCTGTTTGAATATTCTCTGACACTCCCTCTAAATCAGATAAAATTTCACTCCCATTTTCCTTAAAACCTTCAATAGCTTCCTGAAAAGATTCAAAGAAGTCAAGTACAGGAAACCCAATCAAATCGTACGCCTGATCTAATGTAAGATCAATTCCCTCCGTTTCAGTAAGAAATTGTAACAAATTTTCAAATTTTAAAGCATACTTCCATTCTTTCATTCTAATATCTTTTTGAGCAGAATTGACTCTTCTTAACGACAAATCGATATGCCCTTTTTCTTTATCTACTCTTAAAACACGCAATACAATCCTTTGGCCTATTCTTATAAAGCTTCGAATGTTCTTAATCCATCGAGAACTTATTTCTGAGATATGAATCATCCCTCTAGCCGTTTTATCTGAAGGTAACCCCTCATAATCAATTAGAATCACATAGACATATTGTTTTTCTACTTCTGTAACCTTGGCTACTATAAATTCTCCTTCTCTGGGGAAATTATTTCTACTTTTTACCATTATTTTGAGTTAACTTTCTTTTTTTATATTCTTTTTATTTCTTAATGAACTATAATTTTTTATTTTTTTTATTCTTTTAACTAAAAATGCAAATAAAAGTGATTAATAATTCCTAATTGGTATATACATAATAAATGGGCTGAAAAAGCGGGACTTAGAAAAAGTATTACCGACTACGTAAATAGGATTATCGATTACGGATTCAATTGGATGTTCTATAAGGAAGAAAATCTTGAAATAAATGAAAGAAGTGAGACTAAGATTTATCAACAACTTAAATATTTTTATGGCAGAAAAAAAAATAGGGAATATATTAAAGCCATTTACTTACATCACCTCTTAGATTTCTTTAAAGAAACTCATATTGATATACATGATGTGGATTTGGTTTTTGACAGATATCTGCAAGATAAAGTAGTTTGTGAAATTTCTAACTCTGAAGGCGTCGTTATAAATTTTCAAGATGAAATTAATGATATTTTTCGAGTTATTAGAGAAAATAAAGAGGAGCTTTACAAGGATCTAAAAGGATAATATCCAAAAAGTAAAATTTTCTTAATTATTGATTAGCAGTACTATCTTTTTCTAATTCTTGTAAATTTAGTAATTTATTGATGTAACCTTGCGACGGATTTCCAAAAGTTAAAACTTTAACCTATAAATTTGAATTAACCCTTGATAATTTCTCTTATATACCATAAAAAATATAAACTCAACAACATTAAAAATTAACATCTATATAAAAATTAATTTATATTAAAATTAAAATTTAAAAGAAATAACTTACAAAAAATAAAGGAAATAGATGTTATTATGAGTCAAAAAACCAAACCTCATTTAAACTTGGTAGTCATTGGTCATATTGATCACGGTAAAAGCACGATGATGGGTGCTCTCCTAATCGAAGCAGGTGCTGTATCCGAGAGGGAAGCACGTGAATTGGAGAAACTTGCTAAGGAATTTGATCGGGATTCTTGGTCATATGCTTTTGTCTTTGACAGGCTGAAGGAGGAGCGGGCGCGTGGAATTACAATCGATTTAGCCTTCCGCAAGTTTGAAACTAAGTCGAAATATTTCACAATAATTGATGCTCCTGGCCACGCAGATTTTGTTAAAAGTTTTGGGGGAATTTCTCCCCCAAATTAAACACATGATCACCGGGGCTTCACAAGCCGATGCCGCCATCCTTGTCGTTTCTGGAAAGAAAGGAGAAATGGAAGTTGGAATCGCGGCTAATGGTCAAACTCGCGAACACGCATATTTAGCTCAAACTTTAGGTGTAAAACAACTTATCGTTGCAATCAATAAAGCTGATATCTATAATTATTCTGAAGAGCGGTTTAATGAGTGTAAAGAAGCAGTTGGTGATTTACTTAAGAGTATTGGTTTCAAAAATGTAAATTATATTCCAACATCAGGAATGGCCATGGACAATTTAGCAAAGAAGAGCGATAAATTAGGATGGTATGATGGACCAACAATTATGGAAGCAATTGATCAATTTGACCTTCCTGATAAGCCTACTGGCAAACCTCTAAGACTTCCTATTCAAGATTCTTATAAAATTAAAGGAACCGGTGTTGTACCTGTTGGAAGGGTTGAAACAGGTATCTTAAAGCGAGGAGATAAAATTATAATTATGCCCACTGGTTTTGAAGGAGAAATACGTTCGATCGAAATGCACCATGAAGAAATTCCAGAAGCAATTCCCGGAGATAATATTGGTTTCAGTATTCGAGGTATTACAATTGAGGATGCTAGTCGGGGTGATTGCTTAGGCCATCCAAGTGATCCACCAACAGTTATTAACCCAAACGGAAAATGGACTGGACAAATTATAGTTATTTGGCACCCCACTGCTTTAGCACAAGGATACTGTCCTGTTGTTCACGCACATACTGCTCAAGTTGCCGCAAAGTTTACTAGTTTAGTGAAAAAGCTTGATCAAAAAACTGGCGCTGTTATTGAAGATTCACCTAAGTTTCTTAAAAAGAATGAAGCTGCAATCGTTGAATTACAACCCATTAAGAAGATGTGTCTCGAGAAATATGAAGATTTTCCTGAGATGGGCCGATTCGCTGTACGGGATATGGGAAGGAC
>SDBU01007518.1_pt1 | contig 12538 bp, 16 predicted proteins | sample 2277071 | NCBI WGS metagenome assembly SDBU01 (sample SAMN10397929, study PRJNA504765) | marine sediment metagenome | isolation source: marine sediment core GS08_GC12, 126 cmbsf | place: Arctic Ocean: Gakkel Ridge, Loki's castle | collected 2008 | reverse complement strand
AGCATTACGCCAAATAATTTAATTGATGCAGATGCTAATGGTTTGCCTGACGATTCAGGTCTTAGTGTTACTGATGTATCGGATGCAGTTGATAAAAAACATAGTCAAAATACCGACACAGGTACGTCAAGTGACGATTTTGCGGTGGGAGATGGTACTGATACTGATAAAACTGTATCAGCGAATATAGGGCAATCTGGAGACCAACCTGCATTTAAATATGATGTTGCTTTAAATAAATGGAGATTTTCTAATGATGGTACTACGTTTCAAGATATGGGTTCTGGCGGTTCTTTAACCGTAAAAGCAGTAGATGATAACCCTACTATAATCAATGTTTCTGAAATTCAAATAGACGACTCAACAGGACTAATTTTAACAGATGTAGGTGGTGGAGTTGCTAAAATAGGGTTGGGTAGTCATTGGAAAGATTTAGAAGTAGATGGTCAAAATACTTTAACTCCTAGTGGAGAAGAAACCTTAGAATTTGAAGCTGGAAGCGGAATAGCAATAACAACAAATTCAGGGTCAACTCCTAAGAAAATAACAATATCTGCTTCTGGTAGTGCAGTTTCATATAGAACCAGTTTTGTTAATGGAGACCTTTCAAGTGGAATTTTAACAGTTACTCATAATTTAAATCAAAAATATGTAGGAGTAAGCGTATATAATAACAATGATATAAAGATAACCCCAAATGACATAGAATTAAAAACAGTGAATTCTTTAGAAGTAGATTTATCAGGATTTGGTACTTTAGCAGGGACATGGAATATTGCGGTTTTATCTTAATGGAAAATAAATATAAGAGGAAAATATGAAATTTGGAAAAATAGAAGGAAATGATTATAACAATTTAATAATGAACGATGCTATTACTGCTTTTACAGTAGCTGTAGGAGATAATATATCTATTCAGAATATGGTAGATATGTTTGTAGATGAGTATGAAGATGAAACAGGAATTGATACAGGAAATAGTGTAAATATACTTTATGATTCTACAGATGATTATTATAGTATGGGAGAAGGAGATATTACTGCTATAGATAATATGGAATATGCTAATGACGGAGATGCTCAAAGTGCTTATGTAACTTCAACACCTATAGATAATGTATTATTAGTTCATTTTGATGGTAGTGATGGAGCTACTTCTACAACTGATGCTACAGGTAGACATGGAACTATAACTTTTGGTGGTACAGCACAGTTAGATGATGCTGATAAAAAATGGGGTACTACTTCTCTTTTATTAGACGGTAATAGTGATTATATTACTATTCCTGATTCAGCAGATTGGGATATATTTGCCTCTAATTCTGATGATTGGACGATAGAGTTTTGGGTACAATTAGAAGATACAACATCCGCAACTTTTATGGAACAATTTGCGAATAGTAATAATAGATGGACTCTTTATTATGCCAATGCAGGTTCAGGAATACATCTTTATGTAAAAATTGGTGGTAATAATTTTATTAATATGTATTGCGATAATTGGTTTACCAATACTGATTGGCATCATATAGCTATAATAAAAGTTGCAGATGAATATGCAGTATATATAGACGGTAGTCAAGAAAATTATGCACAAACAAGTACAACTGGTAATGTTACTGCTCAATTAATTATAGGCAAATATGGAGGAGGAAGTTCTGGCTATCTTAATGGACATATGGATGAAATACGAATAGCTCATAGTAACGCTCTTAATGCTTCTCCTAATGTAGGAAAAACAGATACTATTGATATACCGACTTCTGCCCATACTTTAATTTCAGGAACAGATATTATGGCTTTTTCAGAAGATACTGTTAAAGAGCAAGGTTCGTATGCTCTAAAAATAGAAGCAGAACAAACTGATTCTTTAAATGAAATATTAACCAAAACCGTTGCTTTAGATTTATCTAATAGAGATACCATAAAATTTAAAGCGAGAGCTACTAGAATAGGAACTAACTTCCAAGTACAAATTCACGATTCTGGAGGAACAACCTCTACATACAATGTTGCAATTTTTTCAGCTAATACTTGGGAAACTAAAGAATGGGACATAAGCGGAATAAATTCTACAGATAAAGATGTAGTTGACGAATTGATTATAAAAATTATTAATGCAGATTCTGCTAACACTATTTATATAGATGAAATGTACGCTTATGCAAATGCTACTGGATTTACTTTAATCTCAGAAAACCAAACTGCCGAATCTGAACCTGATGAAGCTAGAATTGTAATTCTTATGGAAGAAATTAATGCTATAACATTAAATACAGATTTAAAAGCTTGGGCATCTAAAGATGATGGAATTACATGGGCACAAATTACTTTGGAGGATGTAGGAGATTATGGTAGTGGTATTAAAGTATTATATGGAGAAGTGAATTTAACTCAATCAGGAATAGGTAGCGGAACAGATATAGTATATAAATTAACGACTCATAATAGTAAAAATTGTAAAATACATGGAACTAGCGAAGCTTGGAGATAATATGTCAATAAAAAGAATTTCTAATAAAAAAAATAAAAAAATTGTTAAAATTAGGAATAAATTTAAAAATAAACTTTATAATGTTGATACTTTAACTTATGACGAATTAAAACTTTTAGTTATAGAAATAGCAAAAGTCTTAGATATAATAAAGGAGTAAGATGAATATTTTATTTCGAGAACACGCACAGAATATTTATATTTATCCGTCTTTAGAAACAGAAACAGACCCTTTTGAACATACTGTTGATAAGGTAAAAATGAACCCTCTTCCTATTAAGGCAATTGTAACAGATTTAACATTTACTAAAGTTCAATATGCAATGCCTGGAATAGAAACAGATAAAGCAAAAGAGATAATTATAGAAAAAAAATATGAAAATTTATTAAAATTATCTTATAAAATAAAAATTGATAATGATTATTATGAAGGTTGGACATTAAACGGAAGACTACAATATAGGATAGAGGGAGATTATCTTCGAGCCTATACTTATATAAAGAAGGTGTAATAATGAGATTTACAGGAAAAGCTACTCCGCATTTTTCTGCTAGAAATATATTTAACGAAACTATAAGAAGAGATTGGTTTCAATTTCAGAGTGACGCATTTGAACTCGGTTTAAGTTTAACTGGTTATATACAGAATTATATTAGTGCAAGACGTAAACGTAGAGGCGGAACTGGTAAATTAGAAAGGTCAATAAGTTTTGAAACAATAGCTACTTCTCCTGCAATTGTTGGATGGGGTATTGGTAATATAAATGTATTAAATCAGAGAGCCAAATATTGGTATGTTGTGAATTATGGAGCAATGGTGGGTGGTCAACCTTTCGTACCTGCCCGTGGAAAGTTTGTCCCAGGTTCATTTGAAGGAAATCCTCCAAATTCTGCTTTAAAAGGAGGAGTGCAGAAATTTAATTATAAAGACGGTAGTAATATGGGAATGTTTCCTAAATCTCCTATTCGTCCACTTAATTATATACAGGCTGGTAGACGAAGAATGAGCGCAAGATTAAGAGTAATTATAAGTAAACTTAAAAAAGGATTTTAAAATGGGAAGTTACAGGAAAACTAGGAATATAGAAGCAAGTATTATTCAGTTTTTACAAACTAATTTTGATGCTGATTGGGGAAATGTAGAAATTACTAAAACTTTTGCGAGAGTTTATGAACTTCCTGTTAATGAAAAAGAAAAAACCGCAGGTATTTGTGTACGGGTTGGAACTACTGACCATACAAGAGTAGAAGTGGGAGGAAATTCTACCAAACGAGAAGTACAAGTATTAATAGATATATTTGCAACAAGCGATGGTCAAAGATTAGATATGAAAGATTATATTATAGAAAAAATAAAAAGTGGATTGGCATATTATGAATATGTCATAGTTAGTGGGCAAGTACAATCTAAAACTCAAAGCGGAAGAATAACTGTATTAACAATGGAAGACGACCCATTAAATTTTGATGTTGATAAAAGTACTTTAGATATTCATGATAGGTATCGTTCCTTAATTACATTAACAGTTTCTATAGGACAAGTCGAATTATAAATGAAAAAGCAATATAATATATGTATTGATTGTAAGAACAAGTGCCATCGTCAAGCTATTAGATGTCGAAAATGTCAAGATAATAGAAGAATTAAGTTAATTATAGGCAAAAATAATCCTAATTTTAGACATGGCAAAACATTGAAAAAATATTATTGTATAGATTGTCAAAAAGAATTAAGTGATTACAGATATAAAAGATGTTCATCTTGTGAAAATACCCGTAGATTTAAGGGAAAAACTTACGAAGAAATAATGGGTAAAATTAAAGCTAAACAACTAAAAAATAAAAGGAAAGAATCCCTTTTAGGTATTAAAAGGTCAAAAAATACAAAAAGACAATTAAGTTTATCTCACGGAGGAACTGGAATTCCTTATGAAAAAACAGAATACGGAGCAAATTTTGATAATGCTTTAAAAGAACAAGTACGATTTAGAGACAAATATAAATGTCAAATTTGCGGATGTCCTCAATTAGAAAACGGAAGACAGTTAGATATTCATCATAAAGATTACAATAAGAAAAACAGCGATATTAATAATTTAATTGCTTTATGTATGAGTTGCCATAGAAAAACAAATTATAATAGAAAATTTTGGGAAGATTATTTTTTAAAATTAAAGGAAAATAAAACATGCGTGTACAATTAGAATTTTTAACAAAATGGTATTTTTTCGTTCCAACACTTTTAGCTTTGATTTCTTTAATTTGGAGTGTAGTTAATTCTATTGTTGGAAAAACCATTGCTCATAAAATTACACAAAATGACCTTAAACATTTAACTGTTGATATAAAAAACTTAAAAGAAGATGAAAAAGAATTTAAAAAGGAAATCAAACAAAATGTACATAAAATCTTTTTAAGTATTAGACGTATTGAAAAGAAACAAGCAATAAGAGACGCTATATGTAATGAGCGTTATAAAATAGATAAAAAGTAAGAATAGTTTCAAATGTAAGAGAAAATAATCATTAGTTTTTCTATAGAAGAGAAAAACTAATTAATAAAAAGTTCAAAGGAGGAACTAAAAATGGCTTTAATTCACAGTTCGGGGTATAAGCCCCGTATTTTCCCTATTACTGGAGATGTAGCTGATGCGGAGATAGATAGAGCACAATCTATAGACCCTACAGTTACCCCTAATAGAGAAGCAATTAACGAAATTGGTCGAGATGATGAGGTTGGTTATAATAAAACTAGTCCTACAGTTACTTACAGATTAATGCAGTTTGAATATGGTTCGATTGAGTTCTGGCAGAAACTCGTAAACACTGCCACAAAAGGTGCAATTGGAGAAGATGAAATTGAATTGAACGATTTCAAAACTCCCTATTCTGATTTGTGTGGGTATTTAGTAGATGACGATGGTACTTTTAAAGGTACAGTTCAGTATCCTGCACTCAGGACGGCTGGTTTTTCGATAACAATTTCTGACCCTCAAGCTATAATTGAAAGAAATTTTGATTTGGTGGGAGAACAAGCAAAGATTTGGCAGGGTTTAAATAAGTATTTCATTTATAATAGACATGAAGCTCAGTCAGGTTCTGATGATGAAATAGACCTTAGTGCGAAAGCACCTGCGGAAAATCCTAATGAAGCTGGTAAGTATATGGAGAGAGTGATGTTAGTCCGAAGTGGAGTATCCACTGAGTTGATACTAACTACAGATTATACTTATAGTAATATCACTAAGTTGCTGACGATTCTCAGTATTCAAACTGCTGATGTTATTAAGGTGTATTATACGTCTGCTACTGCTCCTGATGTCATATTTACTGAAAACGATTCTGATGCCCCTGCTTTATCTGGAGATTCGGTTTCTATATATCTTTATATACCTGCTAGTGGTAAACCCAGTTCTAGTGATTATGTCTACAGATTACAGAGCGTAACAGTAGATGTAAGTTTTGATAGAGAAGATATTAGAGAATTAGGAAATAAAGATGTTGTTGCCAGAGGTATAACTGATAACACGGTTACTGTAACATTAGGTAGGATATTAGAAAAAATGACGATAGAAGAAATTCTAGTTGGGGAAAGTCCTGATTTTGGATTAATAGATGTGGAACAGTTTTCAGATGATATTGCTTTGATAGTAAAAATATTTTCTGATAATACTAAGGGTACATTTAAATACGGTTTCAAAGCTACAGGATTAACACCGACTGAAATTAGGCTCGGACAGACAGTTCAGGAATATGCTACAATGGATGATACTCTCGAAGGAGGAAGTTTTATAATTAGTGCAGATACTAGCAAATTAGGTATTTAATATATAAAAGAAGAGAAAGCCCTGGGAAACCCCTGGGGCTTATCTTCCCATCTTACAGTAAGGCAATTTATGAATAAAAAATGTAAGATTTGCAAAAAACAAGTTAAAAATAATAGAAACAAGTATTGTTCTATTAAATGTAAAATTGTGGCTTCTAATAAGCAAAAATTAGAGTGGAATAAAAGAAATCCGCTTAAAATGGCAAAGTACAAAAAACGTTATTATTTAAAAACTAAGGATAAATGGCTGAAGTATAATAAAAATTATAAGAAAACTTATAACAAAAAATATAAAAAGAATCCAAAGAATAAATTAAAAGAACGATTAAGAGTTCGTATTTTACGAGCATTAAAACAAAATTATAAATATAGTTCAACATTTCAATTATTAGGCTGTTCTATAGAGTTTTTAAAAAAATATTTAAAAAATAAGTTTAAACCTGGTATGACTTGGAAAAATCATACTGTTAATGGTTGGCATATAGACCATATTATACCTTGTTGTAGATTTGATTTAAGTAAAGAATTCGAACAGCGAAAATGTTTTCACTATACTAATTTACAGCCCTTATGGGCAGAAGAGAATTGGAGTAAGGGAAAGTATGAAAAATATAGAAAAAATTTATAACATCATTGATACGGAATCACGTTGTCTCGTCGGAATCATCTGTAAACGCATAGAGCTTTTGGAGAAAGATAGAATTTTGTCTCCGAATCTTTATAAGTCTTTATCCAAAGAATTAATTTATGAACATTCTAGAAATCTGAAAAAACTTATAGATTTACAGTCAAAATTATTTAAAATGGAATTTAAAACCAGGCAGAAGGAATAGTCTGGTTATTTTTATTAAAAAGTAAGGAGTAAAGTATGAATAAAAATGAGAAAAAAGAATTAGCTAAAAGACAGTTAAAAGTTTTAAATGACTTAGAAGAAAGTATGGCTACTGAACATATAATAAAAAATAATGCTATTCGATTTAAATCTGGAGACAAACAGTTTAGAGTTCGAAAACCTAATTTTATAGAACGTCAAGAAGTTTTTACTATTCAAAGAAAAAAATATTTAGAATTAATACAAGATGATTCTATGCTTTTTAAGAAACAGTGGGTTGACCTTTATAAAAAGAAAGATATTGATATAATAAAGATGGAAGTAGAGATGAAAAATATACAAGCTGAGATGGAAGCCCTTCTTTTGAAATTAGTTAAGGTAGATGATGCTAAAGCTATAGGCAATATTAAAAACGAAATTACTGATTTGCGTAGAAAAATGTGGGATATTAACGTAGAAAAAACTGATTTACTTCAACATTCGATAGAAGACCAATTATTACTTTTTGTAAATAGTTATACTAGTTATTTAATGTTAGAAGTTAAAGACGAAGATAATTGGAGTAAATATTTTAAAACTTATGATGATTTTCAGAATTGTAAGAACGATGATTTGATAACAAAAGTTTTCGATTATATGAGTCATTTAATTTACGGAGGATATAAAAATAATGAATCATAAACTTTTGAGAAATCTAGCTAAATCAGATAAACATCAAATTTTATATCATAGAGCTAAAGAAATCGGTACTTTAAAATTATTTAATAATGATTCGGATTTAAGTAGAATACAGATAGAATTTCTTTATTATTTGGAACTGTATTCTAGTTTATATAAAGATTTAGGTTCTCATGAACCTTATATAAGTGAAGATGTAATAAACGATTTGATACGTTGTGAAGCATATTTATTTTGGAAAAGTACGCAAAAATATAAAGAAGAAAAAGAAAAATCTAATATGAATAAAAAAAACAGAGGAAGAAAAATAGATAAAAATAGTAATGTTCCTCATATGATATTCCATAGGAAGAAGGCGAAGTAAAATGGTAACAGACGCAAGACGGTATCTTATTTCTTTCCTTGCAACATTAAAAGGAGATAAGGCTGTTATTACTGGTTTACGGGGTATGCAAAGAGAGTTAAATAAATCAAAAAAAGCAATGGGAATGACAGGTAAAGCTGGAAAAAGTATGGGGGATGTAATTGGTAATTTGGCTAAACGTGCTTTACTAACAATTCCCGTATGGTTAGCCTTTCGTGCTGTTCTTATGGGAATAGTTAGAACAATAGGTAACATGATTCGGGCAAATTTAGATTTTGAAGATGGATTAGCTCGTATTCGAACAGTTATGCAAGGAACTGCTGGAGCGATAAATAGAGATATAGCGATTATGAAAAATGTCATTTTAGACATGGCAAGTAAAACAAGCCTAGGTTTAAAAGATTTATCAGAAGTAATGTATTATCTAAAAACCGCTAATTTATCTGCCTTAGAATCTATGTCTGCTTTTCCTCACGTTGTACAAGCAGTTTTGGGAACTGGAGCAGATGTTAAAACGATGGTACGTGCAATTGCTGGAGCATATAATACTATGGGTAAATATATGGATAGTGCTTTAACTCCTTTTGAAAAATTCCAAGAAATAGCAGATGCTTTAACTTATACTTTTGCCACACAAGAAGTAGAAATGAATGAATTGGTTGCAGGTTATACTAAATTCGCTCCTTATGTGTCAGGATTAGAAGATGATTTTACAACTTTAATAACTATTATAGGTGTGTTAAATACTAAAATGTTGAAATCTGGTAGAACTGGTCGATTGTTAGGTAGAGCTATATTACAAATAAGTAAAAATTCTAAAAAATTATCGTCAATTTTTGATATAGCATTTGACCCTGATAAACCTATTAATTTTTTAAATCTTTTAGAAAATATTGCTTCCAAAATGAAAGAAGGAGCAAAGTTAACAAAAAAACAAGGAGATGCAATTCAAGAAGTATTTGCGACTAGAGCAGGAGTACCTATAAGATTATTAGTTAAAGATATGGAAACTTTAATAGACGCAGTTAAACGAGCAGGAGTAGAAGCGTCAGGTTTTACTAAAAAAATAGCAGAAATTCGAGAACTTACGATTACTCGTCAAATGAAAAGAATGGGTAATATTTTAAGTGTATTATCTAATAATTTTATGTCTGGAGTTTATGGTGCAGGAAGTTTTGCTTATTCTTTACAGCAACTTAATGACACTTTAGCAAAAGCCGGACTTCCTTTAAAAAGATATGGACAATTAATTGGTTGGCTTTGGACTAATATAGCTAGATTGGCATTAGTAATGGAAGAATTTAGTAAAGTAATGAAAGCTCCAACTGGAGAACTTTGGAACAAAATTAAACCCGATTTAAATCCGTTAGTAAAAGCTTTTGAAGAAATAGAGAAAGCGAAATTAGAGCCTTTAACTTGGCAAAAATTTTTAAAAGAAAATGAAATAGCGGTTGACCAATTTAATACATTAAAAGAAACTATAGAAGAAATTGAAAAAAAATCCGAAGAGCAAATAAAAAACAGTAAAATACAATTAGATAGAGAGAAGAAACGAAAAGAATATATACGTCATCAAGTTGCATTATTAAAAGCTTATGGTATTCATGAGAAAAATATTATTGAATATAAATTGGAACAGTTAGACATTTCAGAAGATTATGCTTCAGTTGAGGAAAAAGAATTTGAACGTAGAAAACTTATTAATCAATTATGGGAAGCTCAAACTAAATATCAAAGAGAGATGAAAGATAATTTACAAACTTCTATATTACAATTACTTAAACAAATGGGAGCTTCTGAAACCCAAATATTAGAAATTAAAATACAACAACTTTATGCTGATAGAGAAAATATAGGTAATGTTAGGTTTATGTTAGAACTTACAAAGTTAAGACGACAACAACAAATAAGTTTATTAAAAGAAAAGCAAAAAGAACTTGATATTGTGTCTAGTCTCTATATAGAATATAAAAAAGCGGATGAATTTGAAAAAGCTAGAATACGTAGAGTAGCAGAACTTAGAAAATTATCTGCACAAGAATTAGCGAAACGTTATGAAGACCCTTACGACCAAAGGATTATTGATGAATATTTTCGACACTTTTCTGAACAAGGACAAGATGCTATTAAAAAAGTTAGAGCTAAAATGTTTGAAGATATACTTGGATTCGACCCTACAATAACCCCAGGAATTACTGTAACTGATGAATTAAAAGACCAATTGAGAGAATTATTAAGTGCACCCGACCTTGTTACTACTTTTTGGGATAATTGGACTTCAAGAGGCAGAGATGCTTTAAAAGAATTTAGTAAAGATTTTGGAAGAATATTTTCAGAAGAACAAGGTGCAGGTGTTATGGGAAGAACGATAAAAGATAGGATAGCGTTTGACCAACATGTAGATTTAAGTACAAAAATAGGAATTGTAGAAATTACTTTACCTGAAAATGCTTTAGATAATGTGGCAGAAGAAGCTGGAAATCAACTTAAAGAAGCTTTACTTAGCAATGAAGAATTCCAAAAGAAATTCGTTGAACGTATCAGGAAATTAATATAAAAGGAGAATAGAATGAGTTATCAGAATTATACAGTACGAATAAATTTTTCGGTATCTGGTAGTGGCAATCCAGATTACGATTTACCTTATGTTTTTCATATAACCGACCCTGCACCAAAAACTAAGGATGTTATAATACAAGGTACAAGAGGAGATGGTTCTATTAGAATAAAAGGAGGCAAAAAATCTCATATAATTACTGTAAGAGGTAATTTATTTGATGCAGACGGATATAAAGATTTAACGGATAAAATAAACGAAATGAAAATTAATATTACAACTGATGTAGCTACTTTGACAATGAAACATTTAGAAGGGGCAAGTTGGATTCAAGATTGGACATATACCGTTGTTAGAAATGGAGAAATCCGTTTTGAAAAATCACTTCGTACAGGAAAACAGCCATATTCTATAGACTTTCTCGTTTTGGCATATTAGGAATCAATATGAAAAAATATTATTGTATAAAATGTGAGAAAAAAATATCTGATTATAGAGTTAAAAGATGTAGATTATGTGCTGATAAACAACATAGTGTAAATATGAAAGGAAATAAAAATCCTGCGTTTAAAGAAGGAAAACCTAAATGTGTAGATTGTAGAAAATTATTAAGTAATTATACTGCAAAAAGGTGTCAAGAATGTTATCATAAATATATAAAAAGAAGCGGTAAATTAAAAGGAAGAATTAAATCTTTAAGTTGGAAGAAAAAAATAAGTAAAACTATGATTAGAAAAGGAGTAACAAAAGGAAAAAATAATCCTATGTTCGGTAAAATTACTCACGGAAAATGGGGTATTTACAAAGGGATTAAAATGAGGTCATCTTATGAGATAGCTTATGCTAAATGGTTAGATAAACATGGGTATAAATGGTTATATGAATCCAAAACTTTCGATTTAGGAAATATGACATATACTCCAGATTTTTATTTGTTAGATAAGAATATGTATATTGAAGTAAAAGGATATTGGAGACTTGATGCTAAGAAGAAATTTTTCAAATTTCAACGATTATATCCTGAAATAAATATTCAAATAGAAAATTACAAATTATTAAAGAAAAAAGGTATTTTAAAATAGGAGGAATTAATATGGCAACAACGTTAGATGTAAGAACAAATTATGTAGACGCTGATGTAGATTATCAGACTACGCCAGCAGATTATATTACTCTTGATTTAGTGAATGATTATATAATCTGGACAGAAGGAGATGCTACAGTTAAAGACCTTATGCTTACAGAACCTACTCCAGCAGAATTAAACAAGGCTTCTACGATTATAGATAATGACGACGATAAACAAGTAAATAAATGTTTACTCATGGATTATAGTCATAATGTAGGAGGAGCTTATTATACTCATGAAGTTTTAGGTATGGGCGAGAATAAACGTTATGTTTTCGCTTTTTCATTTGATAGGGCAACCGCTACTGAACCACAATTAGAAGTGTGGGATGATGAGAATCATAATACATATGCAAAACATGTATTAGGAAATGGTACGCCAGCAGATTCTATGATAAAAGCAATTTGTACCACAGATGCTTTACCTGGAGAAGATTGGGCAGGGACTCCTATCGCTGGAAGTGCTTCTGCTAGGGTTTTAAAATTAAACGTAGGTAATGGAGCATTGGGAACACTTCCTAGTGGACAAACTACTCAAGAACTTTATTGTAACCTAAAAGTAGTGATTCCTCAAGCTTATGCTACACCTTCCATTGAGACTTTTGTTTTGACATGCAGGTTTACCTGGAATTAGAAAGGATACTTTATGAGTAAAAAAAG
>SDBU01007517.1_pt1 | contig 12538 bp, 33 predicted proteins | sample 2277071 | NCBI WGS metagenome assembly SDBU01 (sample SAMN10397929, study PRJNA504765) | marine sediment metagenome | isolation source: marine sediment core GS08_GC12, 126 cmbsf | place: Arctic Ocean: Gakkel Ridge, Loki's castle | collected 2008 | reverse complement strand
CTATAAAACACAGCATCACCTACCACGAATTCAAGCTGGCGTTTACCTTTTGATTTCTCTGCTTTCTCTTCACCCTCAAGTTTAGCAAGTTCACGGTCAATACGCTTTATTATAGCAACTTCACCAAGAAAATATTTACCGAAATCATGTTCATTATGCCCACAATTTAATTGGTACCATTCAACACAACAATCATGGTCTTTTTTATCATTAAGTACACAATAAGTACAATCTTGTATTTTGTTCTCTGTCCAACCATATAAATGGCACAAAGGGCATGCTCTTGAACTAGTATTAAACCCTTGAAAATTATCTCTCGTACACATCGCGCCTTTCATGTGATGCTCACGACTTCTCTTTAACGCTTTGATTCGTTCTTTTACTGTCGGTTGCGTACTCATAGTCTTTCTCCTATTATAGTGTAGCCATTGCCTGTGCATTCGCATACGCTTCATATTCCTGTAGTACATGTGCATCTTCAAACTCTGCGAGTGTTTCACTATCATCGTCAAGATAATCAAGCCAGTATCCAGTGTCCTCATTCATGGTTCACTCTCCTTCACATTCTTTTAGTATTTCTTCATAAATATTAGCAGGTAAAATTACATCACAATATTCTTCCGCATTATATCCTTTTTCTTCCAATTTTATAAACCAGTCTGCCATTGTACCCTCATAATCATCAGGAGGTATCGCTAGTAGTTCCAAACAAGGTTTCCCGTTTTTATCTGTCCATATCACTCACTCCTCCTGCTATACGCTCTGCCATGCTCTTACCTTTACCCCACTGTCGTTTACCCCAGGGATGCTTACTCCTGTTCTGTTTGCGATTGCAAGCCGTAGACTTGGCTATTGCTTCAGTTGGTATCGGCTTTCGTGGTTTGTATGAACGTCTATTGGGTGTATCGACTGCACCAGCGAAATCGAACTCAGGGATATTATGCCTGTTATATACTGCATCATGTTCAGTCATGGTGATATGTGTGTGATTAGCCATTATACTCCTTTTCTTCAATAGTCTCAATCTTCGCTGGTTTTTCCCATTTCCGAATCCCAGCTTGTCTAATTTGTGCAAATTCATCGGGTGTCATGGCTACTCCTTTACTTCAGCAAGCACTTGTTTGACTTGTTTAATGATTTTATAGTTTATTTCTCTAAATTCCACTCGTTTATCAAGTCCATATTCTCGTTTACACCACTTCTTTGACCTCGCAACAACTTTCTTTAATGCCTTTATCAGCTTGTCATTGATTGCTTTTTGTTTATCATGGTTATTGCAGGCACGAAGTATAAACTTGGCATTGGCTTCTTTTTGACCAGGTACAGGGTCTGAGAACACCCCAGCGATGTGATTGTCACCGCCTACTATTAGCAAGTGTTTAAGTTTCCACGGTGTCGGTGTATGTTTTATTGTCATTTGCTCTCTCCTTCTCACTCACATTATAGCGTGTACAGGTAAGATACACCATTGCGTAATACAATGCAAGTGTTATTTTGTGTGATTGAAAATGTCAGTAATTGAATGTTTTTTGTCATTCTCTTTTTCTTCTTCGGCAAGTGCTTCTTTTGCGATACCAATAAAGCCGATAGCATCATGTTTGTCATACTTTGAGCCATCTGTACGTTCACCAGAAGCAATAAATTTCAATGCTTCAACTAGCTTGTCATGTGAATTGCAGGCACGAAGTATAAACTTGGCATTGGCTTTACATATTTCTTCTGATAATGTTTCAGTGAAGTCATTGCCTAATTCCTTGAAGTCATTGCCTAATTCCTTTAGGTGTTTTTTTAATACTTTAACATACACCCAAATTTTCTTATTATCCTTTTCAAGTGCTTTAAGTCGCTCATTGTGACCTATCATTTGCTTGCTCCTTTCGTTTACGTTTACCATCCAGATACCGTTGCACCCTCAACCATACGCCTACCGGTGTGTCCTGGAATACTATCTTGTCAGCTCTTGCTCGCAAGCGTGTGATACCGTTGACCTTGACTATTAGTGTTTGCATGATTGCTCCTGATCCCCCCTGCTAATAAACAATAAGTGCTTTTTTAATAATTTCCATGTGCCAATTTTCAACATATTCTTGACCATCACTATCAAGAACATTATCTTCTTGCATAGCTTTTAGAATACGATAAGCTTGTTCTAATGCATTCTTTAATACATTACGCTGTTCAATGGTGTGCTCAACGATTGCCTCATGCTCTTTAATTGTGATCGTAGTTTTCACTATACTTCTCCCTATTATAAGATGTTATACACCCTCGACCTCAACCTCATCCTCAATAGCACGTCTACAATCGCCTGTGCCTGTGCAAGTGTATGCACGTAAATTGCTTCAATAGCTGTCATGTGCGTGGATAATACTTGTACTTGGAACATCGTGTACCTCCTTTCAGTTAACCTAAATAGTAATACTCTGTGCCATCAAAATCGGCACTCGAATAATCCATTTTTAACCATCGGAACATTACGTTTACTACTTATTATCAGTAATCATCATTATTTCTTCAAGTTTCTGTTTTGTAATGATGATTTGTTCACTTACATTTGCTGGTAAACCACCAACAAAAGTACAGGGACTTGCTATTAAAGTTTTGTCAACAGAATGTATAGCGTCCCAACAAATACTTGCTTTTGCATGTAGCCTTTCTTTTAAGTTCCGCAATACTATTTCTACATTGATTACTTCCTGCGTTTTAAGCTTTGACATGTGCTTTCCCTTTCATATTAAAATATACTTCAAACTTAATTCATACTCAATGAGGTTGACTATGAATTTATCATGCTCAGTATACGGTTGGATTTTAGTATTGTCTGGGCAGTTAATGACTGTATAAATATCCCAGTATGTTTGGCAAGTACCATTAAATAAACCGCCGGGCATTTTTCCAAAGCCGTACTGGTCATTTATTGTACGTGCCTTATGCTCGGCGTCGTCAATGCAGTTATTATATATATTCACTTTTATAACTGTATAATGTTCACGCATAAAATCCCTATGCCCGTCTTTTATGTGCTTTGTCTGATCAGTGTAGAAGTAATATACTGCCGTTATCATTTTACTTTCCCTTTCATATAAGATTTAACTGTTTAGTCATGATACCGTAAGCATACTTTCTTGAATGCATTAAATGGCTCTGTCAATGAACGTACTTGATGGTATTCATCATATAATAGAAACTTGTGTTTGCGGTCTCGGATAATATAAGATGCTGATGTTAAATGACCGTCTTTTTGCGGATTCTTTTTAATGACATCAAAGCCAGCATCATTCAATATCTGTTTTATCCGATAGTAAAGCAATGACTCAGAGTATATCTTTTTCTCATCTGGTTCACGTTTAAACCACGTGTTCTTAATGTCCATTACATCGTATAACATGATACACCTCTCTTATTAAGTGCTACTCGCCGAGTAATCGTTTCTTAGTGGTAAGGAAACCAATCTTGCCGTCAACGGTAGTTAAAACAAGCCCATCTACCGCCCCTTTTCTCCCACTATACCCCGAGCCATGAGTAGCATAGACATCTACAACATCTCTGCCCTCATCGTCAACATAACAGGCTACCCTTACTCCCGAATGCCAACCTCTGATATGACCATTAATACCACTATCTTTGCTTCCGCCTCTTGTTGCTCCTCCACGATTACCCTGAATATCTGCGTAAAAATGTGACATTGTGTTATCCTCCGTGTTAAGTGTTATTGCCGGATATTACCCTCATCGTCCCGGTAATCCTCATAATTATCTACCTCAGGCTTGATACGGTTATTATACCATTCAATATCATTAACTTGGAAAGTCTCAATTACTGTGAAATTTTCATCTCTAATTTCAATGAAGATTCTACGTTTTTCATTCGGCATTGTAGCCTCCTTGTTAAGTGTTATTCCAACTATCTATACACCTGTTTGGAGTGTCAGGCATATTTCATGATGTTCCCCTTGTTAGTGTTAATGTAATATAAACAAGATACGTAATACGCTTGGTATTGTCAAGTATAAAATGCAATAATAATCAATTATTTTCAAGTGTAAAGTATTGCAAGTCAATACAATAGCGATTGAGTGAGGTAAACGGTTATAATCGTGATAGCATAATGTAGGCAATATCTGGCAAGTGTAAGACAATGTAGTACAATATAATGTAGTGTAGGTAATACTACTATCTTACTATATAATACTTGCTATGTATGTAGTGATGTATAGTTATAGATAGTGATGTTGAATGAGGATAGGGCAGGAGAATATGGCTAATTTGATACCTTCTCACAAGCACACACATGCGCATATGAGCACCATTCGAATGCTTCTTGTGTGCTTAATGTCCTTATACCGCATACATTTGCAGGCAATAGCTTGTAAGAGTCACACTTGACACCATTGCTCTTGCTTTCTCTTGCTCTTGCTCTTGCCCTATTACAATCCAATCAATAGATTTTGATACCTTATGCATTATTGTTGCTCGCACTCTCAAGATGAGGTCGTGTACTGAAGGCGACGCCCGAGTTTGGGGTGGTAGGGAAGGGGTACTGGGGACAGGCGGGGTGTTCTGGGGGGAGTATGGTGTAATGTCCACAGAGGTGAGCGCACGTGCAAGAAATATGCACACGAATATACAGACATTATAGCACTTTTATCGTTAACCATCCGATAATGTAGAAAAATACAAGTGTAAGTACTGTACCTATGATGGTGTAAGGTATACTACCGCCGATTATGTTGTATGTGATATATACGACAGAACCGACTATTGTACAACTTAAAAGTATAGTGCAAAATCCTGTGAAGATACGTACTAAATGTTCCATTGGCTTGCTCCTTTCTGCATATGAATGTGTTAGTGGTGAAGAATACCGCAACCGAGTGCATAGGCTGCAATTAATACTAATAGAATAATAACTACTGGTGCAATAATAGTAGTAGCTAAAGTAGATAAAAGTGCTATCTGAATAATTACACAGAAAACGAAAACTATTGCTGCGAATATAGCCAGTCCGACAAGCAGTGCTTTTATGTGTAGCATGTGTCAATCTCCTTCCGTACTAATCTCCGTTAATTGCGTTTACTATTGCAAAAATGACATCACCTTGAAGAGAACCATCCTCACAACCTTCGTTTGCATCGTGGAGTATCTGTTTAAGTATCTCTTCATTTGTGTGATTCTCGATAGTAATCACAAGTTCGTATTGCTTGAAACCTGTGTAATTCTTTATGACTTTCATGTGTTAGTCTCCTTTCTTATTAGAATCTTTCATATTAGATTTTATATACGGATTCGGATAACGTTTAGAGTATATATCTAACAGTAAATTATCTAGTGTTTGTCGTGTTTCAGATAATTCATACGTCTTTATAATTTCACAGTCAGTCGTATCGCAAGGTGAATACGAACTATCGCCATGTTTTATGTGGCTTAATTTACAATTGGTCGATACATGCGCATATCCTTTTATCTTTAGTTCTACATAATCTGTAGTGTAACCAAGATTACATGATTCACCTTGTTCGTAATCGTTATTTAGACATGGGCAATTATTACATATAGTATACCATCGAACTATCCTAAATTCTGTCTTAATCAGTTTTGACATATGCTCTACTCCTTTCTTATGCATGCAATTGACTGGCATATGAATGCATATGCAAGGGAAGGTGCCTGGTAAGTGCCAATCACTTGCTGGCACGTGCATTCATAGGGTGCTCGTGAATGTTGCCGATGCGTTCGACTGGTATTGTTCCACAATTTATAGTTTCATCTACAAGTGTTAGTTTTGGAATCATTATGTCATAGAAATATATAAGCTCGTGAACTGTGTCTGTTGCTGTACCATACCAGTCAAGCAATTTTAATGCTAATATTCCGTAATCTTTTCTATAGACAAGTTCATATTTACCCTTACCATATCTGATTATATCCCCCTCGAACCACCATTCATCATTAGAAGCTTTTACCTTGACGCCGAGTTCAAATGAGTCATACTCAATATCATTCCATTCCTTGTCCCATATTTTACTATCCAGTGAAAATAGAAGTAAAACATAGCCAAGAAACTTATCCTGTTCTTGTTTGTGATACCCTACAATCTTACCCTTACGGAGTAACCGTAGCATTAGTTCAGTCTGTGCCATCGTTAGTCTCCTATTGTAAGCACTACTATTTTACAGTACCATCCGATAACTGTAGTATTATACCATATGACAACGTAATTGTCAAGCTGCCAATAACTCTCTCCATATACCACCTTCTGCCACATGTCAGTCTTATACTCTCTAACCCACACCTCTGCGAAATAGTCTCCTTCATGTGTTATATCTACATACGGTATCTCCATTATCCAATTCTTACCACTAGTATCGTTAAGCATATAGTAGTACGTGTCTATAACTACACCACCCTCCGGTGCATCAAGACCACGTTCACCCTGTCCACCAAGTGGTCCGACAGGCCCCTCACAGGCAATGGTCAGTAATAATAATAGTAATAGCTTTCTCATTCTATTCTCCTTCTCTTGGTGCCATAGCATGCCCTATACTTGCACATCGTATCGAGTAGATACTTTGCTATGCTTCGGCATTAGAATGCGTTAATGGGTGTCTAATGCATCTCTAATGGTTCGTATGAATTGTTGTGTGAACAACCAATTTTCTGGTACGTGAAGAAGTAAATTGTTAAAATAGGTTACATCGTTAGTACTTTCAAAGAACAGTGTCAATTCGAATGGTACGAATGCCCTTGCGGGAGCACATGATTTAACTACTTTCATTTGCTTTCTCCTTGTAATATAGAGGGGTTATTCTTTAATTTCTCATGAGCCTTATGTACTGCTTTTATCCATTCTCCACCGAGTATATCGCTACCATAGCTATATAGTTGCTTCTTTTTGAATATGCGGTCGAATTCCTTACGTCCATGCTCGCTTAAGTGTTTGCTGATGATTTTACCCATTGGTTCTCCTTTTATTACCACATTCCTTTAATTGACCAATTATCAAATATGCCTGCAAGAATAAAACTAAAAAATGAGATGCAAAATATTCCGATAAAAGGCTCGGTAAAAATCTTATGTTCACTAAAATATTTAATATCTATACCAACAACAAGACCCATTATAATACTAAAAATTATAATTGCTATAAAAAACCCAATATGGGAATGTTTATTAGCAAAACTATTTGGATTTCCATGTATTGCAGGCATCATCTTTCTCCTTTCATTTACCAATAGCAGTCACTATCACCCATATACCCACAATTACCGTGTAGCTGAAAATAAAGATTACTGCATCTGACAATAGCTTTCTCATTTTAATACCTCCAGTTGTACTTCAAGTTTATCCTACGGGCATTGATTCCAGACTGTTCCGTCAATTTCTGGCATGTGAACTACTTTACCGTTTATTTCCATTTGTTTTAAAAAGAACGAGACTCCAGCATCAACGCATTGGTCTCTTAAATTTCTTATGCAGTCTATATCTATATGCCTGCGCCCAGAACCAGACTCACAACCGCAGAAAATTCCGTCAATATGGTCATAAATAGCAGTATATCCTTTCTCCCAGCTTTTCGGGCATGTGCCGAATAATCCCAAATCAATACTTGAAAGCATCGGTTCTACACTCACAATCCTTTTGCTTGCCGGTATCTGTAGAAGAATAGGTATTAGTTCATCAGCGTCTTTTTGGGTGGAAACTGAAACACCGAGCCAGATGTGATTTAGCATTTCGCACAATGGGAAACCATCATACCTTTCATTATTAGTATAGATAGAATCAAAATATTCTTTCATTCTTTGTGGGCGTTTGGTTAAGAGAATAAATTTGTGATGTGATACTTGAATCATTACAGAGAAAACATCATCAATGAATTTAAACGGCACATCTTCATGAAATAAATCTCCCATTGAACATACAAATATTTTACGAGGTTTTCTCCAATGAAGTGGTTTATCAAGTCGGTCGGGATGTAACAATACATCATTAAAATCCATTGTATCATAATTCTCAATGCCATGTATTGCATGTGTACCAATTCTCACAAAACGATGAGCTATACGCTCTGCGTAACAGTTTTTACAACCTTCATGTATCTTTGTGCAACCTGTTACCGGATTCCATACCTCATCACACCATTCGATTTTTGTCATTTTTACCCTCCATTTCATTGTTTACCTGATTAAAACTGTCACCACTGCTGTCACCACTCAATGGTGACACCCTTACGTCATCTATTACAGCAACTTACAAGTGTTTGTCACCAAATAACCCCTTCTATAGATAGATATTATTCTACCCCTCTCTAGTGGTGACGGGGTTTTCGAAGAGCTAATGTATTATTTTTATGTATGTTATCCCTGTCACCAACACATGGTGACACTAGTGGTGACACTTTCTTACTCATTTTTCCCCTAACGTCAATACCAGTCTGTATAAACCGTCTTTTGTTCTTTCAATTTCTTTTGCCCCACGCAAATTTGTCAATGCGTTGTTAAAAATGTATAATCCAGAACGTTCAGAATGACAGTTTCTTTTTAATTCTCTTTCGGTCAACTCATTTCCATTTATCAATTGTCTTCTAATTCTCACTTCCATCTTTGCGGTAGCATTATCTGCATCTATCGGGTCGTACATTTGTCTTACTATAAATTGCCAGTCAATAAGCTTGATTACTTTATTCGCAATATCCATGTCGATTATATCTCTTTTTTCATTAAGAGCAAGCAAGCACATCAATCTGTGTGCATAACCATCTAATCGTTTATTGTGTTCACTTGGTGACATTGCTAAGTACCACGTTTGCATTTTTTTACGCACATCATCTGCAATCTCGTATTCAAATTTATTACTTACTCTGCCTATTAATGAACCTAACTCTTCTAATAATCTTTGCTTCACACTGTCTGGAATTTTCTCAGGTAAGAAACTTTGCTTTATCCCACTACCTGGTACAAGAAACAACCTGTTATTAAAACCTATGTCAGTGAAACTTGATTCCCAAGTGCGTTCGTAGGTTTCAATTGTCGAGGCTGCTAACATAGTCAGATACCCATTCTTTATTTCTACTTCGGAAGTTTTGATTACGTTTTCGACCTCATTATCTTCGAACAATGTAGCTACATATGGCAATAGTACACTTGACGAGATAGTTGACTTGCTAACAAATTGCTTAAATTCGTCAAAGTATAAAAGCGTATTGGGATTCTTTTTCATTTGTTTCATTAGTCCTTCGCCAGAACCAACACCCTTACACGCATTTATATAGTTCTTAAAAAAAGCAATCGTATACTTGATAGCAGTACTCTTACGGTCGTCTGCACTCTCACCCAGTAATAGTGTATATAAGCGAGGCTGTGGTTTTAACTCACTTGCAATTGTAATCTTGTCCGCTACCGCACTGCCTAAGCATGTCAAATATGACATGTAAAAGAATTCTAACGGCGGTTCAAGATACGAATTGTATAGTTTAGCATATTCACCTGCAGCCCCGCTTATGACATTATACGGGAACTTAATCGTCGGCATCTACCCTCACATCAATATTTACCCATGCAGTATGTTCATTATTCCATTCTTTATTGAAGTTACGATACATTACAAATAACAACCACAACATTTCAAATGATATATCTTCACTAAAGCGTAAATCATCAGTATCTTTAAAACCAAATATCTTCCCTAAATCACTTTCATCATCCCACTCCCAAAACCAAGCAAGTTTATTTAGTGTACCCGGACAATCTATCATATCCTGTAACTGGTCTTGCTGTGGAAGCCAAATGTAAATATCTGAATATAATTCTGTTGTTAGAACTTTACGCTCTTCTCTCCATATTGTTGATATTCTTTTATTCCGCTTTAGAGCAATAAAGTCATCAGGCATTAAAAGTCTAAATGTTTCGGTTTGTATTTCTCTTGCTTGTTCGCACATTTGACAGTATTTATCACTCGTATCCATAATCACTTCTCCTTTATCCATTCTTCTTTATTATCATCCCATTTCTTATGAAAATTCACCGACATTACAATTGCAAGCCATAACTGTTCCATACTTGTAAATTGTTTCATATAGTCATTAATTGCATGGGAATCTTCTTCCTCGTAATAGTAATTACGGAAAATATCGACTAAGCCTTCTTTCGTCCAATGAGCATGTAATTCAAGATTAAGCATACGCTGTAATTGGTCTTGATATGGCAGCCAAACGTGAGTGTCTGAGTAATGTAACTTTAATATACCAGATATATATGTTCTGCCATAAACACCGTCAACGAAAACATCAGCAAAGCAATCGCCATCTTCTAGTTTCCATAATTTCTGTATATCGGGATTATGACACATCTTGATATACTTCTTACTCTCATCCATAGCATTCCTCCTTGCTTTAGAGTTTCCATTAATATATAACATTTGAACATATCTGTCAAGCACGAAAATAATCTGAAAATAACACTTGCATTGGAATGTCGAATGTTATATATTGCAGATACACTGAAAGGAGAAGCATATGACGAATAGTCTATTCACATATACAAAAGAAGTTGATGGTAAAGTTACAGAGATAACTCATGACGAATTTTGGCGAGTGGTAAAAGAAAATCATAAACTAATGAACAAACGACTAAAGAAATGGAAACGTTGGTTAAAAACGCATGACTTTTTAAGTGGGAGAAAGCTATGACACGTAGTGAGTTTTTAGGGTTGGTAATAGCGAGTCCACTTGCGATACTGTTTGGTAAGCGTAAGCAGGAAACTTATTCCTTTATAGCAACATGGGAAGAATATGGCAATAACGTTCCTATGAATCTAGCTTACTTCTATTCAGATTGGATTAGACCAGATGGTAGTATTATCACATCAGATGAAGAAAGAATACAACTTGCATGTAAAAGATTAGAGGAGCGAATGTATGGCGTAATGGGCTATCATCCAACTTCAAGAGGGTATGATTATGACAACAGGTGAAAGGCGTGATATTGAATTAGCACAACTCGCCTTCGATACTGTATTAAAATGGCGAGAACGTGGACGTAACAAGCACCCTGACGACAATGGCGATGACAAGGACGTACTATTTCAAATGAATAGAGCTCGTAGGCATTTACTACAGGCAGGTTCGCCACTTGAGATGAATGTTGGGGAATGTATAGAGAAGGTGATTACGAGGGCTACAATGGCGTTATTAAAGCATGAGGAGGAGTAGGTTATACTAAAACTAATCTTACTACATCTCATGCTAATACCAATGGCATATGCATTACTCGCTGTATTCGCATGGTTAAACAGGACAGATGAACATGGAAGGAGCAGGAAATGGACAGTAAAAAAGAGACAGTAATTGAAATCAGAATTAGTTGGCAGAGTGCAATAATCATCCTTTTGGCAGTTCTTGTATTTCTAATGGGTACTTTATTTGGTGCTTATTTCTATCGTGGGTATCAGATGCAAGCCCATGTTAATAGATATAATCAAACATTACGAGTGTTTTCACAACTTGACTTAAACCCACAGGTTGCTCAAGTACTTAGAAACATTGGCTGGCCAATCAGAGAAGTTCGGTCATTACCACAGGTGCTCCCGCAACGAGAAATACCACCTGAGCCAGAGCAGAACGAGGAAGGTGAATGAAAACAACAACTAAAGACTTTAAACTATTCAAGCAAGAATGTCAGAAGTGGATTGATTATTTCGGGTTAAAGGATTGGAGTGTAATATATTCACATGAAGAAACAGAAAACGATAGGGCAAATGCTGAGTATTGGGCAAGTTCTGAAGATTGTTTAATACAGATTATATTTGGTAAAGAAATAGGCAATAAGGATAAAGTGAAAGTTAGTGGTTTTCATGAAGTAACAGAAGGTATGCTATTGAGTAGATTAATTACACTTGCAAAAAGTAAACATGCAACTACAAGCGAGATAGAAATTGAGGTTCATTCTATTGTTCGCACACTTAAAAACACTGTGTTTAAGGATGTGAAACCGTAAGGAGTGGACTATGGATGATATAGTCAAAGTAGTAGTACTTTGCGATGCTCATGTACCATTTGAAGATAAGCAAGCAGTACAGGCAGCAATAGAGTTTTGCGAGCGTTTACAGCCTGATATAATAGTTTCTCACGAATGGATGGATTTTTATGAGCTATCACGATTTACTAAAGACCCAACAAAAGCAACAGGTCATACGCTACACGAGGCACGGCAGAAGACGTGGAAATGGTTTAAGAAAATTAATAGTGTGTGTCCTAAAGCAAGACGTATACATCTTAATGCAAACCACCCTAAACGAATGCAGAAATATCTATGGCGTAATGCACCTGAACTTACTGGTTGTCCTGAATTCGAGCTTGAAAACTTTATGAAGTTTAAGGAGTATAATATTGAATATCATAACTACTTCACTTTTCGGGACTTTTTATTCAAACATGGTGACCGCATCCACAAGTACTCCGCCTACACCGCTAAGAACGAATTCGAAAGCGAAGGTATGTCGGGTGCATCAGGTCACTCACACAGGCTTGGACAGCATTATCGCAC
>SDBU01007516.1_pt1 | contig 12541 bp, 13 predicted proteins | sample 2277071 | NCBI WGS metagenome assembly SDBU01 (sample SAMN10397929, study PRJNA504765) | marine sediment metagenome | isolation source: marine sediment core GS08_GC12, 126 cmbsf | place: Arctic Ocean: Gakkel Ridge, Loki's castle | collected 2008 | reverse complement strand
GGCCGTAGCCATGCCGACGCCGATCTTGGACGGGTCGTCGAGCTCTCGCAGCATCTGAACCAGCCCGATCAGCGTGCCTATCATGCCGAAAGCGGGCGCGGCGTCTCCCATGAAAGACAGGATGCCAGCGCCCAGTCGGTTGCGCCGCTGCAGGGTGTTCAGCTCGATCAGCATGACTTCACGTAGATGGTCGCTCTTGGTGCCGTCTACGAGAAGCTGAAGCCCCTTGGTCAGGAAGTCGTCATCCAGTTCCCGCATGCTCTCCTCCAGGGCCAGCACGCCGTCCCTGCGAGCGGTTCGCGCGAACCCCGACATCTGTTCGATGACGCGTTCGGCCGGAGGGATGTTGACGGCGAATGTCCGTTTGACCACGCTGAATATCCGCAGGACCTCCGCCATAGGGAAGTGAACCAGCGTGGCGCAGAACGTGCCGCCCATCGTGATCAGCATGGCCGGCACGTTAAAGAAAGCTCCGGCTCCGCCGCCGATGAATATGGCGGCCGCAATAACCAGGAAGCCCGCCACCGCTCCCACTAGAGTCGCTATGTCCATGATTATCCGTTCCCCTCTTGCCCTGTCTGCATGACACGCTTGAGCCGCTCGGTGATGTCTGCGCCCACCTTCGAGTCGGTGATGGCCCCCAGGACCTTGGCGGCGCTTCTGCCCTCCATCAGGTAGACGATCTTCACCACGGTCTCCTGCTGGTCGGCGCTGTACATCTCCGTCAGTATTTCAGAGGCACGTTCCGCATCCATCTTGCTGTATATCTCGGCCATTTTCTTCAGGTTGGATTTCTCGGCCTGCTCGATGGCGATCTGGAGCGCATCCAGGTCAGTCTGACGCTGGTCGCATTCGGTCCTGAGTCGCGCAAGGTCCTCCTTCTCCCGGTTGAACTTCTGGCGCAGTTCATCCCTCTCCTTCTTGAGCTGCCTCTCCCACGCGTCCAGTTCCCGCGAGCGCCGCTCCAGCCGGCTGAGGGCCAGCTCGTACTCGGCCTTCTTGACCCCCAGTTCTTCGGCCAGCGTCTGCAAGCGCGCCTCGGAGCCAAGTCGCAGGAACGGCACGTCACGATCGGCGGGCAGTTCGCGGGCCTCGGCGGCCGCCTCCTGGACGGCCTCCTCCTCCGGAGCGCCCCTCACGTTGAGCAAGCTGCCCACCACAGGCACTCGAGCCAGCCCCGCATGGGAAGGCTTAAGCCCGCCCTGCGAGTTGATGACAACAACGAGGCACGCCATGAATGCCACAACCCCGAGAAACACAGTGCCGCCGATGAGGATTGCTTTTCTCACCGCGCTCCCTTAGCCTGAATGAATCTGCTGGCGGAGTACAGTTCCAGGATCTTCTCCTCCGCCTTTTCCTGTTCGGCAATGAACTCGCTTCGCAGCTTGTCCCGATAATTCTCCAGCGCTTTGCGGGACCGCATGACGCGCTCCAACTCGGCGCGGGCCTGCTGGCGCTCCCCGTCCATCTCCGCCACGACGGCATCGCCGTCCTCTATGCGGCGCCGCACGTGCCTGAGATAGTCCCCGCACTGGATGCTCTGCACCATGTCGCCGTTTCTCTGGGCCTTGCCCAGTTCGTCCAGCACCTGGTGGCGCGTGTGCTCCCACTGCCGCCGCGTCTCCTTCTGCGCCAGTATGGCCCGGTCAATGCGGGCCAGTTCGATCTCCAGTGCTTTCTCCTGGTGCTCTTTGACATCCAGGATGCTCTGAAACCGGAATCGGAGCCCTGTCTTTGCCACGCTTGCGCTCGCCAACGACCTCTAGGGTTAAGGTGTCCTTCTCAGAATTCCCAGCGATCCGTGATTCTTCGCACTTTCTCCAGGGCGCTCGGCAGAGATTCATGTTCGCCGATGCCCTGACACAAAAAGGCGTTCACCTCGGGCATAAGATCAACCGCCCTGTCAATGGGGGGACTGGTGCCGCGGGTGTACGCGCCGATCTTTATCAGGTCTTCCGCCTCGCGGTAGGTGCTCAAGATGCCCTTCAGCTTGCGCACGACGTCCCGGTGCTCCTCGGGGGTGACGGCCCTCATGACGCGGCTGACGCTGCCCAGGATGTCTATTGCCGGGTAGTGCCCGCGGTCGGCCAGTTGACGGGCCAGGGCGATGTGGCCGTCCAGCGTGGCGCGAACGGCGTCTGCGACCGGCTCGGCGAAATCGTCTCTTTCCACCAGCACGGCGTAGATGCCGGTGATGCTGCCCTTGGGGGAGTTGCCCAGTCTCTCGGTCAGAGCAGGCATCAGCGAGAAGGTCGAGGGCGGATATCCCCGCGCAGTGGGCGGTTCGCCGGCGGCCAGGCCGACCTCCCGCTGGGCGTTGGCCACCCGCGTCAGGGAGTCCATCATGTAGAGCACGTCCATCCCGCAGTCGCGCAGGTACTCGGCGATGGTAGTGGAGGTGAAGGCCGCCTTGATCTTCAACAGGGGCGGGGCGTCCGCGGTAGCGACGACGACCACCGACTTCCTGAGTCCCTCGGGCCCGAGCTTATTCTTGATGAACTCTCCGACTTCGCGCCCCCGCTCGCCGATGAGGGCTATCACGTTGGCTTCGGCCTGGCTGTGACGGGCTATCTCTCCCAGCAGTACGCTCTTGCCGACTCCGGAGCCGGAGAATATGCCCGCCCGCTGCCCTTTTCCCAGCGTCAGGGCCACGTCTATGGCCCGTATTCCGGTGCGGAAGACCTCGCTGATCGCGGTGCGCTTCAGGGGGTTGGGCGCCGGCCTGTCTATGGGGGCGCTGTGCGGACACGATATCGGACCGCCCTGGTCAATGGGGTTCCCGATGCCGTTCAGGATCCGACCCAGCAGGTTCTTGCCCAACCCGATTCCCAGGTCCTGGTAAGAGGAGACCACTTTGTCGCCCGGCTGCACGCCGTTCAGTTTCTCCAGCGGCATCAGGATGGTCGTCTTTTCGCGGAACCCGATCACCTCGGCCTTGATGGAGGGCGTGCCGTTTCCGATTCGCCTGTAGATGTCGCACAACTGCCCCACCCCAACCGCCGGTCCCTTGGCCTCGATTATGGCCCCGGTCACGCGCGTTATCTCCCCCTGGTAATCCATGCAGTCCAGGTCGGCGATCCTTGCTGTGTACTGTTTCAGATCAAAGGCCATTGGATTCTCCGTTCTTGTTCAGCAGGACCCTTTCTATCTTCTTGAGCCTGCCCGGGATCTCGGAGAAGATCTTCCCCGATTCCGTCTCTATGCAGCAGGAGGCCAGTGGTATGGACTCGTCGGGCACGACAGTGATCCGGGTCCTTCCATAGGTCTGTCCCAACTTCTCAACGGCGCGCTTTGTCAACTCGTGGTCGCGCGGATTGACTCTGACCACCACCGGACCTTTGTCCCGGACCGCACGCAGGGCGGACTTGACCACTTCACCGACCCTGTACCGGCCGTGCTCGATCTGATGCTGCAGAAGCTTCTCTGTGATGCTCAGGCTGAAAGAGACGATCTCTTCCTCGTTGCTCTCAAGCATCTCGAGTTTTTCCTCGTGCATGCTGCTGATCAGCTTGGCCACCTGTTCGAGTTCGCGGTCCAGTGCCTTCTCTTTCTCGGCAAGTTCCGCCTCGCGCTGGGTCAGGGCGCTTTCCCGGCGGTCAAGCTCGCTGCCACGCTCCACCAACTGCTGTTCCCGGTCGGCCAACTGCAATTCCTCCACGGTGCCGACGCGGCTCTGCTCTGCCTGGGCGGTGCGGTCCGGCTGCTTGCGAACGTCGCGCAGCGGCCGGTCGAAACGCAAGACGGTCTCATTCGACATACTGCTCGTCCCCTATCTCAACGACCAACTCCCCTTCCCTGTATCGCTTCCTGGCCAGCGTCATGATCTGCTCGCGTGCCTCTTCCACCTGGGACAGCGGCACTCTGCCCGTCATTTCTCTCTCTTCTTCGACCCTTTCGCGCAGCCTCTGGGACATGTTGGAGTAGAAATGCTCACGCATCTGCTCCGGCGCTCCCTTGAGGGCCATTGCGATCTGCGTCACCTCCACGTTGCGCAGCAGCTCCTGCATGGAACGGTCGCTCACCTTCGGCAGGTCATCGAAACTGAACATCAGCCGCTCCAGTTCCTCGGCCATGTCGGGGTCCCGCTCGTGCATCTGCGTAAGAACGCGCTCCTGCGATTCCTTGTCCAGTTTCCCGAGCATCCCGGCCAGCTCCTGGGCGCGGCGTTCCTCGGACGGCGCCTCTGCGCCGGTCCCCATGTCTTCCAGCCTCTGCTTGAACCCCACGATGATCTGTTCGGAGACCTCGGCCGGGACGTCTTCGTTGGAGACGATCCGCTCCACGATCGCTTCACGCAGCTCTTGTTCGAGCATGTTGAGGATTTCGCCGGCTTTCTCGCCCGCCAGGCTGGACAGCAGAACGGCGGCGCAACGGGGGCTCTCCCTTGCCAGAACCCGCGCGATCTGCTCTTCGGACACCTCCTCCAGGAACTCCCGCGGAGATCTCTCCTCCTGGGGGACCGCGGCGTACAGACGTGCGGCGCCCTCCTCGCCCTTGGCCTTGGCCAGCACGCGGCGGAACCTCTCATGGGGATCGCCCAGGAAGAGGCCGCCTCTGCGCTGTTTCAGGAAGAACCCTCGCAGGGCATCGCGTTTCTGTTCCTCAGCCACCTTCGAAACGTCCAGCCCTTCGGTTGCTTCGCGAAGCTTCGCCAGGCTGCTGTCGCTCATGTGTTTGAGCAGATTGGCAGCCTTATCGTCATCCAACGTCATCACCAGAACGGCTGCCTTCTGTGCGCTGGTCAACTCCACACCCACGGCCCAATCACTCCTCTCCTTCAACCCAGCCCTCGATCATCCGGCTGGCCATCTCGGGATTCTCGTCGATCAACCGGGAGATCTCCTGGCGTATCAGCTCGTCCTGGTCCGTCTGCGTGGGGTATGGCGCCATGCCCTCGGCATCCAAGACCTCCGGGACGAGCACCCGACGCGGACCGGCCACCTCGATGCCCTTCAAAGCACGCCTTGCGACAATCAGCAGAACCAGGCCCACCACGCCCACCGCGAAGTACTCGCCAACCTGTACGGCCCAGCGGGGTATGCGGCCCCTCACACCGGCCGGCGCCGCCACAAGGGGATAGAAGCTCGCCTGCACGATCTTGAGCGTGTCACCCCGTGACTCGTCAAGTCCCACGGCCTCCCTGATGACGTCCGTGACGTCCTCCAGTGTGAGCACGGCCAGCTGGCTCTCCTGGCCCTCCGCTTCTTGTCCTGTTTCGTCCTCGGTCGGGGCCTGCAGCGAAGACATGTCCACAAATGCCGCCACCGTGAGCCGCTTGATCTCGACCCCCCGATTCACCGTCTCCCGCAGCGATTCGCTCACAAGATACTCGGTGTCTATGTTGTCTGTCTTGCTGGAGCTGGCGAGGCCACTGGCGCCACCGGAAGCGGCCTGTTGCTCTCCAGGCACGTTGCTGACCGAGCCGACCAGGCCCCCGACCTCCGCGCCGCTGCCAGTGGTCTGAGAAGACTCGATGCGCTCGCTGACGACCACTTTCTTGTCCGGGTCGTACTCCTTCATGGTCTCCCGACTGTCCTTGAAGGTGAGTTCTGCACTCACACGGATCTCGCAGCGATTGAAACCCAGCACGGTGGCGAGCATGGACTCGGCCTTCTGGGCGAGGTACTGCTCCATCTTCTGGCGGTAGCTCAACTGATCGTCGGCGGCCAGTTCTGCGCCCGCCTGCCCGCCCCCGACCAGCACGTTGCCCTGAGCGTCGGTGATGGTGACATCCGTCGCGGCGAGGCCGTCCACCGCCGACGCCACCAGATTAGCTATGGCCACGGCGTGGCGTCGGGTGAGGGCCTGACCGCCTTGAGTCATCACCAGGACCGACGCGGTGGCCTTCTTGCGGTCTCGCACAAACAGCTCGCGCTCGGAGATAACCAGGTGCACGCGCGCGTAATGCACGCTGTCCAGAGACATAATGGTGGCCGCCAGCTCGTTTTGAAGGGCGCTGACGTAGTTGATCCGCTCCGCGAAAGGCGTCATGCCGATCTTGGGTTCCCGGAAGCTCTCAAAGCCCATCTGGACGGTCCCCGGTATTCCCTCTTCGGCCGCGACCATACGCGCCTCATCTATCTTGCCGGCCGGGACCAGCACGGCAGTGCCGCCTTGGGTGAGCCGGGCAGTTATGCCCTGGCCCTTGAGTTCCGCCACCAGACTGGCGCATTCCTTGGGGGTCACGTCGGTGCACAATATCTCATAGTCCGGCGCTGCCGCCCAGAAGACGGCTCCGACCAGGCCGCCGATGCAGATCAGCCCCAGCAGCACCAGGATCAGCCGGTGCCCGGGCGACAACCTCGCCCACGCAGCGCCGACCTGCCGTCCGAAAACCTGAAGCAATCCCATTGTTACACCTGCATCCGCATGATCTCTTTGTACGCCTCAAGCAGCTTGTTCCGTATCTGCATCATCAGCCGGAAGCTGAGATCCGCTTCACTGATGGCCGCCACGACCTGGTGGAGGTTGTCCGTCCTGCCAGAGGCAAGCTCGAAGACGGCCTTATCGGCCTGCTGCTGCAGGTCGTTGACCTCCTTGAGGTAGCTTTCCACCACCTCCTTGAAACCCTCGCCCCCCGCAGCCCTGCCGATCTGACTCGGCAGCGGACTTGAATGCCCGGGAGTAATCGGCGTCGTTTCCATGGTTATCACTTCAGGAGTTTGAGCGTGTCTTCACAGATCCGCTTGAAGTTCTGCATGGCAATCAGATTGGCTTCGTAGGCTCGACTGGCCGTCAGCAAGTCTATCATCTCCATGGGCACCTTCACGTTCGGCATAGCCACGAAGCCGTCCTGGTCGGCGTCCGGATGCCCCGGGTTGTAGACCCTCCCGAACGGCTCACCGGAAGGGACGATGGCGCGAACTCTGACGCCGTTGAGGCCGTCGAGCACGGTGGAGAAGACCACCAGGCGACGGCGATAGGGTCCGCCCTCGGGGGTTTGCGTGGTCTCGGCGTTTGCCACGTTGTTGGCCACCACCTGCAAGCGCACCCACTCCGCGTGGAGCCCCGAGGCCGAGATGTCAAGCGCACGGAAAAGGTTCTCACCCGTCATCTGCCGCTATCTCCCTTCAATGGCGCCCCTCAGCTTCCTGATGCGCGAATGAAGCACTGTCAGATAGAGCCTCATTCTCAGGGCGTTCTTGTTCATCTCGACGATCTCGCGCTCGAGCATGACGTCGTTGCCGTCCGCGCCCGCATCGCGGAACATGGGCCGGTATACCTCCGTCGTGATGTGCCGGCCCGGCAGCGGGTTGCCGTCCTCGTCGAGGATTTCTTCCAGCCGCTGGGCGAAGCGAACGCGCGCGGTCCGGTAGCCGGGGGTGTTGAGGTTGGCCAGATTATTGGCAATGACGCTGTGGGTCTTGTGGCCTGCGTCCAGCAGGCCCAGCAGACCGTCGCAGTTCAGAATCCCCATCCGAGCCGTTCCTTTCGAGCGGCGGCGCAATGATTCCGCTCTTAAAAGAGCAAACCGGGTGCCAAAGCCCCCCCGTCAAAACCCGTCAGGGAGCGTTTCAGAACGCTCTGCCGGGGAAAGCGGCGCTGAAGGGTAGACAGGGGCGGGAAACGAGGAAAATGCTTCCGCGCTCAAGAAAAGTCTTCCTCGATATGCCCTTCCGCCATATACTTTTTCAACTTGTTGCGGATGGTGCGTGTTGAAATATCCAACCTCTCGGCCGCCCGCGTGCGGTTGCCGCCCACTTTCCGGAGCGTCTGGAGGATCAAGTCCCTCTCGACGTCCGCCAGTGTTGAACCCCACGGGGGCTCGCCCACAGCAGCATGCCGGGGCGCCAGAACGTAGTCAGGCACATCGTCCATGCCCAGCACCCCGTCGGTGTCCATAATCACGATCCGCTGCATCAGGTTCTCCAGCTCACGGACATTGCCGGGCCAGGGATACTTCCGAAACGCCTCCAGCACCCCGTCATCAATCTTGAGGCACTGCTTGCCCAGACGCCTGGAGAACTTGCGGACGAAGTGCCTGCTCAGAAGCTCTACATCGCCGTCCCGCTCGCGGACGGGGGCCAACACCAGGGGCACCACGTTGACCCGGTAGTAGAGGTCTTCGCGGAAGCGGCCAGCCGCCACCTCGGCGGCCAGATCTCGGTTCGTGGTGACAATGAAGCGAACGTCCACGCGTATGGTGCGCGTGCCGCCGACGCGTTCGAATTCCTTCTGCTCGATGACGCGCAGCAGTTCGGCCTGCAACTTGTCAGAGGTCTCAGTGATCTCGTCCAGCAGGAGCGTCCCTCCGTCGGCCAGTTCGAAGCGTCCGAGTCTGGCGGCGTGGGCGCCCGTGAATGCGCCCTTCTCGTGCCCGAACAACTCGCTTTCGAGTATGGAATCCGACAGGGCAGCGCAGTTGACGCGTATGAAGGCGGCCTTCCGCCGGGGGCTGCTGTTGTGTATGAGGCGGGAGATCAGCTCCTTTCCGGTGCCGCTCTCCCCCTGCAGAAGCACCGTGGCGTCCGTGCGCGCAACGTGCATCGCCTCCGCACAGATCCGTTCGACCGCGGCACTGTTCCCGACGATGTTCTGGGCGCCGTTGCCGCCCCTGAGTTCGGCATGGAGGTACCGGTTCTCTTCCACCAGGCGTCTGTGCTCGTTCAGCCTGCGCAGCAGCACCTCCACCTCGTCCACGCAGATAGGCTTCAGCAGATAGTCGAAGCCGCCCCGCTTCATGGCCTCCACGGCCGTGGGCACGTCCCCGTGACCGGTCACGACGACGACTTCGCTGGGAGGGTCCAGCGACCGTGCCTTCTGCAGCACCTGCAAGCCGTCCTTGCCGGGCATCTTCAGGTCCGTGAAGATCACGTCGAAGCTGCCCTGTTCGAGAAGCTTGCAGGCCTCGACACCGTCACGGGCAACGGCCACGTCCAGGTCCTCGTCCACTGCCCGGAGCAGCTCCTCCATTAGCTCCCGGTCGGCGGGAGCGTCATCGGCGACGATGGCTCTCTGTATCATGCCTCCTCCGGACCTTCCGCCAGTGGCAGCAGGAACGACATCGTTGTCCCACGGCCCGGCTTGCTGTCAATTTCCAATGGTGTGCAGTGCAACTGAAGTATGCGGTGCACTATGGGCAGTCCCAGGCCGGTGCCGTTCTCCTTGCTCGTGTAGAAAGGTTCCATGATCATCCCTGCCTGCTCCGAAGAGATGCCTTTCCCCGTGTCCCGCACCTGCACGCGGACCCGCTTCTGGCCGCCCTGTTGCCTGACGGAGGCCACTACGCGGACCGTTCCCGGCCCCTGGAGCGCCTCGACTCCATTCTGGATGAGGTTGAGCAAGACCTGCTTGATCTTGTCCGGATCGGCGCTCACCCACCTGGCCTTTTCCGGGATCTGAACGTGGATCCGCGCCGAGTCGGAACGGGTTTCCACACGGACGAACTCCGCTATCTGCTCGGCGGCGGCGCGCAGGTCAAAGGTGGTCAGGTGCAGGCCTTCGGGCCTGGCGAAGTCCAGCAGGCGGCCGAGCAGGCCGTTGAGCCGGTCCGCCGCGCCCATGATGTTGGCAACGTAGCGCCGGCGCTTTGCATCGTCGTCCGGCTTGCGCTGGAGTATGCTGGCGAACCCCTTGATGCCGTTAAGGGGCTTGCGGATCTCATGGGCCAGTCCGGCGGCCATTTTGCCCAGGTCCGCCAGCTTTCCCTGCTCGTAGAGCTCCTGCTGCAAGGCACACAGAGCGGTGATATCTCGGTCGAGTTGCACGGCGCCGATGGGCTGTCCCGCGGAGTTCGCCACCAGGCAAGCCGTGCTGGAGATGACCTTGGCCTCCGGCCCGCCCAACTCGCGGCGCTGGCATTCCAGCCGGCGGCTCCCTGCCAGAACACCGGCCAGCAGCGTGTGGCTGGACTCCATGACAGTCTGGAAGTGCCGCCCCAGCGTTTCCTGCCGGCGAACGGCCCACATGTCCTCAGCCGCCGGGTTGAGGGCGCGCACGGTGCCGTCCAGGTCCGTGACCACAACGGCGATCGGGATGCTTTCCAGGATGCTGTGCTGGAAGTTGTAGGCCTCGTCCAGCTCCTGCACCTTGCGCGCCAGTTCGCAGTTGGCGGCCTCCAACTCCAGGTTCACCTGCTCGGCCCGCTGTTCAAGCTTACGATAAGCTTCCTTGAGTTGGGCGGTCTGCCGGCTGAAGTGGGCAAACGCCTCTTCCAGCGCGTGCAGCCCCTCAGGCGGTGCCTGAAGCTGTTCTTCGGCCAACTTCATCAAACTGATCCCCTCAACCAGCGCGATAGAGCCTCTGGGCCTTGCGGGCGTTGATGGCCGCACGCGCCCCTTCGGTCCTTTCCTTCTGGCCCTGCATGTAAGCCAGCAGCTTCTGCTGCACACATTGCTGGCGTTCCGCTATCTTCCCGATGACCGACTCAACGGAAGCCAGAACCGCGTCCAACTGCCCGTCGGCATCCTCCCTGTTCTGTTGCCACCTCTGCCTGGCAGGCTGCAAGACCGCTTCGATCTCTTCGATCTGCACCATCAAGGCTTCGACCTGCTGACAGAGGAGGAGCACTTCGCTGGGATTCGGTCTGGTTTCCATGATCCTGCGCTGTTCATCCACCAGATCCATGACCTGTCCGTAGAGCGCTTCCTCTCGGCGATAGGCGTGGGTGAGCTGTGTGGCAAGTGGGTTCACTGCGTAGCCTGCCTCTCTGTTTGTCCCATATCGGCCATTTCGAAGACCCATTCCGCCCACGAGCTGGCCTCGGGGTGCGCGCTTAGTTGCTTGAGCAGCTTCCTGGCATCCGGTGCGCGGCCGGCATTCCTCTGGCTCAGCAACCACATCACCATCAGGTGCGAGTCGCCGGGCGTCTGCTTGCAGAGACGGCTGTATAATGTCGCCGCCTCCTCATAACGCTCGGCCAGGAAGTAAACGTACGCCAGCGTGTCATCATCCACGACCGGCTGGTCTACCACCGAAACCCATCGCTCGTCGGGTAGCTGCACGATCTGAACGGGCTCCTGGGCAGGCTCCTCCGCTGCGGTTTCGACCACCTCTTCGACGGGGCCCACTTCTCCCAGGTCAATGGCCTTCGGCAGAGCCCGGGCGGCACTGAGCAGCTTCACGGCGGGCTCATACAGCCGGCCGTGCTCCTGGTCTGCCGGCGGAGCGTAGAAGCCCCGCAAGAGCCGTTCGTGGGAGGACTCGGTTTGCTGCTCGCGACCCGTTTCAAGAGCCGCCAACGCGACAGCGGCCAGCAACGCCACCAATAGAACCGCCGTGCCGATCACCTTCATGGCTGCGTTCCTTCTTCCTGGACAGGGCATTTGCCCGAGTAGACGAGGGCAGCACTTTCGAACTGTTTTGCCTGCTCGTAGTACTGTCCCATCAAGCAAAGCGCCTGGGCAGGATTCCCGCCCAAGACGCTTTCCAAAGCCATCTGACGGCACAACTCCAGCCCCAGCGCGGGATCGCGGGACAGCAGAAGACGGGCCTCACACAGGCGCGCCCGCTCGCGAAGGTCGGGATCCTCGATCTGATCCTGCACAGCCGCCAGGGCATCCTCTGCCTCGTCGTACTCCCCCATGTCGGTCAGGAAGCCGGCCTTTTCCACCGCGAGGTACTGCCGGCGGCTCGGATCGTCCATGGCCTCCAGGCAGCGGTCCAGCACCCGGACGGCCATCGCCAACAGGCCGCACTGCCGGTACGCTTCCAGCAAGTCCGGCAGCGCCTGCCAGTACTGATCCTCGTGCCCGAAGGTGGATGCTATGACTTCGCCCAACATGACGGCACGCGCGTAGTCGCCGCAGTGCACATAGGCATCGACAAGCTCACGACAGACACGGCTGCTCTCCTCGACCTCCAGGGGCCAGTTGCTCAGGAAGAGCTCGTAGCGCGCCGCCGCTTTCTGGTAGCGACCGCCCTCAAGGGCCATCCGGGCCAGCCGGTAGTCCGCACGTCGAGCGTAGTCGGTGTCCGGGTGGCGCGTGCGCAGTTCCAGGTATCTCTCCTCGACTGCCAGAAGCGAATCCCCCGCCTTCTCCATGCAGAAGGCGATGTTGTAAAGGATGCGGGCAGTGAGCGGCTCGTTGATCTCGTGGGCCAGAGCGCGGCGGAAGCATGAAACTGCATCCGTGTACTCGCCCAGCTCCATCTGGCTCTGCGCGGCCCACAGGAATGCCGATGGGGCCAGAGGATGGTTTGGCGAACCGTCGGCCAGAAGGAGCAAGTTCCGCTCTGCGCGTCTCCAATCCCCCGCGTCATACCAGGCCCTTCCCGCGATGTAATGGCCGTAAGCAGCCCAGGGTGAACGGGGGAACTGGCTGTGGAGCACCTCCAGTTGGTCCCGGGCCATCTCCGCGTGTCCCTGCGTCATGTAAAGGTGGCTCAAAGCATAGTAGGCCTCGGGGACGTTGGGCGACTCGGGGTAGAGAATCAAGAACTCCTGGGCGCTCCACAAGGCTGCGCTCAGCGCCGCAGCGGTGGACGCCGGCCGCGGGTCCAGTGTCTCCACCACGGCCGTTCCACCCTCCATCCGCACCTGCAACCCCACCGATCCCAGCGCTGCCTCCAGCGCCTGCTCTGGCCCGATGGCCTTCAGGGA
>SDBU01007515.1_pt1 | contig 12541 bp, 8 predicted proteins | sample 2277071 | NCBI WGS metagenome assembly SDBU01 (sample SAMN10397929, study PRJNA504765) | marine sediment metagenome | isolation source: marine sediment core GS08_GC12, 126 cmbsf | place: Arctic Ocean: Gakkel Ridge, Loki's castle | collected 2008 | reverse complement strand
GGATTTGTCATTGTTCCTTCGCATTTCAATATACGCTTCTCCATTGACTATGCCGAGGCTCTGTTGCATATGGCGAAACGCGAGCGATACGAAAATAAGGATCAGGAATACGTTGATTGGATGGTCATTAAAGATGGATCCCCACTTAGCTCAAAGGTGCATTCACTGAGGGAAAATGCTTTTGTTCGGGAAAGCTCTCATAAGTGGGCAATAACCCTCACCGATAAGCCGTTGACGGCGAGGAGATTCGATGAAATGCTTGAATGGATAGGATTGCTAAAAAGGCATCAAGTCTCGAAACACCAGTTGAGAAGTGTGCAATTGTTGCTTGAACGAGAAAGTCCGCGTGTGGCAAGGCTCAATATACGTTATCAGTGGCTAAGAGTTTCTGCATGGAAAAATTTTTTCGAGGCATTGGGAACTCTGAAATCGCCAATAAGCAGAGAGGAGTGGATGGAAAACTTTGTGATGCGGACAGTTTCTTCTATGGGTAATATCTATAAAACGGGATTCATTGATATGATCGAACTCTACGAATTTGAGGAGGCCCAGCGATGGAGATTTTGAAGCTCATTTTGCAGATCAGAGGTAGTCTTCTCATAGGCGGCCAAACGTCACCTGCGCTGGTGGTTGTTGCAACTGCCCGCGGTCCTGATGGTATACCTTTGATTCCCGCATCGGCAATCAAAGGTGCTTTGAGGATTGAGTTCGAGAGGCTGGCAAAGTTGAAATATAGGGTGTGCAATATGCCAGAAGATGCATGTGGAATATCGGATCCATGTATAGCTTGCTCGGTTTTTGGATCGCCGGGGCTTGAGGGCAAACTTAGGTTCTACGATGCCAAATTGCAGGAGGACCTGTGGGACGTATACTCAAAGAAGGAAGGGAGTAATCAGCGTAAACCCACTGGATTCGGTTATGCAACTCGACACGGCGTAGCTATCTCCCGAAAACGCAAAGCGACAGTAGAGCATATGCTCTTCGATTCAGAAACTATAGCTCAGTTCCTACCCAACTGCATGTTTGAAGCCAGAATTGAGGTTCTCAAGGAACTAAAGTGTGAAGAGCGACAGCTTTTGGATATGGCAGCAAAGTACCTGGTAGCCATCGGGGCAGATAAGAGTCGAGGGCTAGGACATATAAAAGCTTCATTGCAATCTGATCCTCAGTCCACGGAAATGAATGCCAAAGTAGAGCCTATATCCAAACAGAAACTGACCAGGAATTTGAAGCTCACGCTAACACCGCAGGAATATGTGCGCATTGGTTCCGCGAAAACGACGGACAATTTCATGGATTCACTTGAATTTATTCCAGGCTCATCAGTTCGAGGAGCATTGGCCAGATCGTTTGTCAGTATACGTGGAGATGATTGGAAAGATCCGGATGTACGGCGGGCCTTTCTTAAAACACCGACCCTCTTTTCCGAGTTTTATCCTACTGATGGCGTAGTATCGTCAAAGCCGATTCCGCTCACAGCACGAACATGTAAGGCTTATCCTGGGCTCGTGTTTAAATCCGAAGCTGGGAAGCGGGTAAGCCACGGCACAAAGGACACTCTCATAGTAGCTACTGTTGTGAAGCGGCTCAGGGAATCTGGTGTGCCTGCTGTAGTTGACAATATTTGCAAGTATTGTCAACAAAAACTGGGCAATCTGCCGCCGTTGAAGCCTATAGAAGGTTTTTACCGAAATGACTCTGAAGTGGAACCATCATACAGGATGAACTCCAAGACGAGCATTAGCCGCTCTCGTATGGTCAGTGTTGAGGGAAAGCTCTACTCGTACAAATTGATAGATACGATGTTGGAAAAGGAGGAGAGTGCTCGCATAAAATTTGTCGGTACAGTGGTGGAATTAACTGATGAATTGGAGAGTCACTTGCGATCTCTGAATAACCAGTGTATATTCATCGGAGGAACTCGCTACAGGGGCTTCGGGAGAATGAGGTTAAAGGTGGAAGAACCAGATGAGAACATTGATGAAAGCCAAGATAAGTGGCCGCGAAGCATGGAAGAATTCACGAATGCCATCAAATATCCACTGATGGCAGCGGGGATCGATGCTGTTGAATGTCTCTCGTTTTTCTCGCTCACCCTATTGTCCGATCTGATCCTTCCGCCAAAAGATTGGGAAGAACAACTCGTTGCAGGAGTCGGAAGAACACTGAAAACAGAAGTTAAATTAGAAAAAGCCGTTTCTCAAACGTCTTATAGGGGCGGCTACAGCGATGCTCTGGGCATCAGGAAAGATCTCTTCCCTGTGATTTGCCGCGGTAGCGCATTCGTCTTTTCCTGCAATGTCAACCTTAAGGAAAATATCTTTGAGAGGCTGCCAGAGCTTTTGAATAAAGGTTTGGGAGCACGTAGAGAGGAAGGTTTTGGAAGAGTGTCTTTTTGTGATTCCTTCCACATTGATAGAAGAGAGCAAAAATAGGAGGTTTAGAACATGGGATCGACAATTTCAGCTATTGACCGTATCACAACTATTGAAAGTAAAAAAGATGAATTGGTAGAGGAGGTGGAATCCTTCTTTGAAGACCGGGAGGAACGTAGAACGGATGTTGTTCCTATAAAAAAGAACCAGTTTGAAAACGTATGTCGCATGGCTATGGCGACAACTTCCGTCAAAGAGGTTATGAATTTCATCCGCTATCAAATCGGAAGAGACAAAGATAACCAAGGGTGGGGAAACAGTAATTTCGGAGAAGACCTGATCAAAAAGATCGACATGGTCGCCAAGCTTGATCTGTCTGTATCGATAGAGCTTGTGAGGCTTTTCCTGGGGTTTTGGAATCGCCACGCTCTCTACAAGCGTCCCGATAACAACTGAAAAGGAGCTAAATGATGGAGCGAAATAGCAATTTTGGATTCGACATTTTTCGCAAGCGGGTGAAGCTCAATGGCACACTGCGATTAGTGTCAGGCTTGCACATCGGCATTGGCAGGGCTTTGGGACCTACAGCAAGCGACCTGCCTGTTCTGAAGGATTTCGATAAAGCTCCCTTTATACCTGGCTCATCTTTCAAAGGTGTCCTCCGCTCAAATATAGAAAACTGGCTACGGGCTTTTGGTGAGTGCCTCGCTTGCGATCCAACAGACGATGATTCCAAGTGCATCAATTCTACAAGTAAGCGGGAGATCATCAGCTATTTCAGTGAGGATTCAGATCGCCATTTATTGGAACAAGGCTGCTGGGCCTGTCGGCTGTTCGGTTCACCGTGGGTTGCGTCAAAAGTGCATATACTGGATATGAAAGTGAAAGGTCACTGGAGGAACGAGTGGCTGATGGTGCGCGATGGCGTTGTAATCGACAGAGAATCAGGAACCGCCGCGCCAAAAGGCAAATATGATTTTGAAGCTGTACCCGCAGGTATGGAGTTCCAACTTGAGATCATCATTGAAAACCCAGAACCATACGAAATGGGGTTGCTCGCATTCGGGATAGACCTGTTTAACCAGGGTTTTGCGCTACTAGGGGGCAACACATCCCGTGGGCTTGGTAGAGCGACCATCAATATCGAGGAAATAGATGAATTGACAGCCGATGATCTGCTGGCTGAACTTCGGCCTCCAGGAGCAACTTCCGAACAGGAAAAAGATAGTATAGAGCAGAATGGTCCCGCCGAGCCAGATATTGAAAAAAAACTAGATGAACTCTCTCAAGCGCTGATTGACTGTTTGAGTGAAGCGGGCAGTTTAGATCACGACGGATTATCGAAGGCAATGCAGGAAAAAGGGGTAACAAAGAAAATGCTCATGGATCGTGGATTCGTGAAGAAAAAAAGCAGCCCCTGGAAGGCATTTTTTGCTGATGCAGTCAAGAAAGAGCTGATCGAAAAATCGCCAGATGGCAAGTTCCATTTATATGGGGCAGAGATAGTTCCTGATGCGGAAACTGATCAGGAAGAGGGAGAAAAGTCACAGACGCAGGAAAAGGAAAACCAGGAGATCACTCGAAGAATGGAAAAATGGAAAAGTGAACTGTGGAAAAAGCTCCAGCCTCAGGAAAGAATGAAAGAGAAGAAACACTGGGAAGAATTCAGGATAGAACTGGAAAAGCGAAAGCAGAAGAAGGAGGGGGCAAATGTTTAAAGTTCTCTATAACCAAGCTCGAATAGGATTTAGTATTGAGCCGGTAACGCCAATTCTGATCAAGGCGGGCGGAGAGACGTTTGATCCCACAAAGCCGGATATGGAGTTCGTTAAAACCTCTACGAAGTTCGGCGATGTGCCCTATCTGCCAGGCAGCAGTTTGAAAGGTGTCATCCGGAGTCATGCTGAACGAATTTTGCGGACGCTGAACCTGAAATGGTCCAAATGTGACATTACTCAGAAAGGTATGTCTTGCACTGAACTAAGAAGTGGCGGAAGTAATAACAAGAAGCTTCCATATAGTAAACATTGTTTTGCCTGCCGCACCTTCGGCTCCACGGAACTGGCCAGCCGGACACGTTTTACGGATGCTTACCCGTGGTCATTGAATGCTGACCGCGAAGCCATGGAGGAAGCTGCCGGGCAGATTTTGCTGGAGTCGAGGACCAGCGCTAAGATCGATCGGAGCAAAGGAGTAGCTGCCGGCGGGGCACTGTTCTCGCTGCAGGTCGTTTCCGCCGGCCAATTTTACAGCGAGGTCTCACTCCGCAATTATCAACTCTGGCAGATAGCGCTGTTAGCGATTGTCTTGAGGGATATAAATGCAGGACATCAACGTCTGGGCGCTTCCAAATCCAGAGGTCTGGGCAAGGTAAAGATAGTCGTAACCGGTTTTGAAATCCAGCAGTTTGGCTCTCTTGCAGATGACGGAGACAAATTGAAGGGAGTTGGATGTATTAACCAAGCCAGTGAGTACGACCTGATTCCCAAAGACGAGCTAAGCAAGCTTGATGTTCTCAACTCACAGTCCGAGAGTCTCATATCAGTCTGTTTTCGGCCCGCTGATGATCCCGACCAGTGCTGGCTGCAAATGGCTTCGCAGTTGGTAAGCGAAGGTGGCAACTGGAGCAAACTGCTGGAGAGGAAGAATAGTTCGGAGGGAGGGAATCCGCAATGAAATCTACTTATAGTCTCGATGAAGCTCTGAACAGCCTTTCAGGGTTGAGGGGTCTCGTTTTCATCTTGCAGGATTGGGATTCCGGGATGCAGGTATATAATAATTGCAGCGGGGAAGAAGTCGCCGAACGGTTGACAGAGGCCAGGGTGCAGTATGGAGACAGATTCGGATTCCGCGCTTTCAACGAGGACACTGATGTATACTGGAACGGCGATTTTGGGATCATCTGCGCAGGTATAGAGGCGGGAAAAACTCAGCAAATACTCCTGGAATTCGACACAAAGCGCCATCCTGGCATGGCCAGTTTTGAAATTAACAAAAACCTGCGATCCCTAAGGATTGTGGCCAGGGAGATCAGTTCCACAGACGGAGAAACCTTCCTGCGCTTCATTAAACTCTTGGAGGTAAAAAGCGATGATAGTGCTGGATCCCGATGGACGGGTTAAATACTATACGGTTCCCGCAGTATCAGCAGAGTCAGTATCGGAAACCGTGTATCACAACCAACTATCGCCTGGCACTGAGACGGGCATTATGACCGTGTCAATTGAGGCATTGACTCCTTTATTTGTGGGTACAGGTGATTATGAGATAGATCCACGCCGCTATCAACCTTTCTTCCGCCGCGGTGGAGGCTGCGTCATACCTGGAACATCGGTCAAAGGCGTGGTGAGGTCTTACGCCGAGGCACTATCTCCATCCTGTATGGCAGGCAATTGCAGCGTAGACCATCTCTGCATTTGCTGCGCTGTTTTTGGCATGTTAGGAATTCAGGGCAGGCTTACGTTTCTGGATGCTGTCCCGCAGAGTCCGAATAGTATCGTCCCTGCGATATTATGTCTTGAAGTCAGATGGGGGCCAAGATTGGATTATCCGGGGCAGCGGAAATTATATATCCATGATGATTACAGGCAGTGGATTGCCAGGCCACAAGACGGTGAGCGGTTCGAGACTGTCAATAAAGGGGCGAAATTCACGTGCAGTATCCACTTCAACAATATTGCAAAGCGGGAAATGGGGCTGCTTCTTTTAGCTATGGGGCTATCGCCCGGACATCGTTTCGATCTGAAGATGGGCGGTGGAAAAAACAGGGGACTTGGAAGCGTTAGATTATCAGTTTTGGGCAACATTGAACTGATGAACAAAGCCGATTCCTATACTTCCTTTGCGGAAACAGTTCTGGAGAAAACGCTGGATGAGTGGGGCTGCGAGTGTGTTGCCGAATACTTGGACAATCTCTCAAAAAGACCGCTGGATAAAATTCTGAATGAGATTCTCCCGCTGATCCAGAATAATGGGTCGTTACCCAAGAAAGAAGGGAGCGATACTAATGCCTGATAACCGCGATGTTCTGATGGATGCGGCAGACCGTCTTGCCCAACAGCTTAAATACGAATATAAAGGCGACGACAAATATGTCAGTTACAATGAATTGAAGAAGATACAGCGATATTTTACCCGACACAGCAGCGAGTCGGATGCATGGACTAAACTCTGTAAATTGTTAAATCATAGAGATCCCCGTTCGAGAAACGATTGGAGGTGCATGAGCGAAGTGCTGGGGAACTACAATGCAAAGCGGCATTCTAATGACGACCTCGGCCTCATTTTAGGTTGGGTCGGGCGCTTGCTGAGGTATTACGGGAGATAAGTGATCGTAGATGGAGCACAATAAATTGAGTGCGAGGTGGTAGGTGTTATGGATGAAAGATTGAAAGTGGCTATAGACGAACTTCGGAAGCTGGCTAAAGGTGATGATTTACGCGACATAGGCAATCTGGCAAAACGGTTCGATGATGCCATTGCAGCGGTTGCGGCTGCCGGTGATAAAGAGACGAAAAGTGCGGCCAGGGCAGAGGCGCGGGGGACTTCTAAAGATGCTTTCGCTTTGGAGAAAAGGTATGTTCCCTGGATACCCGGCAACAAATCCATATCTCAAAAGCTGAACTGCGAAAATATGATCATGACGGTGGGGTTCCAAAAAGAGCCTATCATACTGAGCATACTCTGTATGGAGCCGAAGAAGGTTATACTTCTGCATACCGACGGTTCGCGCCAGACAGCACGGGACGTAGAGGACGATCCTGACATTAAGAATATGGGCATAGAGATAATACCATTACTTATCACAGAGTATGACGCAAGCGAGAATTATAGGGTTATTAAAGAGCAGGCTCTCGCACGTGTCTCTGATGATGAGGTTACGGTGATCGATCCTACCGCCGGCAGGAAGGTGATGATCGCATCCCTGGCATTAGTGGCATTCTACATGCGTCTCAAAATGGTATATGTTCACGGCGTGGAGCAGGATGGTGTCATTTTCCCGTTTACGGAGAGGCTCCAGTTCATCGAGAACCCGTTCGATTTCTTCGGAGATACGGAACTTGGTCTGGTGGAGGAGCAGTTCAACTGTCATCTCTATGAAGCGGCTTATAGTATGTGCCAGCAGTTACAGAAGAAGGTTCTTGATCTTGCCACCCGCTCAAAAGTGGCTATGATCCAGGAGCTAATCCAGGTGTATCTGGATTGGGATGCCTTTCTCCACAGCAGTATGCCAAAGAATAAGAGACTCGATCCGCTCCTTAGCCAGAGACTCGAGAACATCATGGATGATTTCCGCAAAATGGGTCTGGGAAAGTGTTTACCCGATAACGTCGACGCGAACCTGGAGTTTCTGAGAATATTGGATAAGACCTGGCGGAACAAGAAGAACATCGTTGACGAGTTCAGACTTGTCGATATTTTCGCCAGCGCGCTTCGCCGTGCAAAGCAGAAAAAGTATGACGACGCGGTGGGTAGATTATACAGATGCCTGGAGATGTGCTCCACCATCAAATTGATGGGATTGGGGCTAAAAGATACCGCTAAGCCCGATTATAGCATGTTTAGTTCCAGGCTTAAAAAGACTCCAAAGTGGCTCGAGGATGAGTATGAGAAGAGGAAGCATAGACAACTACCGCTTGAAAGACTTGCTCTGGATAATCAGATGACGCTTCTTGATATTGCCGGTGAAAACATTGCAAATATCTATGAAAGCATGAAAAAGCAGGAGAGAGGTTTCGAGAGCCTTATGGAAATAAGGAACCGTTCTATATTGGCGCACGGTACAAATCCTGTTCCAGAAGAACGCTGGCCTGATTTCAAGCGTAAAGCCGAGGTTATCATAGAGAAAACAATAGGCAAAGAGAGATTTCAAGAACTTCTCGCGATGGCTATGCACAACGAACTGCACATCCATTAGTGGTGTAAACGGCAATCTTGATGTCTCATGGAAGCGGATCTATTGTCAGCCCAAATCTGTCTCCGAAATGTGCAAAAGACGGAGGTCGGTATTTTCTTGTATAACTAGGAAATTATAAAAACGAACCACAGAGACACGGAGACACAGAGAGGGAAAATCACGAATGATTTGTGACATTCGTCCTTATGTGAAATTCGTGACTAATTGTTCTTCTCCGTGCCTCTGTGGTTTTCTTTCTTTTGTCTATTCCACCAGTTGCGGAGCTTTGTTCCTTGACTCCGGCGCATATTTATGTTATTTTGGCATAAGCTCGCAAAGACCGTCTCTGAAAGCGTCATATAGTCAGGAAAAACGTCATGATCGTTTAATGCAGATTATGCCAAAATGACACAGAGGTTATGGGGAGATCGTGTCTTTCAGCACCACACAAGGATTTGGGGCTGTTTTCGACACTCAAAAAAGGACAAAATGCTATTAACAAATGTTAGTTTCGCCATAACAAAGTATAGGTTACGCGATTTCACCCTCCAAAGCCTTGATACACAAGGGCTTAAAAGAGGAGGGGTTGGAAAGAGTGACCCGGTGTAAAGGGGATTGAGACCCATCATATTCAATGTTTCACATAAGCTTCTCTTGTTGGAAAGAGTGATCCGGTGTAAAGGGGATTGAGACACAAAAACAGTAAGCTTACTATCTTCTTCTGTTTCAAGTTGGAAAGAGTGACCCGGTGTAAAGGGGATTGAGACTATAAATGTTTATGACCATTCATTTGAGGATTCTGAGTTGGAAAGAGTGACCCGGTGTAAAGGGGATTGAGACCTTTTCTTATCAACGCGATAAAAAAGAGTTTTCCTTTGTTGGAAAGAGTGACCCGGTGTAAAGGGGATTGAGACTCATCCTAAACTAAGAAGCCATCCGTAAATATCCGAGTTGGAAAGAGTGACCCGGTGTAAAGGGGATTGAGACATACTTATATCCTTACCTCTAGTATCTTTCCCCCAGGTTGGAAAGAGTGACCCGGTGTAAAGGGGATTGAGACTCTCCTCTATATATTATTCAATCACCAGCAGTACAACGTTGGAAAGAGTGACCCGGTGTAAAGGGGATTGAGACTATGTGTAGACACTGACTGTCCTGGAATGTAAATCGTGTTGGAAAGAGTGACCCGGTGTAAAGGGGATTGAGACTTGATGAAACTTGTCACATCGAAAAAAGGCACAACCAGTTGGAAAGAGTGACCCGGTGTAAAGGGGATTGAGACTTTTTAAGGTCTGATTTTAGGTAACGGATTTGTATGTGTTGGAAAGAGTGACCCGGTGTAAAGGGGATTGAGACGTAGCCATCGTACAAGGGATAACAGAAAGCTGCGATAGGACGCCATAACGGTGCCCAAAAAAACGTCCGAGACGCCGTCTAAGGCATTTTGAAGTCGATGCCAGTAAAACAACCTATCGCGGAGGTGCGAACGCGGCTTACAGGGCATTCTGGACGTTCTGAGAGGCATCTCAGCGCGCGGCGGGGGGGCAGAAATAGGGATCGCGTAATAACAGATCGGACTTCGCCGGGACAGAGTGATGGAGTGATGCGTCATGCAGCAGCTTTGGGAAGAGATTTGTAACGAGGAAAATTTCCGTCAGGCATGGATGAAGGTCAAAACCAACATGGGATCGCCGGGTGTGGATAGAGTTTCGATTGAGGAGTTTGAGTCGAACCTATCGAGTAACCTGGAGACGCTCTTGAGCCTGCTCAGACAAGATACATATCAAAGCCTGCCAGTGCGAACCGTGGAAGTAGACAAAGGCAATAACGGTAAAAGAATCCTTAGCATACCCGCCATCAGAGACAGAATAGTTCAAGAAGCTTTTCTGCTGGTTTTGCAAGCCCTATTCGACAGAGGTTTTTTGAGTTGCTCTTATGCCTACCGTCCTGGCATGTCTGCCCAGAAAGCCATAGCGCGGGTAGAGAGAAATATTAAAAAGGACAAAAATTGGATAGTTGATGCCGACATCGAAAACTTCTTCGACACTGTGGATCGCGATCTCCTGATAACGTTCTTTTCCCTAAAGGTGTCCGATGCCAGGATTACCAGAATTGTTAGGGAATGTGTCGGTGCAGCGGACGAGAAGGGCATACCACAGGGATCGCCGCTCTCACCGCTACTGTCCAATATTTACCTTCACCCGCTGGATGAAAGAATGATGAAGGGGCAGTGGAACTACATCAGGTTCGCCGATGATTTCGTCGTGCTTTGCAAGAGCAGCGAGGAGGCTGGAAAGGCCATAAGCACAGCACGCGAAGTCATCCAGGAACAACTGCACCTCACCATCAATGAGTCCAAGACGAGGATATGCCGCGCAACCGAGGGTTTCGTTTTTCTCGGATACAAGTTTACGAACGCGGGTAAATCACCGGCAGGAAAAGCAGTGGAGAACCTGAAGCTCAAAGTGCAGAAGGCGATCATGGCCTCAAAAGCCCGGCCAGAGGGGGAACTTCAAGACAGGCTCAAGAGCATCATCCGCGGCTGGCAAAATTATTTCAAATTGGAGGCTCAGGACCGGGTGGAACTTATGAGCCAGTTGGACGCCATAATAAGCTCCCAGACTGATTCTGTTCCAGCGCATGTGCTCAAAACCGCCCTCTGCATCGAAGACGGCGCGCGAGATAAGGCTGTGGAATCTATTGCCTGTGGAGTGGAACTGCCCTCAGAAGACCCCGAACTGCACTATCAATGGGGGATGCTATATGAGGCTTTGGACCTGCCAGATCAGGCGAGGGATGAGTATTATGCGGCACTTAGAACAGGTCCAGACCACAAGGGAGCTGCATACGGAGTAGGGTTAAGCCACCTTCAGAACGGTGATGTGGAAAAGTCTATCCGCTTTCTACAAAAAGCTGTCCAGTTAGATCCAGGCTTTGCAGAGGCTCATTTCGCACTGGGAACAGCACTGGAAAGTTGGGGACTAGCGGGAGCGGCGCGGAAAGCCTTCAGACGCGCGAAAGAGCTTAATCCCAAACTCAAACAGCCAGAACCCAGCGCAGAAGCCAGCGAACCGAAAAAGCCTGTTTCATATTCCGAAGATGATGCAAAGCTATTCCTCCGCCTCTTCTCGGGAAGAGAGGGTGTATTTGCCAGACAGTGGGTAAATTCCACTGGCAGGAACGGTTACACACCAGTATCCGAACCTCTTGCGGAAAAGCATGTAGAAGCACATTTCGCTGGCGAGGAAACTTTGGGCATCTACATGATGAGAAGCGATAACACAGTAAAGCTTGGGGTCATAGACATAGATATAACTAAAGCAGTCATGAGAGAGACGGGCGCGGATCAGGAAAGCCTTGCGGGGTGGAACAGGATCGTCGGACAGGATGTAAACATGCTTGTCGAGATATTCCGGGATGTCAATATTCCCGTCTATGTGGAGACTAGCGGATGGAAAGGCAGGCACTGTTGGCTTTTCTTTGCGGAGCCGATTCGGTCGTCTCAGGTCAGGACATTTCTCAAAGACATCTGTAAAACCGCTGGAGAACCCCCAGCCGGGCTCCACCGGGAGATATTTCCAAAGCAGGACAGAGTTTCAAAAGAAGGGCTGGGATGCCTGATAAAACTTCCGCTGGGAGTTCATAAAGTGACAGGCAGAAGATGTCTCTTTGTAGATGCTTCAGGAAAACCCTATGATGACCAGACCGCATTACTACAGCAGGTAAAGTCTATCTCAAAAGAAGCGCTGCAGGAGGCCCGCACCCGGCTTCAGCATAGAGGAGAGCCTGAGTCTGCCGAAGAGATAGACGACACATTGGTGACAAAGGTGCTGGAAAAATGTAACGTTCTCCGGTATCTCTCCACAAAAGCCGAAAAATCAGGCGAACTGACGCACTATGAGCGTCTAGTCATCCTCTACACTCTGGGACACATGGGGCAGGCAGGAAAACATTATGTCCACAGCATCATTGGCCAATGCCCAAACTACAACCGACACGTTACCCAAAAATGGATCTCGCGGCTTAAACCCTTCCCCGTCAGTTGCCCCAAGATAAGAGAAATGCTGTGTGATATTACGCCCAGTGTTGGCTGTTACTGCGAGTTTCCCAAACGCAAGAATACCTATCCCACCCCGATCCTTCACGCTGATCCCGACGCCATCGTTAAACTGCGGTCAAAAGAGGCAGGTTCGTCGTCGGATACAATTGCCGAAAAGAAAAAGAGTGTTGTGGATGAAAAAAAAGAGACCGCGCTAGCACCGGATAATAA
>SDBU01007514.1_pt1 | contig 12543 bp, 11 predicted proteins | sample 2277071 | NCBI WGS metagenome assembly SDBU01 (sample SAMN10397929, study PRJNA504765) | marine sediment metagenome | isolation source: marine sediment core GS08_GC12, 126 cmbsf | place: Arctic Ocean: Gakkel Ridge, Loki's castle | collected 2008 | reverse complement strand
GTGGTGCTGGCAACCAAAGTGGGCGCTTGGCGCTCAGGGCCGAGCGTTAATGATATTGGTTTATCTCGCAAGCATATTATGCAGGGAATAGAGGAGAGCCTGCGCCGTCTGGGAACGGATTACGTTGACATCTACTATGCCCACACACCGGATGAAACGACTCCTATTGAGGAGACGCTACGCACCTTTGACGACCTGATACGTCAGGGGAAGGTGCGCTATATAGGCTGTTCTAATTTCTGTGCCTGGGAGCTTTGCAAGGCACTATGGGTAAGTGACCAGCATAATCTAGCTCGTTTTGAGTGTATTCAGCCCCCGTACAACCTGATTACACGCAGCATTGATGATGAATTGCTGCCACTCTGCGCTAGTGAGAAAGTAGGCGTGTGCGTTTTTAATCCCCTGGCAGCGGGCTTGCTAACTGGTAAATATGACCCCAATAAACCACCGCCCAAAGAAACCAGATTCGGTAATGAACGCCAGGGAAAAGTTTACAGTGAACGTTACTGGTTAGCCAATAATTTTACGGCTATCGCTCGTTTGAAGGAGATTTCCCAGCAGCATAATCGGAGCATGGCTCAGTTCGCTCTGGCCTGGATACTGAATAATGAAACGATTACCTCCGTTATTTGCGGGGCTAACTCAATCAAGCAGTTGGAGGAAAATCTGGGAGCTACGGACCTAAAATTAACCGAGGCAGAGCTTGCCGTCTGTGATGAAATGTGGCACCAGCTCAGACCGCCCCGGTTCTTCTATGGACAGCAGCGGCTTAAGCGTTAGGACTAGCTGAAATTTAAAACCATGAAAGTCGCTAAATGACTGATTTGGTTTGATATAGGTTGATTCCCCGTATAGCAAGGGAATCACAGCACAAATTAGGTAAAGAGGAGGAAATCATAATGAGTAAAGTAATTGATCTCACTTTTATCGTCCAGGAACACTGGCGCTGGCTGGTAAAGATGTACCAGCATCCCACCACTGATGAACGCATCAGGCATATGTTTGTGGACCTCAATCTACACAGTTTTACCCACGTCGATTCTCTGTTACACTTTGTCCCCGGTACCCCCAGCATCGAAAAAGTACCACTGGATAAGTTTATGGGGGAAGCTGTGGTGGTCAATCTTTCCCACCTGGGTGCCGATGATGGCGTAACTGCGGCTGATCTGGAGAAGCACGGCCAGCATGTAAGGGCTGGTGATATCGTTTTACTTCGCACTGACTGGCCCTTAAAATGCGATGTCATGAGTCGTGATTTCTGGGGCAAGGGTCCTTACACGGCACAAGATGCTTGTGACTGGTTGGTTGACCGTAAAGTCAAGACGGTTGGTTATGACTATCCTCCCGATTATTATCTTAGATATCAAGTAACTGACCCGAAACGTAAATCTACATACGAAGAAGCCACCACTCATCTCACTTTCTTCGCGAAAGAAATATATGTAGTGGAATACCTCTGTAACCTTCACCTCATCAGCAAAGAGCGTTTTCAGTTCATGGCTCTTCCTGTTCCCTTCAAAGGTTCAGAGGGAGCGCTAGTTAGGGCAATCGCCATCGAGGACTAAATATCGACAGCACTAACCATAATTGTGGAGTAACACGCTCGGAACGGGCTGCTCTATCTCAGTTAGCTGCCTTATTTTCGATGGCAGCCCGTAAGTATATTTTTTGGTTCTGAACTCTTAAACCAGAACCTGATATTTGTTTCATACAGGTGTGCAGTTAAGATGAAGAATGAAACAGGTGGCTTATTAGACGCCATTGGAAATACGCCAATTGTAGAACTGGTTAATCTCAACCCAAATCCAAGAGTAAAGATTTTCGGGAAGCTGGAAGGAAACAATCCTGGAGGTTCAGTCAAAGACCGCCCTGCTTACTACATGCTCAAAAAAGCAGAGGAATCCGGGGAACTAACCAGAGAGAAAACAATAGTCGAACCGACATCAGGAAATATGGGTATTGCCCTGGCCATGATTAGCGCCGTAAAGGGATATCGGGTGAAACTGTTCATGCCAGAATGTGTCAGTGTCGAGAGACAGCGCACACTTGAAGCCTTTGGTGCCGAGGTTGTGCTCACTCCGGAAAAAGAAGGAACTGACGGTGCCATCAGAAGAGCTGAACAATTCCTCAATGAAGAACCGGGCAAGTATTATCGGCCTAATCAATTTGAAAACATTAATAACGTCCTGGCGCACTATGAGACGACCGGTCCCGAGGTTTTTTCCCAGACTAGCGGAGAAATCGATGTATTTGTAGCCGGCATGGGCACAACCGGCACACTAATGGGAGCAGGTAAATATCTGAGAGAAAGAAAACCAGAAGTGAAAATCGTAGGCGTCGAACCCACATTAGGGCATGCCATACAGGGACTTAAAAACATGAAGGAAAGTATTGTTCCCAAAATTTATCATTCTGAAGTTCTGGACGAGAAGATCACGGTTCACGACAACGAGGCATTTGAAACCGCCAGACTGTTGGCAACAAGAGAAGGTCTATTCGTTGGCATGTCAAGTGGGGCTGCCGTAGCCGGGGCTTTACGCATCGCAAAAAAGCTAAATCAAGGCACAATTGTTATCGTGTTGCCCGACCGAGGAGACCGTTACCTGAGTACCACACTGTTCAGGTCTATATGCGCCAAGTGCCCCCCATAGCTACTTACATAATTACCCGTTCCGTTTTCAGCTAGCGTCACGAGGTATGTTTTGCATCTATGTTTAATGCCCGGGCAAGCCAAGTCTCAGTAGTCCGGGACTCCTGACGGGATACTGATACCCTGACCATTCTATTCGATTCCACTTCTGCTGCCTGTTCGGCAGGAATCGATACCCGTTTCCCTTCAGGAGTGAGCGTAACTACGCCCGAGTTATGCAACAGGCGTCGGTTCTCTTCACGGTCTTCGTGTTTCTCCCAACAGACGAGTTGACAGTTACCACAAGTGTCAATGTAAACCTCTTTAGGATCAAAACATTTGTCACGCTGGGTAAGGAAAGCCCGACTACCCTGTTTGTCCGGGTCGGCAGCCCGTACCTGACGACTCTGAGCAATAAGTTCAGCCTCATTGTCCGGCAAAGGATAGTCCACCCGGAAGGGACTCCATGTCGACCACCTTTTGTTTAACCCGAGGCCGTGATAACCACCGCAACCAATAATACAGCGGGCATTGTTCTCCTTCTTACCGTGGCTGTACTCCCTGCCCGCAATGGTCACCGAGACACTTTCCTTGGTACTTATCATTTCGACCGGGCAGGCGGTGGTGCACAGTTTACATTTATCACACGGATTTTCTTCCAGAAGTGGGTCGGCCTCCAGCTCTACCGAGGTGAGTATTGAGGCCAAATAAACGGCTGCGCCAAATTGGGGGGTCATCAAATTACCACTCCAACCCAACTGACCCAGCCCACATGCCACAGCGGCATAGCGATGAGAAAAATCAGGCACCATTTCCACTCGATTGATGGCATCGGTACCTCCGGGCTCAGGACGATAAATATTATTTGCCTCGACTCCCCTGGCCTCAAAGCCCTTTTCTTTCAAGAAGTCAGTCAACCGATCGGTGATAGTGTATAGTTTCTGGTAGATATTTTTCCGGTCGGCCCCGTGGACTAACCATTCTTTCTTACTTAAGAAATCACGGATTCTCCTTCGGTCCATAGGTATGGCGATAGAGATTATAGAGCGAGTGGAAGGTAACACGTAGTCCGGGTCAACCGAAGGGGGCGCTCCCGCCAATCTCTCCCGAGAACCAATACCCACCAGTGCCGCACCATTTTCACGAGCCATAGATTTTATTTCCGTCTCGAGTTTCCTGACTAATACCATGACAACTTCACCTCCAAGCTATAGTTTACTTAACAAGTGAGCGATAGCACGATAAATTATTACTAAGAACAGTATATACTGGCAGTGCATTTCGAGTAAATAGGCCCTTAGCGCGAGTCCTCCACAAGTGGCAGAGTTTATAGTCTTGCCTGGTCAGGGTGCTATGCCTTTCTGCGCTAATGATTTCTTAAAATCCTTTTTCAACTCGGAGTAAAGTACGGTGCCCTTAAAATTCACCGGAATCCCGGCAAATCGGACGTAGTCAGGGCGAGCCCCTTTTGAAACCCTTCTGGAGGCTAGTTCGATAAAATTAGCCTCCAATTCTGATTCCATATGGCCCACCTCTTTGTTGAGATCAATGGTGACACAGCAGCTATCTTCGTGTTCACTTCCCGCTCGCAGCCCTATCACGGCCAACTTAAATTGGTCAACTTTCAGGCGGAAGTCTTCTCGCAATACCTTGGACAGTTCCGCGGCAACTTGCTCGCAAGCGTAATTAGCCCCACCGCGAATGAGAAGCGTGGAATCCCGAGACATCCAGTAGTAATCGAGTTGCCCATCTTTCTCATTTCGCAAGGCAAAAGCAATATCCCTGAGGCCGGTATACCACCCTTCCCTGAAAACGGCCTTGGTAGCTTCAGGATCGCCTACATAATAATTCATGATATTGGGACCTTGGGTAATAAGGTAACCGGGCTCACCAGTTTCGCAAGGCTGAAAATAGGCTTTACTTTCTGGATCAATGGACTTCACTACCTTAACTCGGGTAAATGGGAAATGTTCTCGGCCGATGTAATAACCGATTGTTTTCTCACCTTTATAGCCGTGCGACCAGCCGGCTTCAAACGCCTCGGTAAGATCATTTTTCGACATCTCCCTCGGTGTGGCCATTACCTGAAGACAGGTTTCAGTTGAGCCAAAACGAACATTGGGTAGGCGTTCACTAAACCTGAGAATACGCTTCACCGTAGTGGGGCCAACCGGTGCGGAACCTATCATGATTTCTGCTTGACTGAGTGCCTCTTTTATCTTGCCTTCTTCAACCGGGAGTTCTGACCGAGAAGCAAGCGTTTCCAAGAAATCAATATGACGGGAAACCATTGGCGCGATAAGCAGGCCACGCTTACTACGCGCTACCTCTACAAATACCTTCCAGTAGAGAGTCGAATAACGTTGTAATAAGTGTATCTTAGTCCCAATACGCCGCATACCCCAGTCTGAGAATGCAGTCGAGTTAGCATGGTGCAAAGGATTAACTAACAGCAGGTCTAACGGCGTCTTTTCCGACACCCCAAAGTATTGCTCAAAAGTAAGTCTGTTAGCTAAGTAGCTTCGGTGGGATAAGCTAGCCCCTTTGGGTTCGCCAGTAGTACCGGAGGTGAAGATAATCATTTTTTCATCATCAAAGTTAATCTGGGCGTAATCCTGGGAGCTAGTAAATTGATGTGCTTCAATATTTTCGACTTCAAGAAAAGTTTTACCCGCTAATTTGGGTTTTATTTCCTTTATCCTACCAGCAAAGTCCTTATCATAGAGCAGACACTTGGAATCAGTTACCATTACCTTAAAAATGATATGCTCGTTATCATCCGCTTGCCAGTTGACGGTAACCGGAACACAACCCACCAGAACCGCCGCAAGTCTGAATACCAAGTCGTACAAACTGTTCCCGGAAAAGCAATGAACTACTCGGTCACCCTTGGTTAGTCCATGCCCGACGAGATACGAAGCACCGGAACAGGCCAGGTCCCAAAACTCTCCTCTGGTTAAAGTACTTTTCCGTATCTTTCTGTCATCAAAGGTATAGTGAGCCAGGAAAGATTGCTCCCTTTCCGCAAAAGCTGCCCGGTACTCATCAATAGGAGAAGGAACAGAACTCAGGGAGGTGACAGACATTCCTGTACTTAAGTCATATAGATTCTTATCTTCCATAAGAACTTATTATCTGCCCTTATATTCTAAACTAGCGCCTTGACCTGTCTCGCGAAGCTGCCTCTTTATGGTTCTGTCGCCACCAAGCGCGTACCTCTTCGATACTACAGATAGGATTAAGCGCACTTCGATAGCCAAGCTGATAACTTATCAGACTGGTGCCCAACCTGACCATGGTGGTTAGTCGTTTACGCTTAACCTGATTCATCGTAAATACCGGCGCAGCAATAGACATAGCCGCGACCGCCGTACCGCCGGCATCGCGTATTATGGCAGCAACTGACTCGACACCCTCACGACTTTGTTCCCTGTTAAAAGCAACACCAGTCTCCCGTACTTGCTCCAGCTCTTTTTTCAATTCTTTTCTGGTCGCCAAAGTTTTAGCTGTCAGCGGCGTCAATTTTTCACGCGGATAAAGATGGTTAATTTCAGCATCAGTTAATTCACTCAACAAAGCCTTTCCCGCCGCTACCGCATAGGCAGGAAAAAAAGACCCTACGTGGTGGGCAAATCTAAAGGTGTGTTTGGACTCCTCCCTGAGCACTATTATTGAATAACCCTTATCACGGATATGTACATTCACGACCTCACCCGTCAACTCATTCAGTTCCTTGATAATCGGCTCGGCCACTTTGACGATATCCCTGGTGAGCAAAAACAAGCTTCCCAGATTAAACAGTCCAGAACCAATCATATATTTACTTGTCTGAGCATTTTGCTCCAGTAGTCCGCCATAAACTAATGTCGCCAATATACGATTTGCGGTAGGCTTGGACAGCCCAACCCGTTGCGCCATGTCAGAGACACCCAGTTCTGGGTTGTTTGGGTCAAAGCTCTTCATTACTGATATAGCTTTGACTAAAGATTTAATATAAGTGCGGCCTGACAATGCGCATACCTCTTTTATTAAGATTTGGTAAATGAAAAGATTTCATGGCACAAAACAGTCCTCAGGACAGATTTATTCTTCTGGTACCATTTTAATCGCCCCTTTGGGGCACTCTGACGCACAAATACCACATCCCTTACAGAAGTCATAATCTATCTCTATCCCGGAGTCATTATCTCGGACAGTGATACATAAATCAGGACATAGCAAGCGGCACAAATCACAGTTTACACACCGGGCATTATCTACTTCCGGTCTTTGCGTCCTACCTTCTACGGCCATATCAATATCTTCCCCAGGCTCCTTCTATACTGCCTTACCCAGCTTGAACCCCAGATCGACTGCCTTTAGATTCAAATCTCTAAACCTTGGGGGCATGTTCTTATCTATGGCGGATATCAGGGCGTCTTTACTTACTATTTTGGTTATCAATGTCGCCGCACCTAACATGACGATATTGGCAACCTGCTTGCTACCAAGCTCTTTAATGGCTAGCTCAGTAGCTGATACGCCTGCTTGCTTCAGAGTATCAGTTTCCCGAACGGATACTAAACGTTCATCGTAAATCACAATGCCATCTTGAGGGTTCACCAGCTTGAGATACGCGTCGTAAGCTATTTGAGACAGGACAATCAAGACGTCAGCTTTGATAACGTGGGGATAAACGATTGGTTCATTTGAGATTACTACATCAGAATAACAGGTACCACCTCTGGCGGCGGCGCCATAGGAACTTGAACCAGCCACCCATTTACCATCATCGATAGCGGCATAACCAAGTATGGTTCCCGCCAGAATAATGCCCTGACCTCCGAAGCCACCTAATCTAACCTGCTTAGTCTCTACCATCGGTAAATTCTCCCGTGACTATTTTACCGGCTAACTCCTCATGGGATAGGCCGGCAGCTTTCTGTCTAGTAATAGATTTCTCCTTAATGAACTTAAGCATTTCTGAAGGAGTATCCAGGCGGTTCCGCCGGCCAAACTGAGTGGGACAGGTTGATACCGCTTCAATGAAAGAGAAACCAGTTGTTTGTAGCGCCTTCTTGATGCCGCGTATTAACTGGAAAGGCTGAGTCACGGCGTACCTGGCTACATAGGAAGCGTTGGTCGCCGCCAGAACCTCGCAAATATTAAATGGATAATAAGGGTTCCCCTGGGTGGTGGTCTGGGTATAGGCGTCTTTGGGAGTCGTCATACAAAATTGCCCCCCCGTCTGTCCATAAAGCATATTATTGGCACAGATTACCGTGAGGTCGCTATTCCTCCAGGCGGCATGGAGAAGATGATTCCCCCCAATATCCAGTAAATCACCGTCCCCGCTGATGACCATCACCTTTAATTTGGGATTAAACATCTTTGCTCCGGTGGCGAAGGCAATAGCCCGGCCGTGCGGGGTATGAAGAGTGTCCCCATTAAAGTTGGGGCTGGGTATCCAACCGGCACAGCCGATGCCGGAGACAAAAAGCATCTCATCGATGTCCATACCCAGTTCATCAATTGCCCTTAAGATGGCACCCAGTAAAATCCCGTGGCCACAGCCAGGGCAGAACTGATTAGGTCTGTCCCGCAAATACTTTTCCAAATCTCGGGCCATTAGCCAAGTCTCCTGATTTGCTCTACAATCGTCTCAGGATGAATAACTTCCCCATTTGTTTGACCATAGGATACCACGTCGCCGCAAACGTATTTCATCACCTCTCCGGCGATCTGTCCGTGGTTCATTTCAGGAACAAAAATTTTCTTTACTCTGGACCCAAGATCTTTCACAACCTTATCGGCAAATGGCCAGAGGGTCTTCAGCCTCAGCAGGCCAATCTTTTTTCCTTCCTGCCGGAGTTCATCAATGGCAAATAAGGCACTTCGGGCGGTAAAACCATAGGTAATCACTAGCAAATCCGCATCGTCGACATGATGAAGTTCATAGTCAATGATTTTATCTCGGTTATTGAGTATTTTATTGTTCAACCGTGAGGTCAATTTTTCATGAACCGAAGGACTGGAAACCTGCCTGAACCCGTATTCATCATGTGTCGAACCAGTAATCAGTAATTTCTCCCCTTCACCAAAGGCCGGCATCGGCGGGACACCATCGTCCTCTTCAGTATCAAACGGAGCGGCCCCTGCTTTTTTCTTCCGATTGAATACTTCAATGTTTTCTCTTATTTCCATCCTCTCCCGCAGATGGCCGATTGCTTCTTCAGCCAGTAGAAAAACAGGCACCCGGTATCTCTCCGCCAGATTGAAGGCCCGAATCGTCTGATCATATGCTTCTTGTACTGATGAGGGAGACAGAGCAATAATTTGATAGTCACCGTGTGAGCCCCATTTTGCCTGCATAATATCGCCACCGCCAACACGGGTAGCCTGCCCGGTGCTGGGTCCCGCCCTTTGCACATTAACAATAACCAGCGGTGTCTCAGTCATGACGGCATAGCCGATTGATTCCTGCATGAGGCTGAAACCAGGCCCGGATGTGGCCGTCAGTGCTTTCGCCCCGGCCCACACCGCCCCGATGACTGAGGCAATGGAGCCCAGTTCGTCCTCCATCTGCATAAAGACACCGCCCATGTCCTGGAACCGGACTGAAATTCTCTCCATAATTTCAGTGGATGGGGTAATTGGGTAACCACCGTAATAATTACACCCAGCGCCAATTGCCCCCTCGGTAATGGCTTCATTCCCGGAAAAGTAATAGGTTCCTGGCAAGAGTGTGCCTTTCTTCAGTACCATAAAACAAGTCCCCTTTTCTTACAGGCTAAAACTTGGCTCTCTCCAGCACCATTGCCCCGCCGTGGCCGCCATTTCCACAGATAGCAACCAGGCCGTAACGCCCGTTCCTCTCCTCCATAGCATAGGGCATTTCCAGGACCAGCCTTGCCCCGGACATACCGGTGGGGTGACCCAGGGCAATAGCACCACCATGCACATCCACTTTGCCCTTGTCAAGGCCCATTTCCTTAATGACGGCGAGCACTTGAGCGGCAAACGCCTCATTAATCTCAATAAGGTCAATATCATCCAGCGTCAGCCCGGCCAACTCTAAAGCCCTCCTCGCCGCCGGCACTGGACCAATGCCGAAATACTTGGCTTCTACGGCTGCTGTCTCATAAGCGCGGATGAAAGCAAGCGGTTTGAGCTTCAGGTTATCCGCCCGCTCTTTGGACATCACAATGAGGGCACAGGCACCATCGGTGATACCTGAAGAGGTACCGGCGGTGATTGTTCCATCTTTGTTAAAAGCCGGCTTAAGCTTGGCCAGATCTTCGAGGGTGATATCACTGCGGGGATGCTCATCCTCCTGAAAAAGAAAAGCGCCTGCTTTTTGCTTTACTTCAATGGGTACGATTACCCTGGCATAGAAACCGGCTTTTATTGCTGCCGCTGCCTTCTGCTGGCTTTCGATGGCAAACTGCTCCTGCTCCAGCCGACTGATGCCATATTCCTCTGCCAACCCGTCCGCCATGGCGCCCATCAGTTGACCTTCGATGCCGCACAGATAGCCGTCTTTAAACATGGCGTCTTCCAGTACGGCATTACCCATTCGCGCTCCCCAGCGAGTGTTCATACTAAGGTAGGGAATGCTGCTATGATGCTCCATTCCCCCCGCCAGAACAACATCGGAACGTCCCAGCCGGATGTGGTCAGCCGCCAGCATAACAGCTTGAAGCCCGGAAATGCAGGCCTGCTGGACACTAAAAGCAGGCACATTATTGGGAATCCCCGCTTTAACGGAAACAATACGGGCGGCATTTGGCCCCGTCCCAGCCTGACGGGCGTGACCAATAATAACTTCATCGATATCTTCGGGTTTGATACCGGACTTCTCCACGGCTCCCCTGACGGCAGCAACTCCAACATCAACCACGGTAAGGTCCTTAAGCATACCACCAAACTTGCCGATGGCGGTTCGGGCGCCATTTATAATGACAACTTCTCTGTCTGCCACGTTTGCTTTCTCCTTTACTCTTTAAACTACTTACCCTGAAAATTGGGCCGGCGTTTTTCCAAAAAGGCGGCCAATCCCTCCTGCTTATCCTGGCTACCGCACAGGATAGCAAACAGCTTGTTTTCATACTCAATACCATCGTTAAGGCTCATGTTGAGTCCGTTTTGAATTGCGTTCTTTGCCAATTTTATAGCCAGAGGTGATTTGGCAGCTAATTTGCCCGCCAGTTCCTTAACGCAGGGCATAAGTTCAATCTGAGGCACGACATGATTAACCAGACCAATGCGATAAGCTTCCTGGGCATCGATGATATCCCCAATGAGAATCATCTCCATAGCGCGTCCCTTACCCACCAGCCTGGGCAATCGCTGAGTTCCTCCATTTCCTGGCATGATACCCAAGTTAATTTCCGGCTGACCAAACTTGGCATTTTCAGAGGCTATCCTGATGTCGCAGGCCATGGCCAGCTCAAGTCCGGTACCCACCGCGGAGCCATTGATGGCGGCAATGGTGGGCTTGGACATGGTTTCCAGTCGATTGGCCAGTACTCTTCTCCGCGCCGAGCGCTCACCCAACTCAGTCTTGGTATTCCGTTCACGAAGCTCATTAATATCCGCCCCGGCAACAAAGGCTTTTTCCCCGGCTCCGGTCAGGACAAGTACCCTGACCGAATCGTCAATATCGGCGTCACCGGCCGCATCAAGCGACTCATCGATGGCGCGATAGTTTAGCGCGTTGCGTACTTCAGGCCGATTGAAAGTGATAATGGCCAGCCCGTTCTCTTTCTCATAAATAATTTCCTGATAGGCCAACTCTATCCTCCTACTTTGTGTAGTCGTAAAAGCCACGGCCGGTCTTGCGTCCCAGATGGCCCGCTCTGACCATCTTCCGCAAGAGAGTATGTGGACGGTACTTCAGGTCACCCAGTTCACGTACCAGGGCATCTGAGTTAATGGTGTGGATATCAATACCAATAAGATCGAGCAGTTCGAAAGGCCCCATCGGAAAGTTTGCCCCAAGCTTCATTGCCGTGTCGATGTCTTCAGCGGTGGCTACGCCCTCAGCCAGGACATCAACAGCAGTATTAAGGTAGCCCCTGAGGATACGGCTCACAATACCGCCTGGGGCCTCGTTAGCCCTTACCGGAGTCTTACCTACTTTTCTGGAAAACTCCATAACCTCCTGAATAGTTTCCTCGGAAGTTTCCGCACCGGCAACCACCTCAATCAGGCGCATCACCGGTGCCGGGTTAAGCCAGTGCATGCCGATAACTTTATCAGGCCTCTTGGTGGCGGAAGCCATCTCGGTGGGGGACAGTGTCGAGGTATTGCTGGCGAGGATGGCGGTGGGGGGACACAGAGCATCCAGCCGGGCAAAAATCTTCTTTTTAACTTCCATATTCTCCGATACGGCTTCGATAATCAGGTCTGCCGCCGTAATATCTTCGACGTTTGTGGTTGTCTTAATGCGGGAAATTATTTTACTCATTTCCCCGGCAGTTATCTTTTCTTTTTTCACCAGGGAATCAAGGTTCTGGCGTGTCTTTTCAAGCCCTTTCTCAAGAATCGGTTTTTCCAGATCACAGATGGTAATTTCAAACCCTTGCTGGGCAAGTGCCTGAGCGATACCCATCCCCATTACCCCGGCGCCAAGAACGTTGACCTTCTCAATGGTCATGGCTCTTCTCCTTTAATCAAGCATTTTCTTAACCGATTGAAGTGAAATTCGGGTTTAGTGTCGCCGCCACCTTGTTTCAAAATTTTCTTTTACTTCTGGGTTAATCAGCCAATCGGGATATTTGTCATTAACAACATTAGCCACCGCTTCGTATATCCGCTGCTTATACGTGGCTGCAGACTGTTCTGAATAATAAGCCGAGTGAGCGGTGACAATCACGTTGTCTAAGGTGAGCAAAGGATGGTCCGATGGCATGCACTCGGGCTCCGCGTCAACC
>SDBU01007513.1_pt1 | contig 12543 bp, 19 predicted proteins | sample 2277071 | NCBI WGS metagenome assembly SDBU01 (sample SAMN10397929, study PRJNA504765) | marine sediment metagenome | isolation source: marine sediment core GS08_GC12, 126 cmbsf | place: Arctic Ocean: Gakkel Ridge, Loki's castle | collected 2008 | reverse complement strand
AGCCATTACAGTAACGATGGCAAAAGACCAGGTATGTATTTTGGTTTCCAGTGTCCGTTCTGCCTAACTTGGCATACCGAAGTACCCCTGTACAAAACTCACTTCGATGAGAGAAAGAGCTAACATGGCTATCACACAACGATTTGGAATTTGTTTGTGGGTACTTGTATTCTACTGTATGCTAACCTATCTTATGCCTGATAGTTTAGAACCGTGGAAACGTGGAGCTTTTCAGATATTCCTAACTTTGGGCATATTTCTATTTCTGATGTTTCCACCAACAACCCAAAAGTCCTAACTTAATGCGTTGGCTAGGTGGGTACATCTTAGGATTTGCCCTATTTACAATACCAAAGTTGCTAAAACCAAAAAAGGAAAAGGTAGACAAATGGAAATAAGTTTGACGATATTCGTTGCATACGTAGTCATTGGTCTAATCTTAGGTCTGATACTTACGACCTTTGGTATGGATACCGATGATACAGTTGAAAAGTCGATGGCACTAATGGCTATGATGCTATTTTGGGGAATAGCGATAGTGATTGGAGGTATCATAGTCTTCTTTGCTGGTCTAGTTAAGGGAGCTGATTGGTTGAAATGGCAAATTGAAGACTATCGTAGTAAGAATACCCAAAAGACCTAACTTGCCTGTCAAACCCTGTGGCGACCCTAAGTTAGGTAAGGAGAACATTATCCGCTAAGAAACTGCTGTTGCCTAGACTGGCTAAAACGTCCTCTAGGCAACCTCGGTAAGTTTAGCTAACCGTACATACACTGATGGAGGTATATAATGAAATAGTAAAGAGAATGAATGGGCGTAGCTTAGAAGATTGGCTATTCACTTCTAAGTAGCTGCTGTTGCCTAGATGGAACTAAACCGGCCTCTAGGCAACCTCGGTCAACTTAGATAATCAAGATTGACCTGACATACTCGAATCCTAACAAAAGGAGGTATAGCTGTGCTTACTTATTAGATAAGCATAGATGGTTCAAACTATGAAACACTTATTTTAGTATTTAACACAATGGCTAAAACTAGCCTGTGTATCAACTCACTTAGATATAGCTGTTTATAAACGTGGAGATAACTATGAAATTGCGAACTATCAAAAGAGAACCTGTAATTATAGTTACAAAGCCTAAAAAGCGTCGGTTCTTCGGTCACGGGGAATGGTATTGCACCAGTTGCGGTTCCATTTGGACATCCCTAGAAATGTGTTCGCTAGGTATCAAGCCCCTAAGTGGTTGCCCTAACTGCGGTGGGAAACTCAGCTATGAGGAGGTTTAACAATGCAACATAAATGGAATATGTATGTCAACCGAGGTGATCGGAAGATACCCAGCTTGATCGATCAAGGTGAACTCGATCTTCCCTGTTCTAATCCCGAGGCTGATAGTTTCATGCAACTGTTCGATCCAACACACTTGTGGTCATTCTTAGAAGAGAATATTGACATGTCCGAACTTGGATTGTATCTTTCGCTATGTAGCGCAGATCGACCAACTTTCGCTGGTAAACAATGGTTTCTAAATACGGCGTTTAATCCCAATGATGGAAGGATGCAACAAGAAATTATGATGGAAGTTAGTTGGGTCAACGTACAAGATCTGGAACTTTGGAATGCCAGCTTCCGTACGTATGCTCGTATCTATCAAGCCAGGGGTATCGTAGACTATTCTCTCTATGCATCTCGTTGCTTTGGCTACTGCTTTTTACTTGGGCTAAGGTATGCAGATGATGATGACGATTCAAGAGAAGATTTTACTAACTTTTACCCGTCAATCCACCACTACAATCAAGAGGTAGCTGTCAAAGAAAATGAACTATGGCAGCCGTTCAACGACACCGAAGATTGGTATCCTAAATCATATGTTCAAAATACTAGCATAGCTGAGGCAATGCCAGCCTTAGCCCAAGCTGCTGAACGTATATCATCTACTGTACGAAACTGGGGAAGTCAAATTGAGTCTTTAGATTTAGATGATATACTTGTTGGCGATTCTGATGGAGATGAAAATGACTAATCCTATTCTAGCCGAAACCATCGGTTTTGAGCTAGAGTGCGAAAACATATCTAGCCGACGTGTAAATAGTCTGCCAAATGGGTTTCGTACTACAGCTGACGCTAGTGTAGAAAGGGATTCTTTGATGATCAATGGTATCCCTGTAACTCTGCATGGCGAAAGTAAAGTATTGAAGTTCTCATCTGGTGTTTTAGGAACTGAAATTGTATCGTCGGTTATCGACACTAACACGAACTATCTAGGAACGCTAAAGGAACTTTGCAGTACCCTACTCAGCTTAGGCGAATCTGAGCAAAGCAAAAGAGCAGGGTTACATGTACATATAAGCTTCATAAACAATCTTCGAATACTCAAGTCAGCTCTGGAAGTTGGTGCATGGCTTGAGGATGTGTTCTTTCTACTTGGAGGATTGGGATACGAGTTTAGGGGAGTTGATAATGATGCTACGTATTGCAGACCTATCACTGCATTTGGACCTCCGATAGTCGAAGATAATGAGGAATACTTATACCCCTGTTTTATCTTAGACGAAGTTCTAGCGTCTAACAACATGGATGATTTCAGGACTAGGCTAGGTGATCTAAGAAACCTACACGGAAATAGGTATATCCCAATTAGGTATATGTGGCTTAACTTTTATAACATATACAGTAGTCAATGTACTATCGAATTTAGGACTTGGAATAAAACTCTCGACCCTACGGCAATGTATATGGCTATCGAAGTATGCAAAGGCTTTGCTCAATTTGCAATTAGCCGTGCCTATGGTAAGTGTTTACCTTTACCTGTCAATAGTATTTATGACCAACGTAGCAAAGGCGAGATAATCGAAACCTTTCTTGACTTCGCTATCAAAGCTGATCTATCTAGCTATGTTCTAACTACAGCTATGGATCTGCTGGAAAAAACGCCAATCAGCGGATTAGGTTTACCTAAAATACATACTTATACTCACTTGCGTTTTCATAGGCAAGGCAGAAAAGATCCGCGTCATTGGGTTCATTCAAGTTACAGACCTAGCATTCGTCTCAATTCTAGAGAGATAAGAGAGCCAGAGTTCTTAGATAGCCACAACTTACGTTATCTAAATCAGGAAACGCTGAATCGAAATGTTGACAGGAATCGTCCTAGACTAGGGCGGTCAAACACAGACAGCCTACCTACATATACTGAGGTTAGGTCAGTACCCCGAATGGATACTACCTTAGTTATACAGGATTGGGTACTCAATTTAGATATATTAGAATTAGAGGAGTTAGACTAATGTGCGAACTTACATTCGCTGACTTAGGCGAGCTGAATGCGCTATACTTTGTTCAGCAGTCTATTATCAATGCCCTAGCTAATAACCACGATGGTATTGGCTTTATGCAGGATGGCAAAGTTTGGAAGAGCCACCTTTCAGGAGCTACCATAACCAATCTTGGTAGCATAGCTAGAGATAGGCTCACAGTTGAACCTGTAGCTTTCCACACCAGATATGCCACCAACAAGTTACTTAACGAGGATTGCCACAGTCATCCATTTGAGGGGGATAAGCTTATCCTAATGCACAATGGTAAGTTGGAAATGAAAGATTACACGCTAATTGAGAAAGGCAAAGTTGACAGTCAGGTTTTCACTGAGCAACTTGAAGCGGATATCGTAGAATCTCCTGACATACCCATGGTAGACTTGATGCAAAATGTCATGGCTAAGTGGTCTGGTAAGTTTGCTTTCATGATTTACGATAGTCGAGATAGCGAGTACTATGTTATTCGAGGTACTACGGCTGATCTACACTGGACTACGGTAAATAATAGGCTGGTAGTAAATACCCGAAGTATAGACTTAGATAAAGGTACGCACGTTCTACGCCAGCTAAGCCAGACCATGTACGATACGGATTTAGAAATTGGTAAAACCGGAGAACTGGAAGCTAATACTATTTATAAGTTCTTGCCTGAAAGTAGTGAGCTAGAAAAGATTGGCGAACTTATTGAGAACAGAGCTCCGCTCGTAGCTTCGCAGTCTTGGATTAGAGGGCGTGACTATGGTGTTACTAATGCTACCCACAACATCCGACATGAGATGCGAGAACCTATCTTTATCAAGATAAAGAGATGGCTCGATTATCACGGCTTGTCAATAGGCGAGCTAAATGAACTGTCTAACGTAATTATGGGTTGTAGCCTACTAGAGTTGAACGCTGATGATCTCCGTTGTCTTTATCTTGATGTACTTAAGACTCTAACTGAGATGACTCTAACTGATAGTCTCAAGAGTTGGAATAATATAAATAGACAGGGCTATTCTGCTTGGGCATACGAGCAAAAGGACTTTAGCTTCCCTTGGATGCTCAATTCATCTAGGATGGTAGGTGACATGTCCTATGCTGTAGATGTTGAAGTTGCCAATCGTAAGTTAGAGAAGGATAAATCTGTAATAAAGGATTATAGCTAACATGATATTGACACATAGAACGAGTTTTCCAAGTGCTAAGTTGTTACGAGATGCATTGTTTCAGGAAACTGGAGTCCGCTACCTTGTAACCAAACATCCAGATCGCATACGTAGGTTACACGTACGCTACGGTGCAACGGGTCAAGTCAACTGTGCTGATACTAAGTTCAATAGCCCTAGGCTTATAAACCTAGTTGCCAATAAGCTAAGGTTCTCTAATACCATCAAGGATAAGTTTGCTACACCTGAGTTTATTCGCAATAGAGAACCGTATGACTATGAATTCCCTATTGTCATCCGTGAAATTATGCAAGGCTTTGGTGGCGTAGGTATCATCATGTGCAGGGATAGAGAAGCCTTTGATGCTGCTTGGAAAGGCAGTTATTGGACTAGGTTTGTCAAAACAACTCAAGAGTTTAGAGTCCATGTTTTAGGAGGTGAGCTAAGCAGACTATTTAGGAAAGTCCGAATTAGAATTGATGGGGTTAGACCGGATGAAGTTGAGTTTCCAATTAGAACGGGTAGGTCAGGTGACTATCGGTTCTCGCTATGGAGTGGAGGTAGCGTATTCCCCGATCTTACTGAGTTAGTTGGTCAACTCCATGATGAGATTGGTGGGCATTTCTATGCTTTAGATGTTGGAAAATTGCCTGACAACCAAGGGTGGTTCATCTTTGAAGCCAATAGTGCTCCTGGCTTAAATAGGAATACGGCATCTGCCTATGCTAAGTATCTGGTAGAACAAGGAGCAGTGAGCTAGACTATCCCAAAAGAGGCCTATCTAATGTCCATAAGTTATCTAAATAAACACATCGTAGGTCAACGAAGAATTAAACCTGAGTTGTCTGCCTATATGGAGGCTATGAAAGGTGGAAAGTCTATGAATCTAATGATACGTGGACAATCAGGATATGGTAAAACGTATTTAGCTCATATCATAGTTAAATATGTAGGTAGATTATCAACTAGGGTAATCTATCTTGGTGAACAATGTATAGACCTGTTTCAGCCAGCAGCTAATATCCATATCCTAGATGAGATACATGAAGTTAGTAGTCCCGAACCTCTCTATCCATACATGGAGTCGGGTGAGTATATCTTCATTCTTTTGACTAATGAGTTTGGTCAGTTGAAAGAACCTTTGCAGAATAGGTGTATCATCATTGACCTAGAACCTTACTCAGACGAAGAACTGGCGATACTTGTTGGTCGTGTACTTAGAAGCCATGAAGTTGAGCCAGATATGTTACAGACTTTAGAAATAGCCACCTATGCTAGGGGGAATCCTAGAGTAGCTAAAGTGCTGGCTATGCGGTTATCACTATACTTCCAAAAGGAAGGTACACCGCGAGATGTAGAGGAGCTACGCCGGGTTTTAGAAGATACTTTTCAAATTAGCGAGGGCGGTTTTACTAACTTTGATAAACAATATCTATCTTTCTTAGCCAAAAATGGCAAAGCTGGACTCAATACCATCAGTAGGGTTCTCATGATCCCGAAAGGTACGTTAGAAAGGGAAGTTGAACCATTTCTACTTAGGAAAGGACTAATTAGAATTACAAGTCGCGGACGTGAATTAGTACCGACTAAAGCTTCCCCCTACCCTGTGGCGCAACCTAAGATGGAAGTACTAAAACTAGGAGAACTATAAAATGGCAATAACGTTTGAATTTGTACAAGATTTTCGTAAGTATCGAGAATATATTACTTACGTAACTAAGGTAGACGAAGCTTTGGGAAAACTACCTTTTACATACTATCAGGGGGATATGTTAAGTTGCTATGTCATAGAAAAGAGTGGTGATGTAGTGACCATAACGATGACTAACAATACCAGCGAGGCCAAAGAACGTTTTATCAAAGAAGCCCAACCCGAAACGTTTGAGAATATCCCCGAAGGTATAGCTTACATGTACGATCTTGATCGGCATGAGTTGATTTATAACTATGATGCCAAAGAACCAAATAATGCTTGGAATTGGTCAACTTACCCTGAAACCTTTTGGATGAAGGATGATGATGAGAGGTATGATCATGGCTTGGTTTTAGATACTAATAATAAGCTATGCCGACTTTACCTGAGCAATAAAAGATTAGTATCTTTGTTCGTTGGGCTTAACGAACTCGACTTTTACTTTCCTAACCTGTTTGCTGGGGGTAAAGCAGAAGTTACCATTCAACCCGCAGGTGTCGACGCTGTAATGTCTATCTTTGCCTGTCAACTTGGACAAGACGAACCTAAGTTAAGTGATATAAAAACAGCTATCTCTTGCGACATGGTTAATACAGGTACGGATGACTATGCTAAGTATAACTTTACAGACCTTATCGAGTTGTTTGAAAAACGAGGTAATGAAGACGATCTTTGGGAAGATAATTGGAGTACAGTTGTTAACGAAGCCGTAGAAAGAGATGCTGGGTTACATCGGGATGTTGACTCTGCAGTCACAACTAAGCTGGGTCAGATAAGCGGCTTTAACGATATGTTACTTTTGAGCGAACTATCTGATTTATCCGTTGTTCCCGTAACTGATAGACCTGTCTATGTTCACATGGACATTCCTATCCACGGCGTAAACTACCTGCTAATAAAACCGGTGCAAACTTTGAACATCTTCTTTGACGATCTAATTATCAAAAAGGAAGATATTCTGCAATATTTTGAAAATCTACCTCAAGATCAACTATCCTTTCATACCGATTACATCGAAGATACGTTTAAAGAAATACCTAAGCAAAATAAATCAGGTATAATAGCTTATGATGACTTGGATGACTTTGATAATGCAGGTACAATAGCTGACTCGGATCTAACTCTTGGACAAACCAGAGGTATATAGTAATGATCCACATTGGTTGTAATGGAACAGTGTTAGTGGATGTAACTTCGGCTTATAAGTTACTAGCCGAAGTTACACAAAAGAAAGATAGTACTGGCTTACGTACTACTGAAATCCATGTCTATAACATAACAGAAGAAGCTTCGGACTTGATTTATTGGTGTACGAGTTGTGATAAGGAAGTTAGCCTAGACGAACTTGGGTTTAGCTGTCGTATTTGCAACAAAGCACTAACTATCGAAGAAGGACAAGTAGCGTTAGATACCGGAGGTATCTGGTGCGAAAGTTGCATTGAATCTAAGTGCAACGAAGAAGATCGTGTGTCTTTGTCCACGATCTATGCCACTGATTTATTAATACTAACTTAGGAGATTTATGAGTAAACAAGCTATGATAAGCTCTTCCAACTTGACGTTCGGGACTGACCCCGAAGTTGCAGCTGTATATTACAAGGACGGTATTGAATATGTCCAACCTGCGCCTTATTTTAGAATAGAGCTAGGTGCTGTAACCGAAAAACCAAAGTCCAAACATCCCATTCACATAAATAGGTTTGGGATTCAGGTGATCGAAGATGGTGCGGCATTTGAATTCATCGTACCTCCAACCAGAGATTTCGATCAAATGTATGATGATATTCAGTTTGGTTTATCTGAGTTGAGTGCACTACTTCACAAGTACGATCATTGTATCAGCGTAGCACCAACCCTGGACTATGAAATTGAAAGGTTCTTAGACAAAGATGACGATTATAAACAATGTCTAATGTTTGGATGCGACCCCGATAAGGACGCTATCTTGAAAAACTACGTTTGTGATGTCATAGATGCTATGCGACATCCCTATCGTTACTTTGGTGGGCATTTTCAGATAGGCTGCAGTGACGCACGAGGTAGACGACTAATTCAAACACATTATGTACCATTTATAAAGTTGTGCTCTATTTTTATTGGTAACTCAGTAATGGCTAGCTCAAGTAAAACTGAGTTAGAGAAAATTAGAGCTAAACTCTATGGTCAGCCTGGAAGATACCGCATTCAACCTTGGGGTATTGAATACCGTACTCCAAGTAACAGTTGGATAACCAACCGCGTTACTATGGCTAAGATGTTTAGAGGTGCTGAAATTGCCTTTAGACTCTTACAGAACCCAAAAGAGGGTAAAGTTGTGATCAAAGATTACCTTACCGAGACTATCACAGCCCTCGGTACTGCTAATGCCGAACTATCCAGGGATATCCTAAACACTGTAAGGTCAGACTATGACTTCTAATTTCGAGTTTAGTCTATATCTAAGTACTAGATACCAATACAAGTTTAGCTATCCTCTAGATTCAAAAACCCAAAGCTCACTATTGCGGCAAGCATTAAAACTCTCCGTTGATGAATTCCAAGATTGGAAACCCAACTGGCAACCGATGCCTCAGTATGAGAAGAAGAGTTTCATAGATGCATTAACTAATAATGACTTCTCGTTCATCACCGAAAAGCATCCATGCCGTGAACTAGCTCTATCTAAAGGTATATACTATTTGAATTGGATATCTAACTTATCTGTAGTTTACAGAGCCAGCTTTACTATACTACAATATACTGAACCGATACCTGCTCCATTTAAGGATATAGTAACTAATGTATTGCTAGTTCCTTATGCTGTAAATAGACCAGGCAGTGCTAGCTTTTGTAACTTAGATGATGCTACTTTCGGCATAGGTATACATCCTACTACTTGGAATATAGCTTGGTTATCTTTGCTAACTTACTTCGCTAAGTATGGTACATTTCTTGAAGATCTAGCACAGGAACGCTATGGTCCAAAAGACCAGTATGACTTTACCCAAGTTATTCGAGTTATCTTAGATTCATGGGATGGTCAGGTAGGTTTCTATACTGCTTTTGGTCTATGGCTTTGGTCTGCCAGAAATGAGGAAGCTATCCATGATAGCTATAGGTCGCATAATGGTATACATACAGCTATGGATCATTATACATCTTTATACCATCCAAATAAGTTATTAGAATTCATAGAGCTATATGACTTAGACTTAAGTAGAGTTAGCCAGCTATTCTTACAGAACCATGAAGCACGATGTAAGGCAGCTGGTTTAGCTATTCCAGCTTGGTTCAAAGAAGGTTCGGAAAATGCTGGATATCTAGCTGAGTCGCCTGAATGGAAAGAATACATGGGTTACGCTGACGATGATGACGAAGATGACTATGACGAAGATGACTATGAATTTAATGAGGAGGTTTGGTAATAATGATTGCACATATTGAACGACCTATTGTAACGGCTACTAGCGCACTGTCAGCTAGCTTTGGTCATGCTTTTAGAGTGGGCATATATCCTTTAGCGTACCTTGGTCAGAAAGGTATAATCTATAATTGGAATGCGCTTAATGACGCTAAGTTAGTTATCTTTACTGGCGGTTCTGACATCAACCCAGCTATCTACGGACAAGCTAACAAGTATTCTCAGTTTGTTCCAGAAAGAGATACAGCTGAGATAGAAGTTTTAAGGCGTTGTCTAGTTTTAGGAAAGAAGATACTCGGTGTATGTCGTGGGCATCAGCTTATCAATGCCTATTTAGGTGGGCAGCTTGTACAAGATATAACGCATCAGCTAAATGTTGTACACGAAGGTATACATGAGTTAGAAATTGTAGATGCTGGTGGCTTGATACCCAATGTATTTAGTGGTAGCGTTAATAGCATGCACCATCAAGGTGTAATAAAATGTGGTGAAGGACTTAGACCAACTACCTATTGGAAAGGAGTTTATGAATCTACCGAAAATAACAATATTTTGACAACCCAATTTCATCCCGAATGGATGAGTAACCACTCTAATGCCCTAAATATGAACCTATGGGAAGTGTTAGCAACTTGGGCGCATCTAGGCGAAGATATCAGACAAGGAGTAGCTAACGATGACGTTTAAGTATCTAGCTGAAGTATACCGAGCATCTCATCGACAGAGGTATAGCCAGCTATGGAATGGGTATTGGTTTTGCCGTGAGTTTGCTCAGCGTGACGTACACAGCATAGTCACACAACTGAGCTACCAAGATAATGTTTTAGCTACTAGACTAACAGGGGGTAACATGCGCCCTCGTACTTTAGTAGAGCAAGATGGTATGGCTAAGTTTGGTAGTCTACTATTGCCGAATAACCCAATCACAGTAGATAGTACATCTATCTGGATTGAGTCAGTTATGGATAAGCAAGGCAATCAAATTTACCCACTCAGAGAAGTCTATTCATTAATGTTTTTCTATATCAAATACCTATCTATTCAAATGAAAGATAGGGTTGACTTTGAAAGGGTTTGTAAGTCCCTAATCAAAAGAAAACATGCTGTTTTCAACTATATCCCTGAACAACAACTTGGAACTGCCCTATACTTCTATTCGGCAGTTAGATATCCCGAACAGATGTGTACATACCGCAAAATGCTATCTAGCGGAAGTGGACCAGGTACAGCTATGCGGATGTTATCTACTCTAGAAGAGGCTGAGGTAGGTGTACCTGTTGCAGCTGCTAAATTCTATTGGACTATCTTGAAGGAATGGTGTAGCTTATTTAGAACAGAGCTTCGGTATACAGTTAACTATCATACCAGAAACTATGAACGGTTTTGGTACTTACCCCTGCTAGTTCAAGACGTATATACTGAGGTTTTTGATGGCGACGGTAAGTTCGATAATATAGAATACGCGGAGGACGAATGGTAAACAAACAAAGAGTTAAGAGTCATCGTCGAGAGTTAGACGAACGCTGTCCAGTATGTAAGAAAGGTAGAGCTTACTTACATCTGATTAATGTAGAGGGAGCTAGCTGGAATAGTATACAAGATACAATGAAAGCTTGCTTACTTTGCTTTGCTAAGATATGGAGGTAATAAAATGATTTTGAAATGTACATGTTTCCACCCTGCCCAAGATAAGTTTCATGGCAAAGGTAAGCGAGTCCACAATGTTATGACAAGAACAACTAGTGGACTTAAGTTCCGTTGTACAGTCTGTAAGACTGAGAGGGAAGCTACAACTACGTACTTCCCTTCAACCCCTGTGGAGCAAGCTAAAAAAGGAGTCTAAAGATGCCTGATAAGCAATACTTTGTACATTACAGTCGTAAGATTGTAAGCACTAAGAAGGAACGGATACACTTTAGTTCATTCATGTGGGATACATTTTTGAAAGAGCTATTTTGTAATGGGCAAGATGCTGACTATGTTGTTCATTCAGCTATATTAGTTACAAAAGGAAGGAACAAAGATGCAATTACTAAATAACGAAAATGGAAAGAACGTGTTGATGATTAACGATGACGATGAAGGCTTTGCCGAAGATGGTATTCAAGTTATGGTACTAACTGGTGCAGAGTTCGAAGAGTTGCTAGTATACCTACCCAAAGATAAGGCAGATGGTTTGTTGACTAAGTTTTACGGTGCTAACTTCAAGTACCATTGTAACATCATGCACTATAGTAACAAAAGTAGAACTATCTGTCAAGGTTGTGGTGAAGTGCTAGAGCTAACTAGCAAGGAAGATCATGCTAAAGCATGTGAGAAAGCCGAAGTTGACCGGCAAGTTACAATGGCTGCGATATACGCATTGTTAGGTACTGATACTAAAGTAACATATTTTGAGGAGAGCTAACATGAAGAGGTTTAAAGATAGGTTCTCTGTCTACGAAAATTCGCAAATCAGGTATGGAATCACTATCGAAGTCAGAGAGGGTGATTGGGTGTACTTAGATATCTACTTTGGGGCTAAGTACTTACTGGTTTGTCTAAAGAAGCTAACATGAGTCTCAATAATAATATACCTAGAGCTATAATCGCAACTACCCACTTAGAATTAGCTGCACTAAGAGCACTTTTTGAGTTAGCTGATGCACATTGGCATGGCTGCTTTCCTAGTGATGTTGAACAAAAGCTGTTTGAGATAACCAAGATAGATGAGGAAAGAGTGATCGACCTAAATACACTTGCTAATCTTATGGATAGCTGGTCAGGAAGACTAAGATGAGTATGTTTTATTTAGAACGTGATGCTTATTCTGGTGACTTAGAATGTCCATGTTGCCACACCAGCTTTGCAGTAGGCTGGTACACTGAGTACGGCGAACCTATTACAGGTCAACATGACGTAGACTGCCCATCTTGCGGATACGAACTTATTATGCGAGTTGGCTCAACCATAGAAATAGATGCTATCCCAAGGAGTAATGATG
>SDBU01007512.1_pt1 | contig 12543 bp, 11 predicted proteins | sample 2277071 | NCBI WGS metagenome assembly SDBU01 (sample SAMN10397929, study PRJNA504765) | marine sediment metagenome | isolation source: marine sediment core GS08_GC12, 126 cmbsf | place: Arctic Ocean: Gakkel Ridge, Loki's castle | collected 2008 | reverse complement strand
CTCCTCACAATGAAACGAACAACTAGGGCTTGTTCCCAACCTAAAGTGGAGGATACTCTTATACTTTGAACTGTCACTAATCTATCTGAACTAGCTCAGGGGGGCGAATTGCCTCGCCAAAAAACGTATCAACCGAGTTCTCAAACCTAATTGCAGGCTCACGAGCCTAAGACTCACGAACCTGTAGTTTGACGAGGCGATATGTCCGACCGCAACTCCCCTAATCATATAGACGGGAAGACCTACTTGACGCGCTGTCCAAAAGTATGATACGTTTCGTGTCAAGTCCCAAAGGAGGCATGAAATGAGAGAGCTCAGAACCACAGAAAAACTGATTATAACTGTAGCCCCTACCGGTGCATTTCAAGGCAAGGAGGCAAATCCAAACCTGCCTCTGCGGCCTGATGAAATTGCCGAGGCGGTGTATGACAGCTGGAATGAGGGCGCAGCTATAGTCCATATTCATGCCCGAGAGCCCGGGACAAACAGGCCAACCACTGACCCGGACATCTTGCGCGATATCGACCAACGAATAAGGGGGAAGAATTGTGACATAATTATTCAACACAGTACCGCTCATGATTACATACCGCGCCTAGCCAGTGATGGGAGGATTAAAGCTATTGAAATGAACCCGGAGATGGCATCGTTAGATATCACCTTCACTCGTATGCTGACATTCAGAGGCCAAGAAGATATTCTGATAATGACTCTCTCTGAGATTGAGCATGGTGCTAAATCTATGTTGGACAGAGGAGTGAAGCCCGAACTTGAAATCTTTAACCCTGTGGTGATGGATGATGTCTATAGCCTTATAGAAAAGGGGCTTCTGAAAAAAACCTATTGGCTCAATTTTGTCACTGGTATGCGTCGAATTAATCGGGCATATATGCCTTACTCGCCAAGACTCCTAATTCAGCTAGTTGATTCATTACCCGCTGATTCCATGTTTTGTGTAATGGGTATAGCCACTGATGAGCTGCCGGCAACTACTCATTCAATTCTTTTGGGTGGTCACATCCGCGTTGGTTTTGAGGATAACATTCACTATAAGAAAGGACAACTAGCCGAAAGTAATGCCCAATTAGTAGCCAGAGCAGCTCGCATCGGCAGGGAGCTTGGCTGTGAAATCGCCACGCCTGCTGAAGCTAGACAAATGCTAGGCATTTCTCCGTTAAAAACTAACTAGAAAACAGATTAACCAAGAGTAGTGGCAACGTTCTAGCATAAACTAGCCAGAACTGGCTACAAAATTCCCCTAGAATGTGCCGCATAAAACAGCTAAACTCAAGGAGGTGAGAAATTGGCACCCTTGGACGACATAAGAGTTTTAGATTTGTCCCGTTTTCAGGCTTGCCCGCTCTGCGGCATGATACTAGCCGATATGGGAGCAGAGGTAATCAGGGTCGAAGATCCGAAAGGAGGGCCGGATAGAACATGGGGATGGTGTGGACCTGATGGTGAAACTCTCCTGTACAAGATTGTGGCGCGAAACAAAAAGTGCATAACTCTAAATCTCTATACTCCTAGTGGGAAAGCAATCTTCCGAGATTTAGTTCGACATTCAGACGTCGTGCTTCATAATTTCACTCCTGGTGCACCCATAGGTAAGGAGGTAAGCTACGAGCATCTCAAGGAAGTGAATGCTCAAATCATTGTGGCTTCGCTCTCAGGCTATGGCCAATGTGGGCCAGATGCAGAAAGGCCCTGTTTTGATGGTGTTGCCCGAGCCAGGTCAGGAAGTATGGTAATAAACGGGTTTCCTGGCGATCCCCCTCTGAAAACAGGTGTTACTCACATAGATATTAGTGCCGGGCTATTCGCTACCGTGGGGGTTTTGCTTGCCCTTTACCATAGGGAGAGGACGGGCAAAGGACAAGCGATTGACGTTTCACTGTTCGATACGGCAGTTTTCGCTATACAGGCAATGGGAGCTCTCCTGCTTTACGTAACACGCGGTCAGTTACTGAGACAGATTGGAAACCGTGGCTTTCACTCTTATAATGGCTGCGCCATGGCTAAAGATGGGTGGGTCATGCTGGCTGCAGCCACCGACAGTATCTGGAAGAGATTTGTTGAGACAATTGGTAGACCTGACATGGCTAGTGACCCCAGGTTCAGGACTGATATGGATCGATTCAATAATGCTCCTCTCATAGAGCAGGTGGTTGGAGAGTGGGTAGCGGCAAAGACAGTGGATGAAGTAGTTAATTTGTTGCAAGAGGCCCGAGTCCCATGCGGGGCAGTAAACACGGTAGACCAATTACTGAGTGACCCTCAAGTGGAAGCCCGTGAAATGATAAAGTATATCGATTATCCTGAGCTAGGCAAGATTCCCGTACCCGGCATCCCAGTAAAACTTTCGCTAACCCCCGGTAGCATCAATACCCCGGCACCCAAACTTGGGGAACACAATGAAGAGGTATATTGTAAGCTTCTAGGTTACAACTCAGACAAACTTTCCGCACTGAGTCGAGAAGGTACAATTTAAAGTTGAGTTTCAGCGAAGACCCAAAATGTGGATAGACGGAGGTAATGAAATGGGGAACATTCGATTTATCGATCTCAGCGTACCGCTGACAAACAGCCCTCCCGGGTCTTACCTGACCACGGAGATAGCATATATCAACCATGAGCAGGGGGCTGAGTACCGCAGCCAGGTTTCAGGGCTACCTAAGGGCTTCTTCCCCGATAACAAGTATTGTGCCCATGAAAAGGTTACCCTCAGCACTCACTCCGGAACTCACCTGGATGCCCCGTGGCATTACGGGCTCACCTCCGAAGGTAAACCAGCCAAAACTATTGACGAGATACCACTGGAATGGTGCTTTTCAGATGGAGTGGTGTTGAACCTTACCCATAAGAAGGCGGGGGAACTCATAACGGTAAAGGATATTAAGGAGGCGTTAGGCAAGATTGGGTATACCATTAAGCCTTATGATATCGTCCTGATTAGGACGGATGCCTCAAAGCATTACAACGAACCGGTCTACGAAAGTATACATCCCGGCATGGGCAGGGAATCAACCCTGTGGCTGATAGACCAGGGGGTGAAGGTCATGGGTATAGATGCCTGGGGCTGGGATAGGCCCATGGATGTAATGCTGAACGAGTGCCGAGGACAGGGAAAAGCCGGGGACATCTTCTTTGCCGCCCACTTTGTCGGGAAAGAAAAGGAATATTGCAATCTGGAGAATTTGGGCAATCTTGACCAGCTTCCCCAGCCCTATGGCTTTAAGGTAGCGGTGTTCCCGGTAAAGATTACCAGGGCCAGCAGTGGCTGGGTACGGGCAGTGGCAATTATAGAGGAATAAGCAATTCGGAACTCACGCCCTATCTACTGTTGGGCTATAGCCACCACCTCAATCTCAAGCGTAGCTTCCCTGAAGGGTGAAGTACTCACAATAGGCACCAGGCTCGTCGGCGGCAGCTTCGACCCATAGAACAGGGTGGCTATTCGCTCCAACGCCGGATAGTCAGCCGGATTAACCATATACACCGATTGGTGCACCACGTTTTCCATTGACGAATGGTTAGCCTCTACGTAAGACTTCAGTCGCTGGTAGACATACCACGCCTGGGCCATGATAGGCTTTTCCGCATGTACCCGGCCGTAGGGCAGAAAACGCCCTTCGTCCTCAAGGCAGGAAGAATCGTCAATGTGCATGGGGATGGCGTTATCAATAGGCACCTCGCCCGAAGTGAACACAAAGGGGCCAGCCTTTACCGCCGGCAGGTAGTACCCGGCTAAAGGGTGAATATCCATGAGTATTTCCTTGTGGTATTCCTCAGGGGTTTTGGGCAGTGCGAGAGCTACCAGTTCCCATTCGAAGAGGGCGTCTTCTCTTCTTGTACCTGACATTGGCAGGGCAGTCATAGCGCTGGGAGCCCCTGGCTGGTTAAAAACCTTTCCCCTCACCTTGCCCATGGGGCCAAACTCCTGCATTGGAAAGCGAAGCCAGGTGTTTTGGTGGAGGATGCTCGTGATGTCAGCTCCAAGTGCTTCCAGAATGCGGGGGACGTGCCGTAACAGCAGGATTAATTGTTGTGCTATAATTGCCTCTTCCTTAGCATTGTACGGGCGCTCAGCCAGCTCTCGCTCCTCCGGCCTCAGTTCTTCAAGTCGGTTCACCAGTCTGCCCGTCTCAGGGTCAATACCAGCCAGAGGGGTAGTAAATATGAACTGCCCCGCTTTTGTCGCCAGCGGATAAGGAGCTGCCAGAGGGTCGAGGTCAGAAATACTGACATTCTCCCTTTTTATTCCTTCCTGATTTGCCAGGGCGATAATGTCCACCTGCACCGCAATATCCTCGCTTGCTCCTGGGTTGGTAGCTCCCACGATTGTGGTGGCCGGCCGCTCGTCAGGCATAAAATGAAGGATAACCTTCTCCACCGAGGCGGTGTCCCGCATATCCCTGAGAAAGATACGCTGGTGCACAATGTTGTCCAGAGATGAGCCGTTCTCGGCCAAGATGTCTTTCAGGTTCTGGTAGATGCGCCAGGTCTGAACTAAGATACGCTCTTCAGGGACATCTAAATGAGTCAGTCCAGTAGCAAACTGGCGGCGGGCATCCTCAGGTATATCTCTGAATCTTCTGACAAGCCTGCCGGTCTCCAGGTCCATAGGGGTCTGGGAACCCAGGAAGATGAACGGTCCCGCTCTCATGCCAATGGACACAGAACCTCCTAAATTCAGATTCTTCACTTTAATTTCCGTTTTAGTAATCATTTTTGTCTATCTCCTTTATCTTAGAAATTAACCACTCTCTACTACACCCACTAATTCTGGCCATATCGGCTCGATGTAAGGTTGCATCTCGCTCAATGAGTCATCAGCAGCCGTTACGGCCATATCAATTTCCTTCCCTGTCATCGGTGTAGATATGGCAAACAGACCCCTCGCTGATATGAAGATACCCCTCTCCATCAAAGCTAAGTGAAGTATGCGTAATATATCGTTGTTTGCCTCTCGTGCCGTTTTACCATCGACTACAGGCACCGGGCTAAAGTGGAGGTTTTGCAAGGAACCTCGTCCAGTCACTTGCCCCCTGATGTTCAATTTGGCGAAAACCTTGCGTATGCCTTCCGCCAGGGATTCGCCTAGTCTGTTGATTCTGTCTATCTCCTCAGCGGTAAGCTGCTCCAGTGTAGCTACACCGGCTGTGGCTGTCACCGGGTTGGCATTGAACGTTCCGGAATGGCGAACCTTCTGCACCTCTGGGGAAAAAAGATTCAAGATATCTTCCCTTCCGCCAATAGCACCTACCGGATAGCCACCACCTATTATCTTGCCAAAGGCAGTGAGGTCAGGCTTAATTCCGAATAGATGCTGCATACCACCGTAATCAAGCCGGAAACACTGTACCTCATCCAAAATGAGAGGCACATTGTGGGCAGCGGTAACTTTTCTGAGAAAACTGAGGTAATCGTCTTTCGGAGGGACCTGACCAGCAGCTCCCATCATTCCTTCAACAATCATAGCTGCCAGCTCATCCTTATTCTCGACAATGGCTGTCTCCGCTGCTTCCTTATCGTTGTAAGGGACAGTTATAGAATCAGCTAGAACACTTTTGGGCAAGCCAGTGGCGTCGGAGGGGTAAACTACCGGGTCGTAGCTGCCGTAGTAGCCCTCTTCTATCTTGAGAATCTTGTCCTTTCCGGTAAACCCCCTGGCCACGCGTATGGCCATCATCACTGCTTCTGTGCCCGAATTGGCAAACCTTACTTTATCAACCGAGTCTACCCTCTGGCATATCAACTCGGCCCATCGTATCACAACAGGCATCAGAGCGCCGTGTGCCGTGCCCCTCATAATTTGCTCCCGTACTGCATCCACAACCTTAGGATTGGCATGGCCTAGTACCATTGCTGTATTACAATTGTTAAAGTCGATATACCCGTTGCCATCTACGTCGGTGACCTTGCAACCTTCTGCCTTTTCAATCCAGATGGGATAGGGCTGGAAAAAGACAGCCGTTCGGGTATCACCTCCAGGCATATATTTCCTAGCGCTTTCAATTGCTGCCCGCGATTTGGGCATTCGTTTTCTATAGGCGTTTTGGTACTTTTCCGTAACTTCGGCTAATAGTTTTTCTGAGGGCATACTTCCCTCACCTTCCCTTAGGGCGCAACTTTTCCTGGATACGGCTGGGCATTACCCTTATATTGCTAACCGCAATAGCTTCCTGGCATTGTCTTCAAATATCTTCTTCTTCTCAAAGTCAGGTATATCCATCTGTTCTACGGACTGTATTGTTTGCCTCGTATACCTATCGCCAAATTCACTGTCATAAGGCATATCGGTTCCAAACAGCAAATGGTCGGCACCAAAAAAGGTGTAGGCGCACATCAGTCCTGGCGTGCTTCCATAAATGGCTGTATCGTTATAAAACATTCTAAAGTACTCAATCGGAGGCTTGGTAAGCCCCTGCTTGTATCTTGCCCCCCGGAGTATCTCAGCATGGTCATACGACCCTATTATTCTCTGCTCAAAGTACGGAACCATACCTCCAGCGTGGTGAGTAATAATTTTTAGGCTGGGGTACTTTTCTAATATCCCGCTGAATACCAGGCGAGTCATAGCTACTGTAGTCTCATATGGCCAACCAAAGTTGCTGAATATCATGTACCTTGACCTGCTTTCTGTCCGGTAATCTGGGTAATCCGCAGTCCTATGTGGGTGAATCCATATGGGCAGGTCATAATGGGACATCTTGTCATAAAGAGGCATAAACTCCGGTGAGTCCAGGGGCTTATCATTTATCGGCGTAAATACTTGCACACCTCTAAAGTTTAAATCGTTGATAGCCCTATCCACCTCTTTTAAGGCAGCACCAACATTATTCATTGGTAAGCAAGCTACAGCGGCTACAAATCTATCTGGATATTTCTGGACTAGCTCAGCCATCTCATCGTTTGCCAGTTTGGCTAAGTCTACGGCTTTTGCTGGGTCGGCAAACTGTTCGACTGGCGGTGAGCTTAACGTTAACACCTGCACTAAGCCTTCATACTTATCCATTATCCGAAACCTGTGTTCCAGGTCGAACAATGTTGGCAGCGACTCTATAACATTCTTCAGGTGGAAACCCCGTGGGGCTGCTTTGTATAGAGCCTCTTTATACTTCACTGGCAGGATATGGGGGAAGATATCTATTTTCATTTGTTATGCCTTCCCACCGGGCTTCATCCCAGCTTAATTACAATTGTCGTCCTCTATCCTACAGCCTTCAAAGTTTCCCCATGAGGGAGCCCAGCCATAGTCTCCCCAACCTCTCCCACAATTTTGATAGCCCAAGGTTGGGGGTATGGAACCCCAGTCCACGACCTGACCCACAAGACATCCCCTTCTGGCAATCGTCCGGGGTCGCTGGAAAGGATGGCTCTCACAATTCGGGCATCATACTTGCGCGGTCCCGGTGTCAGGTCCTTGATAGTGAGCTCAAGCTCTTGGTTCTCAGTCAAGTCCTTGATATCAGGAACAAAGGTCAGGTATTCCCTTTTCATACTTCCTCCTTAAAGCCAAAAGCCTTCCAGTTGTTTAGCACCTTTTCCTTTAACCAGGCGGGGAACATTATATCAAAAGAGTTCTTGACTGGGATTTCGTTTATTTTATTCCACTCAGGAGGCCAGGTACAGTCAAACAATGCGATTGCCCCTTTGTATGCTCTTCTCTCCTGGGCAGTATAACAGGGTGTGAGCGGATTTCCTCTGGGCGCCTCTACCTCTTCACAGGATATCCCTCGGGTAGGATGGCACTTGGTAGCGAAAGCATGAATAACCTGGTCGAAATCGAATGGGTCAATATCATCATCAACCACTATAATCTTATTTACATCGGCTCTGCGCGAGGTAAGCACGTCTTTAATCTGCATGGCAACATCCCGACCCCCTCGTTTAACGCCTACCACTACCAGGTGGGTCACCCCCTGAGGGGGGACATAGACCTCGGTTATAGGTATTTCATGCCTTATCAGCCGCTTCTTCATAGCCAGGGCGGCAGTCAGTGACGCCGCTATTGAGCTATCATCGGGTGGGGTGCCAAGGCTTATCATGGTAAGGATTGGCGAGTGGCGGTAGGTAATGGCTTTTACCTGACACAATACCCCCATTTTTGCCCCTTCCATTCGATACCCGGGATATTCACCAAATGGCCCCTCTTCAGCCGTCCTATCAGGTAAGATCTCCCCTTCGATGACTATCTCAGAATTGGCAGGAACCAGAAGGTCACTGGTTTCACACTTCACCAGCTCTACTGGCTCCTGACGTAGTCCTCCAGTAAAATCTGGCTCATCGATATTTATCGGTACCGGAGCTGTTGCCACCATGTGGCAAAGGGGGTCTGCCCCCAGAACCAACGCCATTGGCATCGGTTTTTTAGAAGGCACATATTTTCTATGTAACACCATACCGAGGTGGCTATGGTATCTGGGCCAGCCAACAATAAACCTTTGGTTGTGAATCATAAACCGATACATGCCCCAGTTAGTCCACCCAGTATCAGGGTCCTGGGTGACTGCAAATGCCCAAGTGCCGATATATCGCCCACCATCGCCCTCGTGGATATAGGGGACTGGCAGACGGTATAGGTCAACATCGTCAGCAAGCATTATATTCTGCTTACAGGGGCCGTGCTCCACTACCACCGGCTTTATCAACTGGTTAGTCCTGCGCTCATATTCTGCATAAAGCTCTCGGACGGGGGTCTCCGGGTCAAGCCCCATAGCAATCGCTACCCGCTTAAATGTGCCCAGCGAGCCGCCAAATATACGGTAACCATCGGGATAGTCCTTAATTTTCTCAAACAAGACCGCGGGACCCTGTAGCTCATAGCTGCGCCGACCGATGGCACCCACCTCCAGGTCCCAATCTACTTCCTGCTTAATGTGTACCACGTCCCCGGTTCTGTCCAAAGCCTCAATGAACTGACGTAGGTCTTTAAATGCCATCTGCCACCTCCAATGACAAGAACACTAATATCTTTCACTACTACGCCTCCTTTTGTCAAGTAAGGGGAAGCCACCTGCATGTGTCACGGCTGAGCAGTGGATAAAACGTCGAATTGTTACGCCACCCCCTATTGACGAACCTTCAAGCCAGATGTATTCTTATTAAACAGTGCGCAAATGAAGATAGATGTTTTCCCCCATATCATACCGCCAAAATATAAAGAGGCTCTTTACAAGAAGATGCCGCCTAATGCGCCTCAACGTGAGATTATAGACTCTTTTCCCTCATTATACGATTTGGACATCAGATTCAGGATTCTGGACAAATACGAAGGTCTTGTCCAGGTGTTAACTATTGCGTCGCCACCCTTGGAGGATGTGGTTACACCCGGGGACGCAGTTGAATTAGCCAAGATAGTTAATGATGAAATGGCTGAGCTGGTTGCCAAGTACCCAGATAAGTTTATCGCCGCTGTAGCCTGCCTGCCAATGAATGATATAGATGCTACCTTGAAAGAAGTTGATAGGGCAATAACCGAGCTAGGGTTCAGGGGTATCCAGATACATAGCGATATCAATGGTAAGCCGCTGGACTCGCCAGAGTTTATGCCTCTTTATGAGAAGATGTCCCATTATGACCTTCCCATCTTACTTCACCCTGAAATAAGAACGGGCAAAGCGGCAGATTATCCCAACGAGACTGAGTCAAAGTATCTAATAAATCTCATTTTTGGTTGGCCGTATCGGACGACATTGGCAATGACCCGCCTGGCACTAGGTGGTGTTCTTGAGAAGTATCCCAATCTTAAGGTTGTAACTCATCACTGCGGAGCAATGGTGCCATACTTTGCCGAGAGAATCCCGGTGTCATTTATGTCTCGTGAAATGCGTGGTTTTAGATATGAGCCCCGGCTTACTAAGCCCCCAATTGACTACTACCGCATGTTTTATGCTGATACCGCAGTCTATGGCAATACACCGGCACTAATGTGTGGTTATGCTTTTTTTGGTGCCGACCATATGCTATTTGGAACCGATATGCCTTATGATACCGAATTTGGTGATATGTTTATCAGGCAAACAATAGCCGCTATAGAGCAAATGGATATTCCCGACTCCGACAAAAAGAAGATTTTCGAAGATAATGCCAGGAAGCTATTGCGGTTACCTGGCTAGACATTTAGTCCAACGCGGTAACCTTCGTGGATGGCGTCCTGTATTCGGCGCGGCTCAACGCAGTCCCCGATAACGTGTAATTCAGTAACCTTACCTTCCAGTTGCTCAGCCAGTTCCCTATTTGGGCGGGAACCGACAGCCAGGACAACACTATCAGCATCGAACTGAACCTTCTTGCCTCCGGCATTAGCCTGGACACCACCGGGAGTTATCGCTTCTGCCTTGGTGCTGACCTCCATCAAGACCCCCTTCTCCTCAAGCCGGGGAAGAAGGTCCTCTTTACTGAATTGTCCCATATCGGCGCCTATTTGGTCGAGCATCTCCAGGATGGTTACTTTCTTACCCTTGTCTGCCAAAAACTCGGCTGTCTCGCAACCAACCCGCCCACCTCCAATTATGACCACTCTCTCACCAAGTTCCTTCTTATCAGTCAGAACATCCCTGAACATAAATACGTTACTTTGGTCTACTCCGGCAATATCGGGAATAATGGGTGTAGCTCCGGCAGCTACTACCACGGCATCGGGCTTAACCTCCGAGACCAGGCCAGGGGTAACCTTCTGACCAAGTTTGACTTCCACCCCCAGCTTGGCTATTTGACCGGTAAGAAACCTGGTAACATCACCTATCACTTCCTTATACGGTGGAATGGCAGCCAGCAGCATTTGTCCACCTAGCTTGTCGCCTTCTTCATAAAGGACAACCTTATGACCCCTCGAAGCCGCTACCCGGGATGCCTCAAGCCCGGCTGGACCACCGCCAACCACCAGGACCTTCTTTGGCTTGTCGGTCGGCGTGATGGCGTACTCTGCTTCATTGCCAAAGGCAGGATTTATGGCACAGGTAAGCTTCACTTTTAGAAAGATTTTATCAAGGCATTCCCTGCAGGCAGTGCATATTCGTATATCGTCCAGCCTACCCTCCCTGGCTTTATTGGGAAACTCCGGGTCAGCAATCAGACCCCTACCTATAGCCACCAGGTCTGCCTTGCCCTCCTGTAATATGCTCTCTGCCAGGGTGGGGGTATTGATTCTGCCCACGGTAATGACTGGTACCTGGACAAATTTCTTGATGGTCTCAGCCAGGTAAACTACACAGCCTGGTTCCATAGACGCTGGTGGCCAGTCATAATCTACGGCTTCATGACTGCCTGCGGAAACATCAATACAGTCAGCTCCTGCCTCCTGGAGCATGTGGGATAATACGCAGGCCTCATCCAGGGTAAGCCCCCCGGGCACAAAATCAGCACCATTGATTCTGACCAGGACAGGGTAGTCTTCACCAAGCTTCATCTTGGTTCGTTCTACTACTTCCAGGGTGAACCTTGCCCTTCCCGCCAGGTCGCCGCCATACTTATCAGTCCGCTTATTTACATGGGGAGATATGAAAGAGCTGAGTAGATAGCCGTGAGTAGAATGAATATTGACAGCGTCGAAGCCGGCATCTTTGGCTCTTCTTGCCGCCTCAGCGAATTGCTCCACTATCTCTGCGATTTCCTCAACGGGTAATTCTCGGGGTACCTCGTACCCTTCCCTCTCTACACGAATAGGAGATGGTGCTACTGGCTGCTCTCCGGTAAAAGCCGACTTGCCCTGTCTTCCACAGTGGGCGAGTTGAACCGCTATCTTCGCCCCATGCTGGTGAACAGCATCAACCAGCTTCTTCCAGCCAGGTATAAACTCATCTTTATACATAATCAGTTGGAAAGGGGAGCTCCTTCCACCCCGATTGATGGCAGCTGATTCGACGATTATCAGACCGGCACCACCCTTGGCCCGTTCGGCGTAGTAGTTCTTGGTATGTTCTGAAACCGAACCATCCGGGTTACTAAAACCTACAACCATGGGAGGCATTACTATTTTATTACGTAGCTCCATCCTCCCTATTCGGGTCGATTCAAAGAGTTTATCAAACATCGCCTAACCTCCGCTGCACCCAGCATCTTGACTTGCTCAGTCTAAGTAATGCCAGTTGCTGTGTGGGCTATGTCTCATATAGAGGTATTATATTATAGAAGGTACTTTTAGACTCTCCTGTCAACAGTGGCGCAATTAACTCGTATAGCTTGTGTCCTTCCTCTGAGTTTACCCACGCTTGCCAGTCCTCTAGTTTCTCCCAATTACCTGCCACCAGGAAGACAGAAGGGTCCTCCATGCTAACGCAGGGGTCAGTAACTATATAGCCTGGCTGCTGCTTGGCTATCGGGTGAGCATCCCTGAGCAGCTGTACATACTTCTCCTCCTCGCCTTTCTTTATGTGACGTTCTGTTATAACCTTTATCATTGCTTTATCCCTCTCCGCTTAGTATTTCCGGTGGCGTCTTCTATTTGGCAGGCTGATACTTCTAAATCAGTCCCTTGATACCAGGCTTATGGCATCAGTTGGGCAGGCGAGTATACAGGCGCCACAGCCACTACAGTAC
>SDBU01007511.1_pt1 | contig 12545 bp, 14 predicted proteins | sample 2277071 | NCBI WGS metagenome assembly SDBU01 (sample SAMN10397929, study PRJNA504765) | marine sediment metagenome | isolation source: marine sediment core GS08_GC12, 126 cmbsf | place: Arctic Ocean: Gakkel Ridge, Loki's castle | collected 2008 | reverse complement strand
CTGCCCCCCAAAAAGGAGTCCAGTTATAATGTTAGTAAAATAGGACAAAAAGGGGGGATAGATGGTAAGGAAAACCTACACTCCGGAGCAAATCATCAAGATGATATGGTCACAACTTCTGAATCTTTTACAGGTATGGTTCCAGTTATCTCCACATTTAAGCCATCTACCCAGATCTTAATATTAAGCATATCCAGTGCAAGGCGCTTCATATCAAAATCCAAGTCAGTCAGTTTTTCACGGATCAGCTGAATATACTCTTCCAGCTTAGGCAAACTGATGGAGGCTTCACGGCTTGCCTGTATTTGAGTTTCAAGCGCTGCTTTCCGTGATTGCAGGCTACTCCGGCTCTCGTTAATACGTTTATTCTCAGCAACAACCGTGTCCTCGGGAAAGCCTTTGAGCGCCCATTGCAATAACTGTTTCTGCTCACGGTCAAGCGCCCTCAGTTGTTTCTCAACCAGCTGCAATTCAGGTTCCAGTATGTCAATGTTATTGGCATCATCGCGATGCTTTTCTATTGCGGTAACAATGAACTCCGGATTATCCAGGACGGTCTCTATTTTTTCCCAGACGAGAGCCTCAAGTTTATCTACACGCCAATTCTTGTTAGCGCAGCGATTTACAGGCGCGGTTATCCTCAGCTTACCGGGGCAGCGATAATATCCGATTGTACGATCCATATGTCCACAGTAAGCATGCCCGCATTGTCGGCAGTACAAATGGCCCCTCAGCAGATATTGCTGTTTCGCATTGCGTTTTGATTTCTCGTGATTCAACTGGAGTTGCGTTTGTGCTGCTTCAAACAACTCCTCTGTAATGATTGCCGGGGTAGCACCTGGTATCTCTATCCATTCGCTTTGTGGCTTGCGCCGATTCGTACCTTGAACAAAAGTAAATGCATATGTTTTGCCTGTATATGCTGGGTTCTTCAATATCTCTATTACAGAGCTTCGGTTCCAATATTGGCTTCGTTTTGTAGGTGCCTTCAAATCCCGAAGCCGGTATGTAACGGCATTTGTAGATAACCCTTCACTAACCAACCATTCAAAGATTTGCTTAACCCAGTATGTTTCTGTTTCATTGACAATGCGTTTCTTTGAAGTTCTATCGTAGTCATAGCCATAGAGTCTGGCAAATCCTCCGTGCGGTATTTTCCCTTCCTTAGCCTTCTCCCTTTTACCTCGTAAGGTCCGCTCTGTTATCTTCTCTGCCTCAAGCTTTGAAGCAAAACCGCGGATGTAGCTTATCAGTTTGCCCAACTCCGTGCTTTCTACCGTCTCGGTGACGGATTCAAGAGTGACACTATGCTTTTCTAGTTCTTGGGTGAGTATGACGCCGTGCGTGGGATCGCGACTTAGACGATCGAGACAATAAACCACCACTACGTCAATCTGTTCACTCCTGACTGACTCCCGTAGGTCATTAAGCTTTGGCCGGTCTAAAGTAAGCCCTGAATATGCCTCGGAGAAGCGGTTGGCTACGTCATAGCCTTTACCCTGACAGTGTTTCAGGCAAGCCTCTAGCTGTGTCTGTAAGCTGGTGCCTTCCCGTTCCTGATCCTCAGTTGATACCCGGCAGTAGATTGCTGCCTTCATTTTTTCACCCCCTTCCACTTAGGCTTATTCCAGTAAGGTGAATTACACCTAGCACAATACTTCGGCTTCTTTGGCTGTCTCGGTATCCATTCATACCCACAACGCAGGCATTTGAGTGTTGGCAACTTTATTTCGTCAGTCATATCCTTATTATATGGACTAGTCAATATAATGTCAATCCCTCTATTTCTCCCGGCACGTTGTATGGTGCCAAAGTCCTTCCAAGTGGTCTATTATCGCCTTGTGCATGCCACTGTTTGGTACCACTGCCATTAGCTTAACTTGGCCCACGCTGACGTGCGGTACATAGTCGGCAGCTCCGACTTCCGCCCGTTGAATTGCGGACACTTTAGCAGTTTTGTTGCGTAATGCGGTGTTGTCCGTTCTTACCGTCAAGGCTGTCTCATTCTTACCGTCAGTCATTTACCGCCCCTTTATGCAACAATCTGTTATCTTTTGTTGCGTGTCCTTTGATAACGTCCTGCACCGTCAGCCCGGTGGCTTTCAGTACCTTATAGACCAGCGCCCGGCTGCACCCTAGCTTTTCGGCTGCTGCCGGCACGCTACGGCAAAGCCGCAAGGCGTCACAAATATCAGTGACAACGATGTTTGTCGCCGCCCGACCAATTCCTAGTGTCGCAGCCACTTTGCCACAATGCGGACAGGTTATAACCTTCACTGGTCACCCCTTTTATTGCCACACGGACATCGGACTTTCATTGGCTATCCCTCAAATAGAATATTCTGCCGTAGCTCTGATAGCAAAGCGCGGTAAGCTGTGTCTAGCACGTCCGGCGCTGCTTTTGGTGTCTGTTTTACCTCCGGTCTAGGCATAAGTGGTGGTAATTGCACAGAATTGTCCAGCGTATGAATCCAACCCGCGCCTTTGTTGCCAGCCGGTCTATCGCTCTCGATTCTGGCGCATATCATAGCTTTACCGTCCCGTGATATGAGACACCAATCAGGCTTACCGCATACCGGGCACGGATTACGTTTGGTTACACGAATCCACTTGGTAGCCGTTGCTGTGGTCATTTCTGTGCCTCACTCATAGGCTCGCGCTTACATTCGGCTATTAAACGCATCCACCATGACCGCCAAAGCCTTCGCTGGCGCTCGGTCACTGGCCCACGCTCAATCTTCAGCGTTACTACCGGCTGCAGCTTCTGTGTCTTAGCGGTCATCGGCGGTATCCTCATACAACAAGCCTTAGCACCCTACCTGGTGCTAGGGATAAGAAGTTCCCGAAGTTTTGTGATGTCCTCAAGCGTGTACACCCGCCATCCGTTGAGGTCTCGTCTTGCCAGCGGAATTTTGCCTTTAGCTTCAGCTCCTCGCAACCAATCTACGGAGACGCCGAGTTCCCTCGCTGCTTCACTAGTTTTTAGCATCCTCATCTCCACAATGTCCTCCAAATAAGAAATCCTAGGCTGTCTATTGTGAGCTTACCACAGCCTAGGATGTGACTGGTTGCCAATAAGAACTTCTTATCGGTCAGAAAGGTACTTCTTACCTCTATGTCGGCGACTAATTATTCGTTTCCGTTTTTCCCGGTCATTCGTTAAATCGTCGCCATATATTTCATCAATAATCGAATACACTTCGCCGGACGACAAGGTTTGGCCTAGTCGTAATCGTTCGGCGTCTTGTAGAATGGGCTTTGATTTCTGTCTCTCTTTAATAGGTCGTCCAAGCGCCTTGCATAGAGTTCTAGCAGCCTTAGCTGCTTCTCTCGCCATTTCCAACGTTCCCTCACGTGGGTAATCTGGGGGGAATTCCACGATAACTTTGAAAATATTATATGCCTCAATATTTGAAAGCTCTAATTCCTCTGCTGATTCTTCAGAATTCCACCTGAGTGCCGTGCCTGGTGGCAGCTTCCCTTCGATACGATTCATAATCTTTTCGTCCGTATACGGAAATATCGGCTCTAGAAACCATTCTGGTTTAATGAGAGTCTCAATTCGCACTTCGTACAGGGGTAGAAACAAAGCCTCAAAGATAGTCTGCCAACGGAATCCATATTTCTTTCCCGCCTTAATACATGCGTCCATAAAGTGTCCATAATCTTCTGTCTTTTTCCATTTACGCCATCGCCAAAGTAGCGCTTCCCGGGTTCTTCGTTGATACGGGCATTTTTCAAGACTAAGTGCCTTGCCAATTTCTTCGTTGGTGTCCAAATCAAATTCGGTATAGTCTCGATGTCTGTCAAACTTTACACTGATTCCCACATTCTTTAACCATTCATATAATTGCGGTCGGTCACAGCTCATATTGAATCTAATGAGCTTCTCTTTCAACGTATCTTCCCATCTGATTCGCCAGTCTCTTTTTGCCATAGCTAACTCCAATCTTGAGAAGGGAGTTGGCCTGTAGCGGAGAGTAACAAACCGCCCAATTGTTCAGCGGGAGCTGTGGCTACCCAGCGGTTGACTCCCCGAGCAGGAGAGGAATCCCAACTTTCTTGTATGTTTTCCATTCTCTTTTTACCATACCTTTTAGGTTAGCCCTTAGCTGTTTCTCAACCTGCTCCTGTATCATGTTGGGCAGGGCTAGCGACCGAGCCGCTGCCTAAGTCTCGAACTTCCTTCACTATCTCGGCTACTGGCAGCTCGATTGTCCCCATTACTCCCTTTTCGTCCTTCAGTTCTAGCTGCATCTTTCACCTCCTCTATTTGGAATAGTGTGGCTATGTCCTCTTCACATGCAATAAAACCTCTGTGCTTTCCTGTTTTGCAAAAGTAGGAATATTCATTTCCTGACTTTGTTTCAGAAAGAAAACAGGGGCTACCACATATTGGGCAATTACCTTGCATTTTTTCTTTCTTTGGTTCTGTCATTCTGTTCTTTTCTCCTTTCTAAAAGAAAAAGGGCAGAGACCCGAGTTTTTGCTCAGGTTGTCTCCACCCCTTCCTCTAAATATATAGCACTTCTTCAAATTTTTGTCAACTGCTTTCTGTTAATTACTTAATACATGGGTAGTAAACAGGAGTTCTTACCACTATTTTTTCGCTTACCATATTTCTTGAAATAGGCCGAACGGCCGTCTATCTTTCTTTCCTTTCTGAATAAACCTTTCTTTTGGAAAAGAACTTTCCTTTCTTACAGAATAGAAGACTTTCTTTGCTTTCTTAAAGACTAGAAGAAATTCCCTATGATGGGGTAGTTTCCTGCTAATGACCTGATTAATAGTAATATTGGCGGTATGGCCACTAGAACTAATAGACCTAGAAATAACACGCATCATAGCTAGGGAAGTTTAAGTAACTAGACATTAGGCATACCAGTAATATTAGCTATATAGCCTATATAGCGTATATAGCGTATATAGCGTATATTGCCTATATTGTATGTAAAACCTAAAATGGCTATATAGATTCTATGCATCCACATTACCGGCATGCATGGACGAAAGAATGAATGAAATGAAAAGAACGCAATGGAAAGAAAGACGGATGCATGCATGAAGGGAAGGGTAGAGCGTAGTCAGCGGACTTGGAGAGAGCTATCTCGTTTTGTCAGTTCGGTCATTTGTCATTGAACATTTTGGCTTTTTGTTACCAAACTATGATACGGTAGCCAAAGAGGCGGCTGGGATAGATTTGCATATAACACAGACTAAACGCTTAGGTTTGATAGTGATTAACCACCAGGCCTCCACAGTGCGACAGTAGCGTTGCACTTGTCCAGGGAAATATAATATTATGTACGCAATGAGACTTCTTTTTAACAGAACGCGATGCTATCAGATACAAGACTGAAGTACCCCTTGATATAGACAAGCAGACATGTACCCGCTGTAAGGAGGGGGTGTATTATGAACATTGAATACATAAAATTACCGGTCGTAACCAAGATTGAGGTGGTAGGTTATGGGTTGTTCAGGCAAAACTTAAAATACGAATTCAGGAATGGCCTGAATCTATTTATAGGTGGGAACCGTCAGGGTAAGACGACAACAATGTACATAATCCTTTATGGTCTTATTGGTTTATATGGTAGAAGCAGGGACTTCTTCTCGTCTAGGGTCAAGCAAGAGAACATACAGAAAAACTTACACTCCACAGTAAAGCTGAACTTTCAAATTGGAGCAACCAAACTGGAAATAGAGAGGGATTTATTTGAACCATGTATAAACTACTTCTCGGTAAACGGGAGGAGTTATAAAAAAGCCGACAATCCTGATATAGAAGAAGTATATGCAAAAGAGATAATGAAGCTTGCAGGAATATCTAATTTAGCAGACTATAATTTCCTTCTAGCCCAACTCCTCGTAAGAGAAGAGGAGGGTAACTATTTATTATGGAATACAAATGACCAAATGCGGGTACTTCGTTTACTTTTTAGCTACGGTAAATTTGATGAAGAGTATATTAGACTAAGAGAGGCTTATCGCAAGATAGACTCAAAAGTAAGGGGACAACAGGATATACAAGCTCAGTTTAGAAAGAGGCAACGAGCGGTAGAGAAAGAAAAGCTTGAAAGCCTAATAGGTTTGGCAAAAAAGGATCCGGCAGAATTGCAGAAACGCGTGGTGTTATTGGCAAAGGAAAACAAGCAACTGACAACTACCCATGGGGAAGTGCTTACCAATATTGGGGAAATAGAGGACATGATAAAAGCACTTACACAAGATGTTAATGGCTTAAGCAGCGAGGTTGAAGAATTAGATTCAGAAATTATAAGAATTGAAAATGTATTATTCAAGTCAGTATATACTGATCCTAAAATTCAATTGGCTAACCATAAATTGAAGAATTACCATATATGTATCTTCTGTAATAAGAAAATCCCTGAAGGTAAAGCACAGGTTATCGTAGATAATATTGAGGTGGAAAAAATATGTCCCGTCTGCAATTCAACACTTGGCCAATTAGGTGATAGTAGCATTGGAGAAAAAGACCGAGAGAGTTTGATAGAGGTCTTGTTGAAAAATAAATCAATGGCAGATGAGAGGAAGAACCAACTTTCGGCAAAGCAAAGTGAACTTGATACGCTTAATAAACAGTTAGATGAGTTATGGATACAAGAAAATAAAACAAGGGAAGAACTTAGAGAGAAAATTCTGGTGATTGACGATATAAAATTACAATTATCAGCACTTGAGATAGACACCATAGGAGAGACTTCTGTATTCGACAGGCGAATACAGTCTCTTCAATCAGATATCGACCATTATCAGAAAATGATAGATGAAGATAGACCTGAACGTGAACAGGCAAGGAGAATCTTGGAACAAAAGAACCGAGAATTTAATAAGAGGCTTGAAGAGGTTAGGGAAGGTTTGGTGAAGATATTCCAAGATTATACAACCTCATTCTTAGGTGAATGTAAATTAGTGCCTGTACAGCAAAAGACAGACCAAAGTATGATTTATGTTAATGTCTTTGCCCCAGAATTCGCAGGCCGTAAAAGATATTTCAAGTATCAAGTGTCAAATTCTGAGGCTACTTTTCTAGAATACGCATTTAGGATGTCATTGTGTCAGTTGTTTAAGCAGATTACGGGAGGAGAAAGCCTCCTTGCCATCGAGACATCCGAGGGCTTATTCGATATTGGCAGTGTACCTGTCCTTGCTGAGGCAATTGCTAAATACTATGGTGTCTCCTATTTGCTAATAATATCGAACCTTGGTCAATCCGATTTTCTACCTACGTTGGTAAAGAGGAGCGAGAACGAAATCAGTAGTAGGGTCTTAAATTACCTCGACATTGGTTGGCTAAACCCGGCTCAGGAGAAAGATAGGGAGAAGTTTGATGCCGAATTCAGAAAAATCCTTACAGCCAAGCGATAGAGCAAGGAATAGGAAAGAAAACGAATACTTCAAGAGGTCAAATGAGATACTCTATCTCTTCTATTCAGCAAGCGAATTGAATTGGCCTTACATATCAAAAATCGGGGTACAAAAGTGTCTCTACCTATCTGAGATTTTGTCACCTATCAAGGAAATCATCTTAGCATTTCTTAATTTTATTTATCTACATAAAGGACCGTATTCTAAAGACGTTCAAAATATCTTGGATAATCTAGCTGCTTTAAACGCGATAGAGGTTACTTCTTTCACGACCACCAATGGTAATTCCTATGCAGATTACAAAATAACTGAGTCTGGTAGAACCTTAGTCGAGAATCTTACTTTGTATCCGTTAGAAAAAGATAAATTATCGTGGATTCAAGCCGTAATGAAAGTGGCAGATGCATACAAAGGTTGTTATGGGTTAAATGAACAGTACCAGGGTGTGGACAGGATTATCGACCTTGTTTACCAAGAACCTACTTTTAAAGAAATCAGACAGAGACAAGCTAAACGGGAAATCATACCCTTTGGGAAAGAGAATAAGCTGACCACGGAATTAATCAACTTCTTAAAAACGATAGAGCAGGGGCTACCAGATAAGTTTGATAGAAGTAAATATAAGCTGAATATGGAAACCATACTTTTGTCGTTCTTCGAGTATTTGTATGTTGAGCACCTGTCAGAAAGTCAAAGCAATGCATGAAGCCCAGATACTAAAGATAGTAATGAGCTCTCCAGTTCTTGAGGTCGCTAGGGAAACCGGCTTTGAACCTACAGAACTAATGAAGTTCTACCTAGACTTAGAGAATCTTATGAAGAGTCATATACTTTATGGGGAAATAGGGGAAAAATTTCGCCTTCTTCTTATCTTAACTACAGACGATTCTAAGGCAGAGCTGAATATATTTGACAAAGATGCCTTTGTCCCAGCGATCAAAAACGGTATATTAGATAAGGGCAACATTCTTAGCGTCAATAGTAGTGGTAGAGTAATTAACCAAATAGAAGGGAGTTTTATAGATGATTACGTTCAGGCTACTGAATATTCAAGGGATAACCAATTAATCGGTTTTTTTATTGACGGCAGGGCTGTCCATCTTATTGTTAATGGCACACCAAAATATTACATTTACGATATTCTAGAATACAGCCATCCGGGTGTTCCAACTCCCAAAACTCTTCCTGCAAAAGAATATTGTCAGCTTATTGATAGGCATTTTAAGGAAGCTGTACATGGAGAAAAAGGTGTAAAATACTGGCGGAAAAAAGAAGATAGGATTTTGTACGAGAATCCTGAAAGTATTTTCCAAGCACCATTATGGTTTTACCTAGATCAGTACATGATTTATGGAACACCTGACAAAGAGCCGACAATATCTGGCACGGCAAATAAATCTGACATTAGAATCACTGACTGGACAAACAAAACCCGATATATTATTGAGATAAAGTGCTTGGGCAGGACTTCCTTGGATAGCACAGAGAAATCCGACGGATGGGCGAACACTGGTTTATCTCAAATCAACTTAAACCTTAGTGAGGAGGATACATCTTGTTCTGCAGGTACACTTGTACTATATGACGGAAGAAAGGTAAACAAAGACATTAATTGGGATACCAAAATAGAGTGTCATCCTAAGTATGATAATAAACCAAAGAGGTTTTACCTAGAATCAGAAAGTGCTTCAGTTCAAGCAAAGAAAGCAGTTAGTCGGCACAAGAAAGAATCACTTGAGTAATACTACTAAATTTAAAGACTACATAGACAAATACAATAATGAGGTTCACTTTATGAATAATAAAGATGAACCTTTTTATCGCTGGTACCCCTTTGTTGAAGGGTTTTCTGGTAATTTCGTCAAGTCCATTATTGAAGAAATGGATTATAAACCAGCCCTTTGTCTCGACATGTTCGCCGGAAGTGGGACAACTCCTCTCGCATGCCAAGAGTTAGGCATTAAGTGCGCATCATTTGAAATAAATCCGTTCCTATTTGACCTAATGAAAGTAAAACTATATAGGGGATATGACATTTGCTACATTGAAGATACGATTAATAGGTTTGAACTAAATTTAGAGAAGGCAGAGCTAACGCCAGATTATCCCAAAATAGACCCAGAAACGCTTTTTGAGAAGAACGGATTGAAGAAATGGATATTCCATAAGGAAGTAGCTTGGGGAATACTCGATATATTAAGGGAAATTGGAAATCTACACGAGCTTTCCAATTTCCATAAGCTGCTCTTTAAAATAGCGTTTGCGTCAAATCTTCTGGGCATTAGTAATGTCTTCAGGAATGGTAAATGTTTGTCCTACAAACCTAATTGGCAAAATAACAGGCTTTCACGGAGTGATGTTCATAAGAAATTCATTGGTTTTTGTAGAGATATTATCCTTGAAGACTTGCGTAAAGTAAATAAAAACGAGAAAACGGTAGACAATCATAGTCTTTGTAAGAAGGGTGATGCCAGAGAATTAATAAAAGACCTAGATGATGATTCTATAGACCTTGTTATAACATCACCACCATATTTAAATTCACGCGACTATACTGATATCTACAGACTTGAGTTATGGATGCTTGGATATTTGAAATCGTATGCCGATGAGAGGGAATTACGAAAAAGCACACTACGATCTCATGTGCAAATAGCTTGGGACAGCGTAGAGATCCCAAAGGTGGCTGACTTGGCTACAGTGTTAGATAGCATAGAGCAGCATAGAGATAAGTTATGGAATAAATCTATACCCGAAATGATACGTGGATATTTCGCCGATATGAACACAATATTCGGGTGCCTTTATGAGAAACTTAAACACGGGTCTATGATTTACATTGATGTGGGAAATTCATCCTATTATAAAGTTCCTGTAGAAACAGACTCGATCATAAGTCAGATTGCCGAGGAAAACGGCTTCCAATTAAACGAAACCAGAATCGCCAGATACCTTAGATCCAGTGGGCAGCAAAATTCAGCGAAATTGAGATAAAGTATCATCGTACTTAGCAAAACTTAAAGCTTGATTTTTAGCCAGCGTGTAATCTATGTGAAAGCGCATACGTTTCTGCCATAACAAGGTCAATACGGAACCCCGATTGCACTTTCTGACGAAATGTGTGGTTTTGGAAAATACTGACTTATTGGACGGGGAGACAGGGCAGAGTCGAACTCCCCCTGAAACAATGTTGTGTTTTGTTTGATTGACTGACTTTCTGGACTAGTTATTGATTCTACCATCATCGCAGCAACCACTTCCAGTATCAGTCCGTATAGCTGGTATACAAGCTGGTCGTCTCTGTTTCTTTCACTAAATTTATTCCGATCTTGACCAATCCAATTCAGATTGTTCCACTTCATTTAACCAGGATCTATCTATATTTATCATAAAGAAAGGTAACTGAGGCCGGTCACCTTTGTTGAAAATAAATATTCTTGAAAACATTTCGCCTTTAATGTTTATAGCTTCAGCGCTAGCAAGATCGAATTCGCGCCATCTTTCCATGATAGGAGGCGGAACATAAAATAAAAAATTCGCGGGTTCTGAATCATGCCTATTGGCCGATATCGATAATTCCCATACTTCAGGCATTCGTCTAGAATAGTGAATCTGAGCTACTAATCCCGTAATAGAAACTGATTCCTCGAAAAGGTATCGAGCCTGATTATTTTGTGCACGAAGGAAAACGATATCTCCAGATTCAATAAGTCCGATATATAAGTCACTTTTGATTTCAACAAAGGAAGATATCACGCCTCCAATCTTGCCATCCATTTTAAAGAACTGCCGAACCCGCGGATTATCATATTCAATGTTATGAGAACGGTCTTTAAGATAATAAAATATTTGTGAAAGAAGTTCCTGGTCAATTGATTCAAGGTATTCTTCGTCGATTTCGCTAAAAATATTGATTGTAGACGGGCTCAGAAACCAATGCATCGATATCAAAGGAATTTTATTATTAGCTGAGAATTCTACTGCAGGCTTAGTGAACCCACCCGTGTTAGCCACGCCAACCTGGTAATAATACCTGGTTCTCTTTTCAACTGCATAGTCAGCTCTCCTGTTATTCTGCCGTTCGAGAAGCGAGTCTTTAGTGACGACTTCGAACTCGTTGATATCATATCTAAGCCCCAGAGCGTTTCTAACAATTGGGAGTCCAATTTTTGAGGTGTAGGCTTTACATTCATAGAGTATCCTGGTTGGGTATGTAAAGGGCATCTGAACCGGTGGTTCCATTAATACGTCAGCATCGTGAGCTGCCCCCCGTCCATTTATGAAGAACAAATCCCCTCTAACAAAGGTATAAATATTGTCCGCAGTGACCGAGAAGAATCCACAATTTGCCAGAAGTTGCCGTACTAGAAATTCTAACAAAGCACCTCTTATATTTGATGCATTCATAGTATCTCCTCTCTTCCTGAGTTTAGCCCATTCATCTAAACTAGGAACACGAATTTGTGATGCCACGGAGTGCGTTCCATGGCCCTCCCAAATTATTGACGTTATTTATCCGATGCGAGTGTCATTAAGTATTGCCCACACATAACTAGGCCCCCTTACCATACTAGACCCTGTAGGTATGAGTGTGTTAATTTGACCTGGCTGAACATTTCTATTATTCCCCATTATGTTGTATGTGACTTCAAAATCACCACTGTTTAGGCTCTGGTTAATTTCGTGATTGTCGCGAGTGATCCAAATAGTATTGCCTTCTACACGATAAGTGAACGGCAAACCGGTCTTGGTATTGAAAGTGTGTCCGGCTAGGCTGCTGATTTGTTGCCAAATAATATTGAAATTACTCGTCATTTTAAATCTCCTATGAACTTAAAGTCTGTTTAGAGTCGAACTCCCCCTGAAACAATTTTCAATTGATTTGTTTAATGCTATTTACTTTTTAAAAACCCACAAGTGGATATCATTCTCGGTATCTACCCAGTCGCCAGGATGAGGGATCATACCTACATACACATCCCCAGTGCAATATCCGGCTGCAGGTTTTAGTACTTCTAGAAATAGATTCTCCGTGCCCCTTTTTACCTTGGAGACTATGAATAGTTTGTTCTTTGCTGATCCCAAAACAAGTTTATTAAAGTCTACAAGTGAACTTCTGGTATTATGAGCAAACTCCGATTCTACTTGCCAGA
>SDBU01007510.1_pt1 | contig 12545 bp, 15 predicted proteins | sample 2277071 | NCBI WGS metagenome assembly SDBU01 (sample SAMN10397929, study PRJNA504765) | marine sediment metagenome | isolation source: marine sediment core GS08_GC12, 126 cmbsf | place: Arctic Ocean: Gakkel Ridge, Loki's castle | collected 2008 | reverse complement strand
ATTTCTGCATCAGTTTGTTTCCGACTTCGGCCCTGGGTTGGCATCCCGCCTTCTTGAGTTTTTATTAATAGTTTAATTTGATTATCTACCGCTTTCCATCTTTCTCCCAGTTCTGATATATTTCCCTGAAGGGCACCTTCTGCCATTGCCACATTAACTAATCTTGTTGTCTTGAGCGTCTCTAACCACACTCTTGATATTTTGGTAGAACCTTCGAATATCTGTCCCATAGATTGCAACAGATTCATACCTAATTCAGCTCTAAAATCTGCCGCTGCCGCCGCTGTCTGTTGCCACCTTTCAACATCCGTCAAGATCTGCCCAGCCTCACCTACTTTGCGGATTATATCTTCACCGCTTTTAAGAGTCGCATTAAGGACTGCTTGCGCCTGTTCTGCTTTGGTCAATGCGTCTGTTGATTTTCCAACAGAATCAGCCATTACCCTATAAGCATCTTCCAATTTAATAACGATACCTAGATTATCAAGGATTAGAGGTTGTTTCCGACCAACGCCGATTGCAATATCGTTGAACATTTTCCCGACACTCTCACCGGTTGCCGTAGCGGAGGCCCTGGCAATTGCCATGAGATCGTCAAATGCGTCAACCGGTATCCCTAACAGACTGGCTTTATTGGCTGCCAACATCATGTCAAGTTCGTTAATAGTTTCACCTGACATGCGACGCATGTTTTTAATTATGTCGTCAGCTACCTCCCCGGCATCTTCGGCTATCGATCTAAATGCCATTCTGGTTTGGCGAACTTGTGCAGCATATTGCGCTAATTCAAAAGCTTTATGAATAGCCAAACCAACAGCAGCAATAGCCGCGACGGCAGCGCCTATAGCAACGGTATTATCTTTCCAGGTTTTTTGTGTATCTTGAACTTTTTTATTTAAACCAGTAATCCCTTGCTTGGCTTTATTTGCCGCTTTAGATACGGTTTCTTTTCCCTTAATTCCTACTACTACTTCTTTCTTAGCCATTCTCTCAATTCCTGTAACTTGCCTCTAATCACCTGGTATATTCTCAAATCTATCTCCGGCTGATCCGAATAAACCCCCGGATATTTCCACCGCATTAAAATACCTTGCCCGTCAGACAACATACCGAAATCTTTTATCCACCCCTGCCATTTTTCGATCAGTTCTGCTGGATCGGTTCCGTCCGGGAGGATTCGGTCTTCTCTGACTCCGGGGAATTCTGCTCCTGTGAAGAGCCACTCGACAACGTCCCGGATTTCGTGTGACTCTTTAATGCTAAAGGGTGGTTCCACTCCTCAATTACCAACAACATCTCTTCAGCAGTTTTTTGATATTCACACAATCGATCAACAAACTCCCGGTCAATTATCTCCGGCTTTCCGTCCTCACTAGTAAAATTATGCTCACCTATTCCGCATAGTAAAACCTGCTTTTTGTACTCTAATGAACTTTCCTTCCCTTCCAGTTTCATGCTCTGCGTTAATTCAATTAATTCTTCCGGCTCCAGGGCTTCAAGTACATCTTTTGTTGTAGTAAGCTCTTTGTCGAGTTCTCTATATTTTGTTATCAGTTTTTTCAATAATGCCGGATCGAATTGGCCGCTCAATTTTTGGCGAAGGAGCGCAATAGATTCGCTTGCCTCGACTGAATATTTTTGAGGCCGGAACCACAAACCGGACAGAGAGTCTATTTCATATTTTTCACCTTGCCGTTTTATTCTGGCCTGATTTTCCCAACTCATTAATAGGCCGCCGAATCTATCGTTAACATGGTAAGAGTGAAGGGATCATTATAAAGTATACCCGCGGGATTAAGCGCCCTGAACATGATCTTGGCATCAAACACTCCGGCATTTTCAGCGAACTCAAAGTCAAGCAGCTCGCAATATGGTATCTCTATCAACATCAATTCCGGTAAGTCGGTTGCAAAATTACCGCCTTTGTAAAAGAAGGATAGCGCCACCTGTGTTCCTGCGAATATTTTCGCCCGCTCTGCATACGAATCAACATCGAGTCTCACTTGCAGATCACCATTAACATCAAACATGCCCTTCTGTTGATACTGCCGGGATGTAAGAGTCAATCCATAACCGTCCGGATTGTGATTGTTGGCTACAGCAAGACTGTGATTACGCAGATAGGTATAACTTTTTTCTCCCAGTGTAAGATCACCCTTATGGAATATAAGCGGATCAACATCCTCTAATATCTCACTGGATACCGATTCTCCTATGGTCTCTTTAAACCCCAATATCTCCACATCCGCCTCGACCATCGCCTTAAGCGCGCCCGATAGATTAAGGACATCCACAACACAACCATCATAAAGAAAGTTATCTTGCTTACCGTCGATCTGCATGGAGTAAGTACTTCTTTCGGTATCGCTTAGATTCGGTGTGAACTCATGCCTATAAATCCCTGTTGCTGCGCCGGCAAACCAGACATAAACCCATTTGCTCTTCCCTTGGCGTGTATTTGCGGGAGTCGTAAAGGCCACCATTTCGCCAGCATCTACACCATCACCGCCAAACACTTTTTCGCAACTGTAATCGGTATAAGCATCGATCACAGTCACAAGTTCGCCTACTATATCGGTTGCCACATCGGTCAGGTCTATTACACCTGCTGTCCCGAAATTTGTATCACCACTTTCCGATCCCTTATCGCCAACATGAGATTCAAGTTCATCAGCCGCTGCATCAGCAATAATCTTGCATGATGCTTCGCTGCCGGTGTACATAAACCGGATACAGGCTGCTATCTGCACCGGTGTTTCTTCTGTACCAAGTAAAGAGGCAAGCAACATACCAATCCCGGCTGTCGGTCGTAAGGCAAGTGGTATATTCCCGCCAACCGAATCGGCAACCAGGTATTGACCAGCTACCATGTTATTTCCGAGTACAACCGGGTCCTCTGTTTTCTCAGCCTTTTTATCCAGAGTCGGCACACCCCGGATAGGTATGACCTTGGTTCTTGCGGCCGGTGTTCCTGACGGGCTTTCTGCTCCGCCAATAGTCACTTTAATATTTTTTATACTGGGCATAATCCCCTCCTAATCATCATAGACCCGGACTTCCAGGTCTTGAAACATTATTTGCACAAGCTTTTTATTGTCTTGTGCTTCAACCATGGGAGAATAATCAGTAGCTCCAATTCTCACACGATTGAACAAATCGCCAAAAGTTCCATCACCATTGATGAGCCTTTTAATCGCTTCTCGATACCGCAATAGGGTATACTGGACGTCTTTTGCGTCATTCCCTGCGTACGTGATCAAGACGTTAATATTGTGATAATCCCACGGTTCCTCTAATGGTGATTCGTCATCGCTGTAATCCGGAACTGTGGTATCGGGTAATATTTCAATGGACAGGTATTGTCGACTGCGAATCTCAGCTGTATCCATACTTTTCCATTTCGGAATAGTGACGGATCGTTCAGAGGCGATTGTGGTAAGCATGGCTTCCAGGTTGGCGTCAAAATAAGCTTTTACTCCGTCCAATGCATCTTCCATTTATCTGTCCTTTCTCTTATGACTACACCTTGAACAATTGCCTTTTTGCAAATACTAAATAGTATAGTAACCGCAATCAGGGCAGCGTACTTTCTTAGTAGCCCCGCATCTCAAATCAAGAATAAGGTTTGATAGGTTCATATTCACTCTATATTTCTCTTAATCAATTTCATCGCCCACTCATGGATTATTCTGCCCCACCGGACTTTATCTTTTTCGGTCAACTGAACAATCATTCGTTTAGGCATCCCCACTGTTCCCATCTGGTGGCGATGAGCATAAGGAACTTGTGTTCCAAATTCTGCCTCAGTTTTTTTAATCCGCTTGATCGTATCTTGAGCCTCCGCCTGATCGGCAGCTGTTAAGGATTTTATTAGCCGGCCAGTTAATTGCATAATCTTTTTACCAGGATACCGCTGTGATTTCCATTTAGCATATGCTTTTGATAGCGGCTTAAATCCACCAGGATCTCCTTCTTTTGCGAATATCCTTTTTTCGCGTCTGTAGAAATCCTCAGAGATTTCCTGGAACGGTTCACGAAAATCCTTGATCTCCTGTCCTATCCTATTAAACCCGCGGATAAACCGTTCCTCTCCTATGGTTTCAACAGTAATCTCTACCACATCTGTTCCTCTCGCTCAAAATGCCGGTCTTCAGTACCGAATCCGTGAGACATGCTAGAATGAGATATGCTTGTCTTTAATATTCCCGGATGTTTTTCGATGTTCTTCATGGCATCATCAAACAATTTTTGACGCACGGCTGCCTCTTCTGATTCCGCCTCTATTGATCGTAAAACTTCGGCAGCAACTCCGTCCACAGCAATCTTTTTTACAACTATGAGTTTATCGCTATCGGTTATAGGCACCGTGATCCCCGCAGCTTGGAAACGTGCATCCATTACAGTACTTATTTGAGTACAGAACTCTGTCACATCTACAGAAGATGGATTACTATCAGCATCGAGAGTGATATGCTGGAGCTTTTTTTGAACATCGCCAAACAAACAATAGGACATTGATTATTTTTTCGCCTGCTTGATAGCCTTGATGAGCTCTTTTTCTGTCATCCTATCGGCTTCCTTGATACCGAGACCATCAGCGGTTTTGAAAAGCTTCTCCATCCTGTCGGGCCCTGAGTCTTCTCTCTCTGTCTGCGAAACTCGAACCTGTTTCACCGATCCACGCTTCAGAAGGATATTGGCGACATTCTCTCCATATTCAATCTCGTATCCATTTGGATATCTGACTCTAATTCTTTTCATCTTTTTTTCCTTGAAAAGACCCGGGCCGAAACCCGGGCCTTAATTTTATTCTTCTAAGCGACGCTTAGGTGTTGACGATCTTTAAGCACAGCTCCGGGAAGCCATAACCGGCATTTCCCGACATTTCTGCCGAAAAACCGTAGACTCCATCGGAAGCCAGCTTGGTGTCATCTGTAACGGGTAGCACATCCTGTCCATTCTCCAGCTTTTCAGACTGAAAAATAAACGGTTTTAAAGGAAAGCTGGTATTGGCATAATACCAATCGTTGACATCGGTCAGGTCGGGCAGTGCAATTACGTTTTTGATATAACGTTTCTGGATGTTTGCAACACCGGCATGAGTGCCACCTGGATCCGCCGCAGATTCTTTTATCTGGAGAAATATTTCCTCCAACTCGAAAGGACAGATCACCGTATCCGGGATAGCCCGGAGATATTTGCCTGAGTCTGTAACAAACTTTGCCGCGGTTTTCCTAGCCGTGGCAAGATCAACCTTGATCTGGGCAAGACTCGGCCCTGTGCCGGCCAGCAGGTTGTCGTTAAGTCTGTTGCCACCTACATCGTCAAAAAAGGGCAGGCCGTCAAAGGCCAAGTAAGTAACACCATTGATCAGAAAATCAATTATGATTTCTGCCTTGTAATCATACAGGCTCTGTACGAGCATCTGCATGCGCGGTTTGATTGAGTCGAGCTCATCCCTTCTAATAGCCTTTTTGTGGATCGAAAACCCATCCCACCAATCCTTATTGATGATCTGATAGGTGTATTCTTTCAAACCACCATAGATTTTCGATCCTATCCATTCTTTCACGCCTGGTATATCGCCCAACCAAGCATAATCCATAGTACCGGTTTTCGAGACTGTACTCATAAACAAATCATCAATACCAGCAAGATGTGCTCTGGATAGTTGATCCTTTTTAGAGATTTCAAACGCTTTGTTCAAAATCTTCGATAGAACATTAGTCGTCGGAATATACATAATTCACCCTCCTCTTAGGGTTAATTCCTCTTAAGTATTAATTACCGGCTCACGAGTCCTCTGAGAGAAATCAATAAGCAGGTATCCTGCCTTGTAGGCAACGCACAGGCCGCAGGCGCCAACGTTCGTTCCTTCTCCGTCTGTCAGAGTGTCATCCGCTGAAGCATGGAAGAGCGCACCGACATCTGTCTGGGCTGCACCGGAATGCACAATCCAGGCCAATGTATTGCGGATTATTTCCAGGTCTTTTGTTGCGCTAACAACAGTAACCTTCTCTTTGACGATTCCTGCAAATGTGAAATTCGCAGTATCCGCAGCTACAACTATGTAGCCATCTGCATCAAAGCAGACTAAGGCGCCCTTATAATAGACGTCAGCATTCTCCGACTTAGCAGGGATAATACACCCAACATTCGGGAACATTACTTCAACAATTAAATCAGCTGCAAGTGCCATTATTTGTCACCTCCCTCAATTTGTTTATCCGTGAAGCCCATGTTTTTAAGGACTTCTTTATCCGAAAGTTGAAGATCCTCATCTCCGCCTTCTCCGCCGCCGGAACCGTCTCCCTTTTCGGAAAGGTCAATCTCTTTGCCTTTCTCGCTGAGTAGGCTTTCGGTCCCTTCAGGGTCTTTCTCAAACATCGCTTCCCATTTCTCCTTGTTTTTAGGGAGAATTTTTCCATCGGAAAGCGCCTTCTCGATCACTTCCCCTTTCTTCTTGGTAAGATCCGCCGCTTTGCGGTCAGTCAATTCCTTAGAAAGGGATTTGTTTTCGTCGAGAACAAGCTTGAGTTGTTCGGTCTGCAACTGGACTTTTTCAGTCAGCTGCAGCTTTTCCGGATCAGGTTTCGTGTCCGTATCCGCCTTCGGGTCGGACATTTTAATTTCAGCAGTCTTAACAAGCTGCTGCTTCTGCTCATCACTGAGCGTAAGCTCTTTAAGAGCTTGGAGAACTTCTTCAAAAGTTTTCATCTTGAGTTCCCCTCCTAAATTTTTTTTATCTCCGTCGCTATGCGCAGAGTGTTTTCCATCAGATAAATGTGCCTTTGGCATCGTGTTCATGAATGGTCTATTTGTAAGTGTTGCGGCAATAAGCACATTTTTCACTTTTAGCCCTGTGTGAATATCCATGTGATCACCGATCTCAGCAGAGAAATATTTATATATGCCCTTTTTTAGTAATTCTTTGCCTTGCTCTGTCCATTTGATTTTTGCGTACAATCCGTTTTCTCTAGCCTCAAGTCCGGTAACCCAACCATTAGCGCCACCACCATCATGATCCGTATCAATATATGGATCACGTTCGCCTAATACTTTGGCTTCCCAGTTTGCAACCATGTCCTCGCATGTTTCTTTAGTAATTTCAATTTCGCCATACCAGAAATGGTGCCAGTTTCCAATTGGTAATATTAATTGGAATTCATCTGTAGCCTTAATTTCTTGAAATGATCCCCACGCCACCTCATCGGCTTTGAATTGAGAGTTGGCTATTCTGATAGCCCGAGGAGCACATGAATCGTCGTCGCCGCCATTAAGAACACAAGCCTCAATCGCTTCGTTGGCAATCCTCACCCATTTTTCTTTTTCTTTATCCGTAAGGCCCTTTTTGAATTTGTCTACATCTTTAACTTGCCACGGCATCGCTAGCCTCCTTTAAAATTTCACATAATGAATAGGAATATAATTCGGGTTTCATAAGTTCGGCTTCTTCCGGAATATAAACTCGCATTCCTGCACCGGTAGCCAGTCCGATGAAATACATTACATTCGGTTTTTGATTCCGGTAATAATGATTTGATTCCATGTCTATGCCATAAAGAGAAAGCTTTTTGTATCTGAGCATGATCGCGAAAGCAATCAGATATGAGATACTACTTTGAAACCAGGGACCAAAATGTTTGACGATATCTTCAATGGGGAAACGGAGCGAGCGTTCAACTTCCGGATGTTTATCGTGCATGAAGATTGGTACATTTTTTTCATTAATGCTTATTAAATGCGCCTCACTAAGTTCACCAAAAGGATGCAGTTCAAATATCACATCTGCTTGAGGTACTTCTCTCACGCCCCGGTTCATAGTCCATTTGTCAATATTAGAATCTGTTGGCACCAGGCGCATTGTTCTGGGCGCAAGACCGATGATAGCGAGATGGTTTGATTTCTTGATATTATTTAAAAGCATCGTATTCCTCTTCACTCGCACTCTCGCTTTTCATTACAAATATGTTCATACACCGACATCTCTTTTCAGTGCCTTCGCATTCAGGGTCAGGTGCAATATAATTTCTGTCATTAATTTCATGATGATCGCCGTCTTTTCCCCGACATACAGCACAGACATATCCATCAAGTATTGCTGAACGATAGACATAATCTATTTGATCTTCATATTTCTGAGATTCAAGATCCCGGCCGGCACCCCATCCCTGATTTACTACCCCAGAGGCCAAATCCTTCCAAGTTATATCAGATATTTTGACAGGCGCTTTCTCCAATACTTTTTCCCGGAGTGCGTCGCCTCTAAAACCGAGCTTTTTAAATTCCAACACAAGCCCAGCTAATATTGATTTTAATTTGTTGCCAGCGCCCTCTATATCGATAGACAATTGCTCACTTATTAATTCCAGGTATTCATCGTAGTCAATAGGAGCGTCTGCAAATTGATCAGCGGCTTTTCCGATTTGATTATGGATTTCCTCTGCAACTTCTTTTCGACCCTGCTTGACTTGTCGCTTAAATTCTTTGATAAGCAGCGAGTACATATCCTTTTTTAAGATTATCCGGACGTCCTGGATCTTCTTACCTGCGATAAGCTGCATTACCATATCATTCAGCTGGTTATCCCGTAATTCCAATATTTCCTGCTCAAGGCTTTTTTTAGCATTATCAAGACGGAATTCGATCATCGGTATATCGGCGAGCTCTTCTTCTTCGGTATAATCACGGTCGGCAAATTTCAAGCCTTGCTTATGTTCGGATAATTCTTCCTCTTCCTCTATCTCTGAAGGTTCAACGATCTCTTCAACTTCTTCTTCTTGTTTCTCCGGCAGGTGCAACTCTTTCCGAACTGCATTCTCAATTCCAATATCAGCCGTGATGACACCGGCCTTTTTTAGTTGGGCAAGCACTGTAGGATCGAGCTTTTCTATTCTGGATACTTTGAGCGACGGATATTCCTTTACAGTCCAATTATAATTAACCCATTCTTTAATCAAAAACCGGGAAATCACTTCAGTAATATAATCCGCACAAGCTTGCACAGAATCTAGAAACACCTCGATGAATGATCCGCCTAATGCCCGGCTGCCGGTTTCGGTTGTGCCGAGATTGATAAACATAGCCAGCATGGATTTAGCTATCATTTCATCGTAATATTTGATTGAGGGAAGGGCATCGGTGCCCTTGGCGTCGGAACCACTGCCCAGAATATTCACCGCGTAATCAGCGGAATGCACGATGTACCCTTTTTCCATGGCCCGGATGCTTTCGCCTAAGTCTTCTGCAGCCTCCCATTCTGTCGATCCAGGATTGATACCTGGGGGTACTGTAATATCCGGTACTCCTACGCCATGTCGATCGTGCTTGATAGCATTGATTTTTTCCAGATCACTTTTGATATACCAAGGCTTATAGGCAGACCGTAAAATGGGGATCCCCTCCCAGTTATCGCCTTCTTTGTCGGATGTAAAAACAAGAATCTTTTCAATGGGCAGTTCTATGATATTTCCATCTGTATCTACCTGAGTGGGACCTACAAGCCGGCGCTTTTCTTTATTGTATTTCCACCCCGTAACGGATTGTGGTAATCGCGGGTCAAGCTTCCTAGGCATAATAAGACCGTCCGCTATTTCCCAGATTTTCTCCAATATTGAAAAACCGAAAGGAAGCATCAAAAGGACATGGCGCAATGTATCGTCCCAGGTCATTGTCATATCATACAGGAGACGTTTTTCTAAAATCTCTGCAATCTCTACATCCTTACTATCATCACTTGCTGATTCGATGTTGTAGATTGCTCTTCGTATTGGTAACGTGATTGCCCTGAGTGTTGCCTGTACTTGCGCATCACTGCGCCGCATCTCATCATATATCGTGCGGCCGGCAGATCCATCAAGTTTGGTTAGATATTCTCCCGTATCCGGATAGCCGTAATAGCCGGTATTTCCAGTTACGCCAATTACAACACCTTGCCTGTTTTTCATTCTTGGCCTTTTGGATTCTTGCGTTGCGAGCTGTAAGGGTGCGGCCTTAGCGGGTGTGCGCTTTTCAATGAGTTGAATTCTTTTACTCAGCTCTATAGGGCCGGCTTTGAAAATTAGCTTCTTTCTTGTTCTTGCCATTAGAACTTCCTATCCCTATAGCCTGCAGTAATGGGTTTGCGTTTGGTTGTCTGCATGCTGATATAACCACCGCCTGGATCCAATTGCATTACCATATATCTGATAGGATCCATGCAATGGTCTGATTCTTTGATAGGCTCTTCTTTATCGTTGCGCCCACTCTTACTTTCTGCCCAGCGATACATCCCTGCCTCTTTGATTGTGTTGACACAGTTGGAAGTTATGAATAATCTCGGTTTCCCATCGCCCTGCACCTTTAACCTCGCCTTTACTTTTTGGATCCCGGCTATAACTTCTTTTTTGGCATTAATTGTGTAGATTTCCTGAGCCCGTAATTCAGCGTTGTCCTGAGCATCATGATCCGATACCGTCCAGATAAAATCGCCTTCTCGGGAATGTATTGCCTCGGCATGTGTTACTATTAAAGCCCGCCGCAAATAATGCTCATCATAAATATAAAGCCTGCCATCTGGATCTATTGCACCCCAGAGGCAAACAAAAGGATTGGTATATCCAAAGTCAATGCCACGCACCCTTTGCCAATCTTCCGGGGGGGAAAAAGGATCTAGGATATGAACGTGATGACTGAACTCTGAATATACCAGTCCTTCAAATGCTACAAAATCGCCGTCGATCTCTTGCTTTGCATATTCGCCTGAATAGTTAGCCTCAAGGTCTTGCAGGTACTCTTCTGGCAGATAGATGTTGTCCCTGGTGGAGGCATGGATTATCTGATAGTTTTTATTCTGCTGCTCAACCCAGTATCGATATACCCAGTTAAACCCTGCCGGCGTGGTGGTGATCCATGCTGAAGGATTGTCACCTATCCGGATCCGGCCAAGAATTACTTTCCAAATGGCTTCTCGCATGAGTGCGGCTTCATCAAGATATGCCCAGTTGACATTGATCCCGCGGAGGCGTTCTGGTATATCAGCAGATCTGAATAATATTGACGCACCCTTATATTCCAGTCGTCCTTCAGTTTTGTTAAAGTCAAACGATTGATTGCCTGCGTCTAGAATATTGAGAAAGGTTTTCTGGGTGACATCTCTGATCATAGGATATGTAGGAGCTATTATTACCCCATCCTGCCCAGGGGCACATTTGAGCAATCCCCGAAGGCATCCCGCCCATGTTTTACCAGATCCCAAGCCAGCTATAAACGCCGGGTATTTCTGAGTCGAGAATATAAAGTCGTCCTGCTTCTGTAGCAGCTCTACCCTGTAATCAACTGCTTGGTCTAACAATTGTTATGATACCCCCTATACTGCCGCTATGCTTTATTTCCTGCTTTCTCAAGCTGTGTAGGTCTATCACAACCTCAATGGCTCTTAGGCGAATTGTATTATCTATACAGTCCGCAATGGCTTTACCTTCATAGAATATTGTTTTCATTGCTTGGCGGAGATCATTCAGGTCTTTGACAATGCTGTCCATTCCAAGACCAGCCATTTCCAGAAATTCAGGCCAATTGATTTTTTGTTTAATTCGAGCGAAATATCTGCTAGCAGATCGCCGTAAACTTTCTTCTGTTGCACCAAGCTTGCTTTTTTTTATCTTTCGATACGTATCTGTTATGCTAATATTACTAGCCAAGTATGTACGAAGAAATGCGATTTCTTTAGGTTTGAGATCATAATTTTTGGCTATTTCATAGACGCTTGTCAACAGTTCCCCTCCCAGGGCACAAAAAAAGACGCCAAACCGATCAAACATAATTAGCCCGCCTTATTAACGAGTTGTTATGTTTGACCGATCAAGCGCCTCTGATTTACTCAGCCAGCTCAAAACCGATCAATAATTACTTAAATAATATACCTTCCAGCCAATTTGTCAACCCTTTTTTATTTCTGCTATTTTCATGGTTGGATGCAGATCCATATCCAGGTAATTACCATCCTGATATTTAAGAACGATCTTCCCGAACTGGACAACATCTTCAGCAATCATTAATTCAGTGATGAGGCGTTTACGTTTCTCAATCCAATCTAATAACTGTTGGTCGATCAACCTGCTTCCTCCCCCTCCTGAATAAATATCCATATCTCATCGTCTACACCCCGTCTATGCCGTGTGCATGGCATAGACATAACCACACCGGCGTCCCGATCGTTGACAATCAACCCGCAGGCCTGGAGAGCGTCGAGAACAACATCAACCAGGTTGTGATGATCGGCTGCAGGGTCCAGAACAGCGGTGATCATAACGGATAGCAGGTTTTTATAACGCTTGAAAGTCACCTGCCGGATGGTCGTGCCGATATAACTTAACCAGCCCTTATAGGCTTCGGTTTTTACAAGACAGTGTTTGCTCTTTACCTTTGCGATTCGGTAACGCCGGTTCTTGTTAACTGCTTTGCCTTGCCAATGGACTATGATCATCCTGCCCTCTTCGCTTCTGTTGGTGCTTCCCATAGCAGCTTCTGGTCTAATGGATGCTTATCTATTCTTATTCTTTTTC
>SDBU01007509.1_pt1 | contig 12545 bp, 12 predicted proteins | sample 2277071 | NCBI WGS metagenome assembly SDBU01 (sample SAMN10397929, study PRJNA504765) | marine sediment metagenome | isolation source: marine sediment core GS08_GC12, 126 cmbsf | place: Arctic Ocean: Gakkel Ridge, Loki's castle | collected 2008 | reverse complement strand
GGAAATAATTATTTTTATTTAATTTGGTGATGCAGCTTTCATAAATTTAAAATGGATTTACAAGATACCGATCCGCTAAGCAATATCCCGATTGATAAAGTGGGGATAGTAGAATTGGAGAAAAAAGTTGAAATTGTTCAAGAGAATAAACGATACTCTTTTTACCCTAAAATTTCTGCTCTAATCGACTTACCTGCTAAGCAAAGAGGTATTCATATGTCAAGGACTTCGGAAACTATAGAAGAAGTTATAAACGAAGTAATTTTAAAGCCGACTCCCACTATTGAAATTGTAGGAGATAGAATTTTAAAAAAATTGATGGAACGCCATCCTTATACCTCAAAAGCAGAGGTTAGATTAGAGGGGAAAATAATAATCCAGGTAAGAGAAAATGATGAAAGAGTAATTCAAAAATCTTATGAGATTAGCTCTTTTGTTAGAGGTACTCGGGATAATTTAGGTATTATCAAAAGTAATTATTTTATTGGTGCCAGTGCAATTGGAATAACTGTATGTCCTTGCGCTAAAGAACTTTCAATGGAATACGCGGAAGAAGTTATTAAATCGAGAAAAGATATTAAAGTTTCGCAAGACGATTTAAAAAAATTATTAAAGATCCTCCCGTTTGCCTCTCATAATCAAAGATCTATTGGAACAATAATCGTCCAAATAAAAGATTTATCAGAACCTAAAATAGATGTTTTAGATATAATTGAAGTGATTGAAGAATCTATGAGTGGACGGATACAATCTGTATTAAAAAGACCTGAAGAAGCTGAACTAGTAAGAATAGCTCATCTAAATGCTCTTTTTTCAGAAGATGTTGTTAGAGAAATGGCAAAAAACTTTATCTTAAAGGATTTCCCAAACTTGGGAGATAAATTTAAAATAGAATTCAGGATCGAAAGTTTCGAATCAATTCATCCCCATAATGTTTATGCTGAATTAAAAACAACTATAGGCGAATTAAAAAAAATGGTTAAGCCTTAAACCAGAATAATCAATTTTCTATTTTATTTTATGAGAAAATCTGAAAACCTCCTAAAGTCATTTTCTCCTTAAAAGGCTCTTATAAATAAATATATAATTTTTTACACTTATAATCTTAGGATTTTTTTTAAAACTCGAAGGTATCGGTGAATTACATCGAGAACATAACCCTGAACTATCGAGCCAATCTTTAAATTCATCAGCATGGGCGGGATACCTGCAACTTGGACACAAAATGATTCCTTTTCCATTATCTTTCGGATACTCAGGCAGTTTAAAACAAAAAATACATTTAAAATCTTCAGGTGAAAGATTTGCTGCTTTGGGTTTATATAATCTTAAATTATTTAATTTAATCTTGTTCTGATTCGTTGAAATCGGCTTTCTTGTTGAGGTCTTGGTAGTCGTTTTAGTTCGAAAACTCGATGATCGCCTATGGGTGGTAGGGGTTGATCTTGATGATTGAGAAACTGATCTCGAAGTACGAGTAATTGTTCTCTCTGAAGGTGTATGGGTTTCTCTAGTTATCGTACGTTTATTCTCTCTATTTCTACTAGGTGAACTACTTCTTCTAGGTGATATTAAGTTATTTACTCTATTTACACGCTGTCTTATGTAATCTCTATTTAATTGGGGTAATGAAGATCGTCCTCCTAAGAACCCGGAAATTATAATGATACATAGTGTGGATATAAATAGCATCAATAGATTAAGATCTATTGAAAAATGAAGAGGGATCAACAAGGAATCATAGAAATCGATGATCGAGTAAAAGCTTGCCCAGAATGCAATTATAACAAAAAGTACGAAGATACCTAATATATAGCCAAATCTCCGGGCTTTAATTGATTTAGTCCCAAAATAAATTACACTATATTTTTTAAAACAACGATTAAGCGAAATAGAGCCATAAATAATATAAGGAATTCCAAAAATAATACTCCATAGACTCAGGTACAAATTTAAGCTTTCAATAAGGTTTTCTCCAAATAATCCGGTAAAATACCCCCATATTGAATAGAAAATGCCCACAAAGAGTGGTTCGATTACAAAAAAGGCCGTATTATGTGGTGAATTAAATGAGCGATAACGCTTAATATTTTTAAAAACTTTAAAAGAAAAAATAAGCCATAATCCAATTAAGAACCATGTTATGAATAGATTAAATGAATCTAAGATAATCCCATGTATTATCCCTATTAAGGAAAATAATCCTAGTACAACTATTATAGGTTTAATCCTAGCCATATATCCATAATCACCATTCTATTATCTAATCTTCGTCATATTCAAGATATACTGGTTTACCTTCAATGACAGGAAGTAAAAATTTCAAAATTTCAGGCAACATTCTTATATCCAAGGATCCTTTAATTCCATAAACTAATGGATACCAATTGTTATTTTTTACATCACTTTGATATATTTCGAATCCTGTGGATTTGCCATTAATCTGATAGGGATCAATAACAAGAGCAACAGCTTTTTCCCAGAGTTTCTGATATCTTGCTTGGGTTCCTAAATCTTCTTTTGACATAAAACAGTTATAAGATGGATGAGAATGATACCAACCACATATTGATAATTTCTGCTTTTTAATGTCTCTAAATGCTCTTACATAATTTTTATAATCCTTGATTTCTGCATATACCGCAGTACCATGTCCCATTGGGTATGCGTCTTCAATATGAAGTATGTCACGCTTATCTAACTTTCCAGCAAGAAGTCCTATAACTTCTACCCAATTTTTTTTTGGAATTTTTGAATTAGCGTATTTAAGTGCATGACTTGCTATTTTAAGTATTGATTTTACTGTGATATACACTTCCTTCTTAATTTTCTCATGTGCTTGAGGTTTACTTATTTCATTTTCTTCGATTTTAGCTGTAGGTATCTTAGAAAGTTTCATAGTGGGTTTAGTGGTTTTGTTAGGGTTTTTTTGAGTGATCATTGCAATAATTTCTTCAGTTAATTCTTCTTCTTCTAATTTAAGTTCTTCACATATCTCATCTAATAATTCCTTTTTAATTTTTTCTTTGATTTTCTTCTTTATTATATCCTTGAGTGATTCATTCGCTAATTCTTTACCTACCATAGAAGATTTCACCATTTCTTATTCGCATATTTTTTAACAAGATTCTTTACTTTTTTCTCATGAAATTTTGGTTTTTTAATCATCTCTAAAGCTGCTTTTTTATTGAAAACATCGGTTGGATTCACATATTTTCCCCGAGTATTTAACATTGCGATTATTGCTTGAACAACAGTAACAGCGGTTTTTGATGGACTCCATCCACCTTTTTTGCCAATTAAGGAGGGATCAACTAAAGCTAAACATATGTTTCGTTGTCCTTTATATTCACTCGGTTTAGGCCAAAAATTGGGATGCCATATTGGAGTGTGCATTCTTACGAAAGGAGGCTGCTTAGGATATTGGGCAGGGAATCTCATCTCAAGTTTAAAAATACCACCTGAATAAACTGTTCCTTTAGGGCCCTTAATGGTTATAGCTAAATGATCAATACTCTTTTTTTTAGAATTGAAAGGTTTCAATTGAAGAATTGTACCTTGCTTTAACAATTTTTTTAATCTTGCAAAATCCGAGGAAATACGACTACTTCTAATACTCATAACTTCACTCTCCTATTTTTTATTTTTCTCCTTCTATTTTTTTAAAAATTCTTTTAGTTAAATTCTATAAACTTATTTTTTAATTAATACATTAAATTAATTTTAGGGTTACAAGAATCTCCCCTTTTTTAAATCCTGCTGCAGTCATAAATTCATAATTTCGTAATCCATTTTCAGCCGGACTCTTTTCTAAATCAATCATCTTAATATCGTTAAAATCTAATAGTGTTATAACAGGTTCTAAATCAGGATCTAATTCAAATCCATTTTTTTTTAATAAATTAAATATATTCATGCAAGGAGAGTGAAATCTTAACTTAATCGTCACTCGCCTTACTTTTTTACCACATTGAGAACACTGGGGGTTGCGTGGTTTTAGGATATGATAAAATTTCATAGTTATTCCATTAAAGACCACATAACTTTTAATAGGCTTACCTACTCCTTTTTGACTTTTGTTCCAGTGAAGAACTTTCACTGTTTCATGTGATTGTAAAGCAGAAATAACCGCGTTTATAGTAATTATCCCCGGATCGTGCCTATCAATTATTTTTACAATATCACCTTTAGAATATTCCGGTAAGAGGTTATGCTTTTTTACTAAATTATTTGCATATTTTTGGATGAATTTAATATCAATAACGTCTTTTGGATTAGGATCTCTATCAAACTTTTCTTTAAATACCAAATTTCCCTTAAAAACGCAATGTATCCTCTTTCGAGGTACACCAACTACTGTACAAGCAGCCATCTCATCGGTTTCTCCTTCTGGGACAGGATAACACTCATAACAGGCATTTTCATAAGGAAAGACGGTATAGACGTGGCCATGATAACCAGAAACTCCCCCATCAACTAAAGGTTTTCTAAACCTCACACTTTGGGCATTTAAATTTAAACGGGCGTTCATCGAATCAAGACCCCCAACAATGACATCAGCAGACCGATAAACCGCAGGATCTAATCGCTCTAGAGACGTATGGTATCCTTTTATAATAATGTTTGGATTAATATCCTTTAATTTTCGCGCAGCAGCAAATGCTTTTGGCTCTCCCATTTTTGCTCCAGCAAAAAGAATTTGGCGATTTAAGTTAGAATGCTCAATGATATCTAAATCTACAAGATCCAACTGACCGATTCCAAGCATGGCAAGATTTTTAGCAGTTTCACAACCTAAACCTCCAACACCAGCTATTAACACCCTAGAATTTTTTACCAATTTCTGAGACCAACCCTCAAGACGAAATTGCCGGTCATACAAATCTTTTTCCTCTGTTGTTAATCCTTTTGCAAAAAAATCTGATTCATTATCCAATATTATCACCATAATTAGTTAATAAAAAAAATAAAAAAATTGAAGGGCTTAATGCCCTCAAATTACAATTTATGCAGAAAATTATATAAATTTATCCTGCAGTGCTCGCAGGAATCAAGAGAATGTCGTCGCCATCACTTATATCATAATCCTTTAACTGACTGTTCTCATCCATCGTGACTCCACCAGAAGACAAGTGAAAATCATTAGGATTAAGTCCAAATAAATTACCTAAAGTTTTCTTTATCTCTCTTACACGATTACCGTCATTCACTGTTAATTTTTCTTTTTTTTCACCGGGGCCTATTGTAGATAAGCAATACACTATCTTTTTTCTTCCTGCTGAAGGGGTTTTAGATGCTGGGGTTTTAGAATATATTTGTTCATCCTCCCCTAATTCCAATTCCTCATCAAATTCTTCTTCAAAACTCATTCATATCACTTTTTTTTTATTTACATTTTTTTCTTTTTTTAATTAGAAGATGAAAAAATGATATTATAAAGCCGTTTGGAATGATTTTGAAGTATTTTGAAATATTTAGAAATTGATTAATAAGAGCTTATAAACTCATCTAACTCACTAATCTCACGATTTTAAATGGTATCGTTTTAAAATTAGAATCAAAAAAACCTTAATGCTGGTAGGTAATATTTACACTCAACAAGATTTACAGAATCAGCATCCTCAGGGTGCCTAAAATTCTTAAGAAATTATATTATAAATTGTATGAATGCTTATTACTATATATCAATTTTAAAATATTGCTGTAGAAAGAGTATTTCAAGATATAAGCAATGTAATGAAACTATAAATCAATAATGGCTTATGAGTTCCTTGGAGAATGTGGATTCTATTGTTCTTGGATTAGTAAAAGAATATCTAACAAAAAAAACATTCTTTTCAATCAATGATATTATAGAATACGTAAATAATAGATTAAAGCTAAACCCTAATATAAATCGCTATAAAGTTGAGCTAGTGATTAAGAGCCTAATTAAAAAGAGAATTATCATTCCTGGTACAAAATTAATGAAAAACAACATAATCGAGCATCCACGGAGAAACGAAATCTACAATTTTATTAAGAAATATCCTTCAAATATTAATGAAATAATGAGGGCTCTTAATACAGGAAGTAATCAAACTTTATGGCATTTATCTTGCTTGGAGAAATTTCGATTTGTAAGATCAAAAAAAATCGGGAATCGCAAAATTTTCTTTAAATTCGATTCAAATCCAAAACATGACGAGTTCTATTATTATTTAAAACTTAAAATAGTTCAAAAGATAATCTCTTTGATTAGAAAAGAAAAGGACCCAATAAAAATTACAACAATAGCAACAACCTTAAAAAAAAATCATAATACTATTAAAAAATATTTAGATATATTAGAAAATCTGAAATTACTAAAAACTGAAAAAAAGAATAAAAGGATTGTCTATAAATTAGATAAAGATTTTTATTCTAAGATTAAAAAGTCAATTCCGGGTATATTATGAAAATAAAACTGCAATTTTATTCCAAAGGTATTTTTATTATAGATAATCTATTAAAAATTCAGAAACAGTTCATTTAGAAATCATGAAAAAACAGAGGATTTATGGACTTTTAGTTCTTTATTTTATTTTTGCTTTAGCTTATCTGCTTTTTTTCCTCTTTCAAGTAGAAAATTCCGCTTTATTTCTCTTTCTAACTATTGGTAGTGTTGCTGTTTTATCCTCAAGTACAATATATACGGTGATACAATCTACTGTTAGTCAAGACAAGATGATTAAGAATAAAAAGCTATTACCAAAAAAAAAGTCACAGCAGAAGAGGGAGAGAAAACTTTTTGATACAATCGAGGAGTATATGGATGCTTTACCTTTTATTGAAGAATATGTTGATTCAGATGATTCATATGAAGATTTACCAGCAATTCACAAATATATCTTTTCTTTATTTAGCAAAGAAGTACTCTACAAGATTAATCTCTTAAATCTATCAAAAATAGACAAGATTCAATTTATCCAAGAAATGTTATATTTTGATGACAGTGAGAGAGAGAGATTAATCGAAAATATGTTGGAAAGCAGGGGTAAAACTGATGATGAGATAATCTATTCACCACCTATAAAACTTATAAATTTGGAAGATCAGATCCGAGTTTATGTAAGGTCTTTACTTGAACCTGGTGAGATTACAAAATTGATCATTATTGAAACAACCGAATTAATTAGTGACGTAAAGAAAAGAGTCGGTGTATTGTTTGATTATGGCCTAAAAGATTTTCTTTTATCTTCTGGGGGCATCTTGTTAAAGGAAAAATCACAAATAAAGGATTATGATATCGATGATGATGATGAAATTGCTTTAATTCCTTCAAGAAGAGAAAAAAATTAGTAGTTATATCCAATTTATAATACAGTTAAAATCTTTACTATAACTTACCAGCAATACTAGCTGGAATTAAAAGTATATCATCTCCATCAGCGACATTATAATCAGAAAGAACTGAACCTTCATCCATTGTAATCCCCCCTATTGATAAATGGAAATCAGTAGGATGTAAACCAAATAAGTTTGCAACGGTTTCTTTAATATCTCCAACATTGTTTCCGGTTTTTATTAGCAATTTTTGTTTTTTCTCTCCTGGACCAATTGTGGACATAAAATATACTGAAATCTTCTTTCCTTCAGTAGTAACCCTTTGAGCAGGAGTCTTAGAATTGATATCTCTTGTGGGAATATCTGAATGGGTTTCATCCTCCCCATCATCTAAATCCTCTTCCAAATCTTCGTCAAATTCTAAACCTTCATCTTCTTCATTGTCAAATCCCATTAAAAATACACCATATGCTTAAATTGAATAATAATACGTATACTCTTCACAATTCTTTTAATTTAACTATATGAATATAATGTATATTAAACTTTATAAATAGAATCAAGAGATAGAAAGACTTTTGTCGACTGAAAATTAAAAATTCGAAATCCAAGATATATTATTGACAGATTTATACATACTTTTTTTTAGATAATTAGTACTTTCATACTTAAAAAGATGAAATTTATCATTTTAAGCCATTTTTTATAAATTGCAAACACTTTAGAGTTAAAATTAATATGAAATTATTAGTAAAATAAGATATCAATTGAAAGTTTATGAATGACCAACGTATTCCCAAACATCAAATTCGAGAAAAAACTCCAGATGATGAGGGTGATTTAATTGCTGATAGAAAGTTGTTAAAAAAGATAAAAAAAGAAAGAATCAAATTAAATAAAGAAAAAGGTGAATGGGAAAATTATATTACCCAAATTGAAAACTACAGAGATAATATAGAAGATCTAGAAAAAAAGCGAAAAAATGAAGAAATTGCTTTAAAAAACCTTCGTGAAATGCGGGATTCCATTCAGAACAACTTAAAAAAAGCCAAATATGAATTAGAGAACCAAAAAAATGAGTTAGATGCAAGAGAGCAACGATTTATGGACAAAATTAGGAATGAAAATGATACTTTAAATCAAAAGAAAGCAAAATTAGAGAAATTTCAGAAGAAATTAAGTAAAATGAGGGAAGAGTTAGGAAATGAAAAAAATTCATTAGATCATGAAAAACAGAGGACAGAAAGCGAATTAAAAAACATAAAAACTAAAATCCCTGGTATGGAAAGAAGAAAAAGTGCTCTTGAGAGAACTAACGAAGATTTAGAGGATAGATTAGCAGATTTAAGAAATGAGATAAAAAACTTAATTAAGGAGAGAGATACTCTCAATAGAGAAGTGAATAAACTAAATAGGGAGTTAATTGATGAAAGGAATAGGATTACTGATGAAAAAAGAAAGTTAAAAGAAAACAGAGAGAAATTACGGTATCAAAAAGACGAATTAAACCTGAAAGCTCGCGATATTGGAAAGAAAAAGGAAGATCTAAAAAAGTATAGAAATAAAGTGGAAAATGATGTAAAAAGTCTGGAAAACAGAAAAAGGCAACAAGAAGCAAGAATGAAGGAATTAAAAAGTAAGGTCCCTAAAGCAGAAAACAAATTCCACTCTTTATCTAGTAAAATTCCCCCATTGGAAGAAAAATTTAAGAGATTAAATAGTGATCTGCGACGTTTAGAAAGGGAGAAATCAGAGTTAGATAATGATAAAAAAGCGATAAAACGGGAAAGGGAAAAATTAGAAAAGGACAGACAAAGATTTCAAAGTGAAAAAAGAAATTTTGAAAAGGAATTAAGAAAGTTAAAGACCATCCCTAAACAAAAAATAAGATCTAAAACTCCTTCAAAATATTAATACGCATATTTATTGTGATGTTCATGGAATACAACAAAGGAATTGAAGGAGATTATGTTGAAACTAAGAAAACTAACTTAATTTTTGATGTTAAAGGGTTACTCCACCCAAATGATAGAAAAATCTGTTTTTTAAGGTTTTATCCACATCCAGAGGGAGATCGGATAAAAGATGGAATTAGGTATAAAAAAGTATACAATTTAGATGAGCGTTATTCATTATTAAGAGAATTCCACCCTGATTATCTTTTTTATTCTAAAGAGCTTGATCTTGAAACACAAGGTGTCTATAATAATGATATTAAAAAAATTTACTCACCCAGAGATTCTTTAAAAGAATTATCTGAAAAAAAATCCCTTTCTAACGTTGAAAATTGCTCTAAAACTTTGTGTGAATTATTTATAGATAAAGGAAATCTTTCCAAAGATTCGGTAGGAATTACTGGCTCAGTTATGATTGGTCTAAATAAAGAAGATTCAGATATTGACATAATTATTTATGGTACAAAAACTTCTCTTAAATTTCAAGAAAAGCTAATAGATCTATTCGCGGAGCCCAATCAATTAAGAAAATACAATCCAGAGGAATATAAATCTCATTATATCTGGAGGGTTGGAGGATCAGATATATCTTTTAAAGAGTTTATGAGGAGTGAACAGAGAAAGCTACATCAAGGTAAATTCCATGGGAATGATTTTTTTATAAGGTACATTAAAAGTCCGAATGATTGGAAAGGAAAATTTTATGATTATCAGTATAAAAACTGTGGGAGAATTAAAGCTAAAGGTTTAATAATTGACTCTAAGGATTCAATATTTACACCTTGCTCTTATAAAATTAAAACTCTAAAAATTCTGGAGAAAGAGTCAACTTTGGAAAAAATCAACCTTAAAAAGATTTTAGAAATAAATTCCTTTCGAGCGCGTTTTTGTGAGCATGCTAAGGAGGGAGAAACAGTCTTAGTAGAAGGAAAATTAGAAAAAGTCCTTTTCAAGAATGAATTAGAATATTTTCGAATTATATTGACTGATCAAACAAAAGACAAAATGCTCATTGTAAACTGAACTCAATTAATTAACACGTTATTAAAATCTTTTAATTGAAGTATGGCTTTTAATAACTGATGGATATTTTTAACGCTGATCTTCACATACATAGTCCCCATTCAATCGCAGTATCAAAATCATTGAATTTGGACACAATAGTTGAGACGTGTAAAAAGAAAGGTTTAAATATTCTCGGCACTGGTGATATTTTGCAACCAGAATGGCTTAACTACATGGAAACCAATCTAAAAAAGGAAGCTGATGGATCTTTTTTATATAAAAGTGTTTTTTTTATCCTTCAGACTGAAATAGAAGATGTGGAAAGCATTCATCATGTAATATTATTTCCTGATTTCGATTCAGTGAAAGAAATTCAAAAAAAGTTAAAACCTTACTCAAAAAATATTTTAAATGAATGGGGCGGAAGACCTCGGGTAAATTTATCACCTCCCGCATTAGTTGATATAATTTCAGATTCAGGAGCTATAGTTGGGCCAGCACATGCGTTTACACCATTTAAAGCTATATTTCGTCAGAATAAATTTGACTCAATCGAGGATTGTTATCAAGACGCAGCTAATAAAATCTACTTTTTAGAACTAGGCCTTTCAGCCAACACTGATCTTGCAGATAGATTAGAAAGTTTAAAAAATGTGTCATTCTTAAGTAATAGTGATGCACATTCCCAAGGTCCGAGCTCTTTAGGGCGAGAATTTAATAGGTTAGATCTTGATAATCCTTCTTTTGGGGAACTTCTATTAGCATTAATGAGAAAAGACAATAGAAAAATTGTATTAAATGTTGGATTAAATCCTAAACTTGGAAAATATTATAATATGTTCTGTAGTAAATGTCGTAGAAGAGTGATTTTCAAAAAAGCAAAGAAACCAGGTTTTTCAATTTTTAATCAATTTACCAAGAATGAAAATTTTGTTACCTATTATGCTGAAGATCCTACTACGGCAAAAAAACAATATATTGATCAAGTTGCCAAGAATAAAATGGTTTGTCCAGCTTGCAAAGAGGAAGTAAATAAAAATTTCAAAATCAAATTAGGAGTTAGCGAAAGGATTGAGAAAATCTCATCTTTCGAAGAACCCCACCATCCTAATCATAGACCAAAATATATTGATGCGATACCTCTTGTGGATATTATTCGTTCTGTGAAAGGAATAAAATCTCATACTAGCAAAACGGTTTTAAATGTTTACAATAAAATAATTCAAGAGCTTGGGAAAGAATTGGAAATATTATTTGATATTCCATTAAATAAAATTGAAAAATTTGATGCTACAATCGTTTCAGTTATCAATTCACTTCGAAATAATGAAACTGAATATATTCCTGGTGGTGGCGGCACATACGGGCAGATAAACCTCAAAAAATAGGATTAAAGCAAAGAGATAAAAGATATTTATCTAACTTTAAATAAGTAGAGATAACGAGAGCAAATATTTAGTTAAAATTTGTAAAAATTGATTTTAAAGACATAAGATTAATAATAAAGCTATTCTAATTTCGTCTTTGGGTTTCAATAATTTTATATAATTCTCTTTTTGCAATATTGATGATGATACAAAGAAGTATAATTGTTAAAAAAAAAAAAAATGCTTGATATTTTTTTAATTTTATATATAATATGAAACGTGATTTAAATGTCGATAGAAAAACAAAAAACTAAAAAAGAATTGGAAGAACAGAACCAAAATATTGTAAATCAGGCTCAAGAGAAATTCAATAACGGAAAATGGAATAGGGCCATACAATTATTTATTAAATCAAGAGAATTAAGTGCTCAAAATGGATGGTCTGACAGAGTAAAATTTGCAGAAGAAATGATTTCAAAATCTAAGGAAAATGAAAAAATCGAGAATGAAGCATTAGCGAAAAAAAAGGCTGAGGAAAAAGCCAAAAAGGTTGCAGAAAAGGAAGCTCTAGCTAAAAAAAAAGCAAAAGCAAAAGCTATTAAAGCTAAAGAAAAGGCAGAGCTAGCAATGCAAAAGGCGGAGGAAAAAGCTAAAAAATTATTGGAAACGCAAGCGTTAGCAAAAGAAAAGGCTAAACCTTTGAGTGAAGAGGAAATTTTAGCACTGAAGGAAGCGGAAGAGAAAGCAAAAATTGAGAAAGAAGAACTAGAGAAGAAAAAGGCAGAGGAAAAAGCAGTACTAGCAAAGGAAAAAGCTGAACAAAAAGCTAAAAGGGCTGCCGAAAAAGAAGTTTTAGCAAAGGAGAAAGCAAAGAAAAAGGCTATAAGAGCTAAGGAAAAGGAAGTTCTCGCAA
>SDBU01007508.1_pt1 | contig 12547 bp, 21 predicted proteins | sample 2277071 | NCBI WGS metagenome assembly SDBU01 (sample SAMN10397929, study PRJNA504765) | marine sediment metagenome | isolation source: marine sediment core GS08_GC12, 126 cmbsf | place: Arctic Ocean: Gakkel Ridge, Loki's castle | collected 2008 | reverse complement strand
AGTCGCCCGAGGACTACGTGAGCATGACGTGGTGGGGCAAGAACAAGAAGGCTGCCAAGAACGTCGGGCTCGGCGTTGTGGTCGGTCTTGGTGTGGCTGCCTTGCTCGTGTTGCGCCGCAGGTAGCGCAGTAGTTGACGCCGATCTACGGTCGGTCTATACCTCTCATCGACCCATATGAAGGGTGTATATGAGTGGCTTTCGTCCGTTCAAGCCGTACAGAAATCGTCCACTATGCTTTTTGGATGTTGAAGGCACGGGGTTAAAACCGGGCTGGCATCAAGTATCAGAAGTAGGAATGAAGCACTCGGAAAAGGGTGCATTATGCATACAAATAGCGCCTCTCAATATGGAAAGAGCGCAACCAGAAGCGCTGAGAATTTCAGGATACAACTCTTCCGATTGGGCGGAGGCGATAACGTTCAAGGCTGCGGTTCCGAAAATTACGGAGTTCGCCGAGGACGCCACCCTTATCGGTCACAACATCTTTGGGTACGACATCCCAATGCTGAAGGGCGAATACAAAGCGCACGGCCTGGATCATGATCATCTCTTTAGAGATCTCATTGACACGATGTCATTGGCCAGGCAATTCCTGGTCAAGCACGGCCTCAAAAGAGTCGGCATGGAAGCGTGCATGAAATTTATCGGGCACCCATATGACGACGGCCACAACGCTTACATGGACGCCCTTTACGCTGAAGCGCTCTACAATTTTATCGACGAGAGGCTGAAATGGCATGGAGAACGAGACGGAAAGAAAATCCAAGAGAATCTCTTCTAGTCACTCCTACATGTCCGTGGGAGATCCCGAAAGGTCCCTCCTAAGGAAATACTACAAGCGACTGACAGAGCTAGGAATTGAAACCGTCGAGCGCGGAACCCGGCTGCAGCACGCGAAGTGGATGTGCCTGAAAGCTGAAGGGCACGAGGATGTAGGGAAAATAAATAGATGGCTCGGCTGGATTCAATGCACTTTGGATTACGAAGGTGTATTCAGCCTTCCGGAAACAATCGAACATACACGGAAGGAAATGAGGGAATATGACGGAACAAAATAGAATCGAAGTATTGGACCACGGTTACGTTGAGCTAATTGAGCCATGGGGTTCAGACGAGCGAATCATCAAGGCAAAGCCCCCTCATACCTGGGAGCTGTTTATGAAAGGTGCGGAAAAATAATGGTCGACGATGGCCGCCATAATCATTACGTAGCATCATGCTGCGACGGAGATCTAAGACTAACTCCTTATCGCAAGAAGTCTCGAGAGACGTACAATATCCAGTTCGTAAATGGGCTGGAAGACGAAGCTGTACTCGAGCTTCTTCAATACGAACTTCTGAGAGCGAGAAGTAAAGGGGGCGATTCGCCCGAGGTAAGTTTACCAGCCTCCTTGGTGCACAATCTCAAGTTCCGACTTCAATGGTACATGGAGAGGGCGGGTGAAGATGAAAGTAAAAGGCCTCCAGTCAAAACCTCTTGGAGAAGGTCGGACTGATGCCCGAATACACCACCCTTGAGGTCTTCGACTTCGACTGGACCATGTTTCGATCGCCGCTTCCACCGGAGGGTAAACCGGAGAAGAGTTGGTGGGCTAGCGATGAATCCTTGAGCCCGCCATACGTCCCGCTGAGAGCGACGAGGGACTTTTGGATTGAGGAGGTTGTCAGGGAGGCGAAGGCTTCACAGCGTCGCCCCAGTATACTCACGATTGTCCTGACCGCGAGAAGGGCGAAGGCTGCCCCACGAATCCATGAGCTGCTCGAGCAACGCGACATCGAGCCTCAGATGTTCCTGTGTAGATCTGCGACATTCCAAAAAGACAGGTCGGCTACCCTCTTCAAAAGGAAGAGTATAGTCAAGGTTCTCGACGAACATCCAGGAATCAAAAAGGTTGTCGTCTGGGAGGACACACAAGATCAGCTCAATGGGATTGGTGAACTCGTCAAAAAACGAAGGCTCAGTTTCGAGGGGAACCTTGTGACCGATCCAGAATACAAAGGAGAAAGAAGATGAGAAGCAAGGTAAGGCTAAAGGTGAATATAGAAGTAGAGGTCGAGATGGAGTGCGAGATCGATCCACGTTCCCTGCAGTCGAATATCATTAGCGCGACTATCGACCCTTCGAGAAACCCGCTAACCCCGCGCATGGTCTATGCCTCGATGAATCATGGGCAGTACGGACAATTAGATCAGGCGACCTCAGCCAGCGCGATGATCGCGTTTCTCAAACGTTGCGAACCGTACAAAAATATGGCACACGAAGGTCTCCCCGAGGAGGAGGTCCGATCACTCCCCGAGCATCCAAGCCCGTGGAAAAAGACCATGAGTGAGATAAGGGGAACGAATGCGCGTATACCTTTGAGCGTCATCGCCGAAGCTGCGCTCAAGATGTCAGCGCATATCGAACCTGTGCTATGTAAGACACCCACGATTTACCTGTGGCCGGCGAACCTAGCTGACAATCTCGAGAACGTCGAAGCAATCAAGTCGTCAATCAAGGCGGCTAATATTGAGGAAATAAAAGATGGGTCATGGAAAGTGACCTGGAGATACCCAAGATAAGGAAAAGAAAATGGCAGGAGTAAACAAAGTAATTCTAGTTGGAAACCTGGGCGCAGACCCGGAACTCAAGGCACTGGACACTGGTACGGTAGTTTGTCGGCTCAGCGTGGCCACAACTCGTACGTGGAAGAATAAGAATACCCAAGAAACGGAAAGCGAAACGGAATGGCACCGAATCTCGGTTTGGGGTAAGACGGCGGAACACTGCAACAACTATCTTGCCAAAGGCAGGCAGGTTTATGTCGAAGGCCGACTTCGCACCTCGAGCTACGAACAAGACGGCATCAAGAAATGGAGCACGGAAGTCGTAGCCGATACCGTTCAATTCCTTGGAAGCAAGGGGGACGGTGAAGGCGGAGACGGCGATAGCGGCGGTGGCAATAGAGGCGGTGGAGGCGGCAGCAATAGCGGTGGTGGCAACACCGGCAACGCTCCATCCGGCGAAGTAGATCCCGACGACGACATCCCTTTTTGATGTAAAGTGAAGCATGCTCAAAGCGGTACAAGAACTCGGTGATTCTGTCTCGCATGCGCAAATCAAGGAGCTGAGGTCCGCCCTGGGTGACGGCCTCTACTCCCTCCTTGATTCCGCATTCGATTCTGATACAGAAGAAGAGGCGAAAGAGCGCGTTGCCGCGTTCGTCAGCTCAGCCAAAGAGAACAAGATAAAGCTTCTCAAGGCGAGGCGGATCCTTGACAAAGATCAAAAAGAACTAATTATGAAATTCATGGAGCATTAATGAGCAGTTTCAAGCGACGTAGATCTATCAGTATCGATTTGTCCCTCATCCGAATCCTAAAGGATGAGGCGACAAGGCGTGGAGAGGGCAGCCATACCGGCCTGATGTCCAAGATGTTCCTGGGCCAAGCGGAGTCGCTTTCAAAAGTAATCATATCGCCGGACATGACCGGTAAATCAAAAAGTGTATCGATGAAGGAGTCGGTATGGTTATCGATCAAGTCGAGGTCCGAGTGCGATGCAATCGGAGTATCAGCGGCAGGGCTTCTGATGATCACCGGCAAGGCGCCCCATCTGACTCAGGAGGAGATAGCCATCGGAGAAGGGCTCGCAAAGGAGCGCGAAGAAAAAAGAAGGTCTGAACCAGATTCAGGGAATAAGCGCAAGCCTCGTGCAAAACCTGTAGAAAAACCGAGTGAGGAATCAGCACTAGTTCCATCTGAGATAGAAGAAGAAAAGGAGAGAGAGGGAAGACGGTCAAGGCTCTCCAAAGGTGTACCTATTAAAGATGCTGACATTGCGCCAGATGCAGCATTCAAGGATTTGAATTCAAGTGAGGAAGAGTGCCTTGGCGGAGTTTGGTCACTTTAGACCTCTGGTAGAATAAACAAACTTATGGGATCCAAACAAAAGACCCCTAGTGGCAGAATCAAAAGCATTCTTCCGACTTTCTGTATACTCATTTCCGCACCATTCATTGGCTGCAGAGATCAAGGTTCGACACAAATCGAGAACGATGCCGAGGGCAGCAGTCAATACGAACTCGCTTTGAGCGAGCCAGTTGAGGAAAAAATTGTCACCACGGATACTGACGTTCCACCGCCTGATGTCGAAATAGAAAGTACGCCGCCTCCGCGCACGTGGATGGAGTTCCCCTGGGCGAACACCGTGAGGCCGCTTACATTCGACAAAGATGGCACGCCTATCCCAATCGGGGCTCACCCGCGATCGTATTACAGAATCACGACCAAGACGAAGGCTGCCACTCGGGAGATTCACCGCCAGGTAGCCAAGGCTGCAGGCCTTCGAGTAACCGAGGAGAATACCCCAAGGTTCGCCCTCTTCTTGACTACGCGATCGTCTACAGAAACGAGCCTTCAGGGAAATCAACGCCCCTTCGATACTCGGGGTTCAATTCACGGCCTCGACGTCAAAGCAGCATACCGCTCTGGCATCAGGGGGAATCGATCCAAGTACGAAGAGGCCGGCAATCAGCTAGCCATTGATATGCCGCAGATCTTCCTTGGCTACGGCCAAGCCGGCATGATCTCCTGGCTCTTTTTGGACAACTGGGACATGCTCGGCGATCCACGCATGCTCGGCGACAGCGTAATCGGTGCGATGACGTACCGCCGCTCTCTTGTTGAGAAGTTCAGGATGCTGACAAAGTCCCGCATCAAGTGCTACGAGTACGATGATGTTGGTCGGGAAATTACGCAGAAGTTCAACAACAAGAAATATACCGTTGCCCGGTATCGAATCGATCAGACCAAATACGACCAGTGCATAGCCGATGGTCCGAAGGGTAAGCCCGAGAAAAGGGATGAGTCCAGACTCGAGAGGCGATGCAGGTCTTCGAGCCGCATCGCCTACTCATGGCGACCCGGGCTCGAGCAGCCTGAAAATACGGTCCCCGTCGAAAGGATTACCTGGTGGGAACTAAAGAGGGCCACCGGCGGAAAGCCTTGCCCTCCATGGAAGGGCGACGAAAAGGAGGCGTCCCTCACGAGCGCGTTTCTCTCGAGAGCGAAGGAATTCGAGTTCAACCCTATGGCCACCGTTCGGCGTAACCATCTTGGCAGCGAGCCTGAAGGTGTGAATCAATACGATCTATGGATGAGCATTTGGGATGCGACCATGGATTCGCTCGGTGAGAAGCCTATCAACTGGGATAATCTTCTAACGATAGGTGCCGAGGAGTCGATGTCGTTTGAGCCATCCAAAGAGAAGCGCGAAGACATGCGTAAGATTGCTCGCGGCGAGTCCCTGAATCCAACGAAGAGGTAGATGTGGAAATTGAGAACCTGAACGATAGATTCCAAATCCAGGACAAGCGGTTCAAGTCCCCGTTCATAGTCAAATCGAAGTGTCCTGAATGCAGGGTCGAGGTCGTTAAGGATATGCGCGACGACTACATCGGCTACCCGCTCGTAAATAAGCCGTTCGACATACATTTTTATCATGAATGCGACGACGATAATGAGCACGAGTGGAACGAGAGCGTAATTCTCAGAGTGCGTCTCGAGGCTGCCCCGTCCGGAGATGAATCATGAAGCTACCAATGCCTGCACTTCCATACGAGTACGACGCTCTCGAACCGGTTATCTCGGAGAGAGCGCTCGAGCTTCACTACACAGGACATCTGAAAGGGTACGTCGACAAACTGAACCGCCTGCCCGCGGTGGTCAGCTCCGACAAGAAGAAGCTCGAGGAGCTTATTATCGAGGGCAAGAAAGAGAAGGCGAAGAATCTGCTTGGCGTTTTGCCTCCGGGCGAGCACACATCGACGCTCTATAATTTGTCGGCGCAGGTGTACAACCACATGTTCTTCTTTAGGTCGCTAATTCCCAATGGCGGGGGCGATCCCACAGGCGAATTCAAGGAGGTCGTGGAGGGGCAGTACGAAAGCTGGGAGGCTTTCAAAAAGCGAATCATTGCCAAAGGTAAGGCGCTCTTCGGGAGCGGGTGGGTATGGGTTTGCCTCGACGACGAGGGGCAGCTCATCATCCTGAAAGGCTTGGATGCGGAGACGCCGTTGGTCTACAGGGGCATATCACCACTTTTTTGTATTGATGTCTGGGAGCATGCATACTACCTGGACTACAATCTCGATCGCGGCCGATACCTGAAGCTGGTCATCGATAAGCTTCTGAACTGGGAATTCATAAATAAGAATATGGTGAATGCGTGAAGAAGATCACCCTCGAAGGGCAGGTTATTGGGGTGAGCAAGTATGTCGAAGAGGACTGCGAGACTCACCCAACCGTAAAGATTTCCATACCAGCATCCAATCGCCGTCCGGATTCATGCGATGAATGCAGCGCCCTTCTCAATCCTGAGGTTCACACGGTCGAGGTTGAGATGGACGAAGAGAATGCTCGATACTTCGCATCCCACATATTCTCCAGAGTCCGCATCACATTTGACCTGATCCACGCTCCGAAAATTGTCAATGACGAAGAAGAGAAAGATCCGGAAGGTCCGCTTCGTGGTCCCGGGAATACCGGTGGGGTTCAAGACAACAACGAAGCGAGCTAAGTTCTCCAAGGACTATGCGAAATACATAGCCTACAAAAAGTTGGTTCAGATACATGCTCGGATGGCCGGGATAAAGCTGCCGCTGAAAGCCGTCAAGGATCGACCCCTCATGATTCGCACGGTCTCCTATTTCAAAAATGGAGTACACCCCGATCCAGGCAATGTGCAAAAGGGAGTCTGCGATGCCCTGTTCTACAAGGTGAATAAGCAGACCGGGAAAATAGGAAAGGGTGATGACAAATACACCGGTGGCAGTTTTCTTCCGCCACGGTACGACAAAGGCAACCCTCGAGTCATCGTCATCATCAAGGATTACGAACACAAGGAAGAAGTGAAGGGCGATGAAGCCAGGACCAAAAAAAGTAAAAGGCGGAATCGACGACGGGACTGATTGGAAGGAGATATCCATCGTACCCGGAGTCGATCCAGAAACGATGGCGTACGTTTTGAACGATTCGTTCAACGAGTCCTTCATACTGCAAATGAAGGACCATATCGACGATATTGTCGAAGGCTTCGGCCCTTCAAGTCTAATGCATGGAACCGGTCCATCCGGGCTGTCGCATGGGAAAAAAGAATAAGCGCGGCAAGAGCAGTCCGAAAGCCCGCAAGAAAAGACGCGATAAAAAGCGCAACCAAGAAACAAAAGACGCCTTCAAGAAGGTGATGAAAAGAGCAAGGGATATGAGCCTAATCGTAGGACTAGACGGAAAAACACCAATCAAATCTGAAACCCCAAGCATCAATTACAGTGCTGGAGGTCTCAAATTCGACGCGTCTGCAAAACCCAATGACCTGCTTACGAAGGCTATCGTGGGAGCCAAACAGTCGTTCGGCCAACGGGTATTTGCAGAGGTGATGCAAAGGACTCAAAGCGCCGTAGCGGCGCAAACCGAAGCGCAGTCCGCTGTAGCCGGTATCGCCGATCCATTCACCATGGAGCCGTGTGCGATGGCTGTCTTCATGTACCTCTCGAGGGAGGTCGAGTACCGCGATGCGGTCATCGAACAGCTCAACGAGCGCCTCGTCGGCCTGGGCGCCAAGCCGCTCGACGTGGAGCACCCATATCCTCCCACGGAGCCAGTACCCGAGGAAGAGGCAGAGGCAGAAGAGGATGAGCTAGAGGCAGAAGAAACCCTGCCAGAAGAGCCAGAAAAGTCTGACGATTCTCCTGATGAATGAATAGCCTGATCTACCCCATCCCGCGCTTCCAAACCATTCTTCTAGACCCACCCTGGAAAGAGCATGGTGGCGGAAAGTCGAAGCGCGGTGCCGATGCGCACTACAAGTTGCTTGCGAAGCACGAGATCATCGAGACTGTCTATCAGTCCGGCTATTGGTCTACCGCTCCTCAGGCTCACATGTGGATGTGGGTGACAGATAATTTCCTCAAGGATGGGCTCTTCGTCATGGAGGCCCTGGGGTTCAGATACGTGCGCACTGCAGTCTGGCCAAAACCACACTTCGGTTTGGGGCAGTATCTACGTGGCCAGCACGAGATTTGTTTGTTCGGCGTAAAAGGTAGACAGATTAAGCTTAGAACCAGGTCGGAATCCTCACTGTTCGGCGATGGCGAACTTATCAAGACCGGGGTTCACTCAAAAAAGCCAGAAGACGCATACGAAAAAATAGAGCGCGTTTCTCCGGGCCCAAGAGTGGAGTTTTTCTGTCGTAAAAGAAGACCTAACTGGTGGGCATTCGGTAACCAGATGAGAGACCCAAAGGTGCAGGCGATTCTGAACAGGAGCTAGCACAACGACCTTTGTGGTCCAACTTTTGATAGAATGGGGCCCAAGGGGCCCCATTGACCGAACAGTACGGACAGACGAACATCAACAATCCGCGACTCGTAAGATCGTTCGCAGCTATCTCGCCTCCAATCTCTGTCCAGCTAACCTTCGATGACGATTTGGTTGTCGCGGACACGACAGTCGACACAATTGGTTTCACTCTCCCCCTGGCCTCGCAATTCCCGGCTTGGGAGATCATCATCAAGGCGACGAACGCGGCCAGTTCCGGCAATTCCGTTCTGGTTACGCCTCAGGCTGGAGAAACTATTGATGGTGCCGCATTCATACTTATGGCGACGGATCAGCAGGCTTTATTCTTAAAGTCTGACGGAACGAACTGGAGGGTCATTTCGAACTTTGATGGTGGAGCAGTTTCCGGCATTTCACTCGACCTGACGTACGATCCAACCGCAGTGGCCGATGCTCCACCTGTCTTGTTTACGACATGGTTGACGGGGATCATACCTGCGATTGCGGCAATACCAGGCAATCCGCTAGCATTCCCTCCGTATACCACTAAGTACCGTCTGAACATGGAGACGTTCGCGGGCATTGGAGGGGGGACCTACGATCTTTCAAATGCGGAGATTCGGGCAACTGTTAAATCTGCACCTAATGGTATCGGAGTCTTTGGTGGCGGGGTGATACTCGACAATGTAGCAAGGCTGAATGGTATCGCGCTTGGCGGAGGGGCATTTTTCCCTCCTTTCACATGGTCAATCTATGACTTTGTGGAGATTCACGATTGCTCGTTTTCTCAGTCCTCAAACATTCTCGGGCCCGGGTTTCTTTCGTTCCCGATTTCATCAACGGTTCGAGCGACTGGGTTCACGGAGTTCGGGCTCGGGGCGGTTGATTCCCTTGGTCCTCAACTTACTGTTGACGCATACGATCAATGCATCATCAGGGGTTCTTCTATATCCGCTGCTGGCGATTTGGCGATCAACGTTTTGAGTGGGGATACATCGATCAGCTTGGCCCAATTCGTAGCTGGCACGCTAGAACTTAATATCGGCGGCGACTTTACTACGCTTCCGGCAACTGGGAATCAGTCCACTCGAGGTGACACGATACTATTCAGCTCTGGGGATATCGATTTCTCAGCTGCTACTGAGCAGGAGATTTATGCTGGGGGTACAAATCCGCCAGGTACCGCCGCACAGATACCTGCATTTTCAACCCCATCTCGTGGTTATGTAACTTCAAAAGATGGATATCTTCGGGGCGTCGGAATTCGCATTCCGACAATTCTGATACCAAGCCTTACATTTGACCTGACGGTTTATGTCGAGGGCGTTCCGATTATTATTGAGAGTTTCACGACTGGGTCGAGTGTCCAGTTTTCAGAGTTTACCTTTGGTCAGTACTTCGAAGCTGACAGAATCGAAGTGACGATAACGCCTACGAGTACGGCTCCTGTTTCAACTCTGGCCGGAATCGTAGTCTCACTCCGATCCGCATAGGACATCCAAAATGGAAAATCCAAAAGTAATAAGTATAAAGCTTGGGACTCCACCTAAGGGATCGAGGACAATCGTCTGGAACGATGGTCTGAAAGAGCGCAGCATGATTGTCAAAGCAGGCGCCGAGTGGGATATCTCGATCGCTATAGACAATAGCGACGAGGGGAAGAAGACGTTTTGTGTGGCGAAAAGCGCTAGCGGTGACGAGCTTCGCGTCGTGCGGATGATGATTGGCGGCCTTCCGAAACCTCTAAAGTTCTCCGGCGATGCTGTCGATGCAGCAATCGGCGGCAGCGTGCTCGAGATGTCGACCAACGACATCGTCGATGCGGTAAGAGGAAGCTTCTAAGGGTAGAACATGGAGAAACTGACCAGCATAGAGTTCGTTGATTGCCGCGATACCCATCCAGGAATCGAAGGAATCGACTACTGTTACATGTTCATTTCAGGCCATCAGAATCGGGCGGTACGAACGAAGACTCCTGAGGGTTGGCCGCGGGAAGCGTTCTACGACGCCGACAAAGACGTCATCCACATCATTTCATACGACTCGACGAACACGGCGTATCTCTTGGAGTCATCGGTACGGCTCGGCAGAACGATGGAGAGACACGAGTCAAAAATGACGGTCGCTGAAATAAAGGTCGAGATAGGTAATGAGTCCGCAAATTCAATGCAGGAGATCGTTGAAATGCTATCAAAAAAATTGGCCTACACCGCTGAGGGGTTCGCCCCTCGCCCTGTAGTTAAGTTTGAGCACATGAATCCCACGTTTGAGCACGATGATGTGCTGGCGACCGGACGTGGCGCCAGGGGGATGTCAGAGAAGAAGAGGGCAAAGATTAGGACCCTTCTCGCTCAGGACCCCGTCGACAAGGATGAACTCCCCGACGGCATGCTGACCTTGACGTAGGGGCTGAGACTATTGTATTCTCGCCTTCTGATGGCACTTCGCCTCAATATTTACCCATGCTGGACCCGCGCACTCGAAGAGCGAGAGCGCGAGATGTTCCTGTGTGGGTGATTGTTGAGGGCTAAAAATGCTCCGCCTACGCAGGTGAATCTGCGGGCGTAGTTCATGAGGTTAGAATCTCCGGCTTTCAACTGGAGGAATCGGGTTCGAGTCCCGACGTCCGCACCAACAAATTAGGTTGACGCGACCAAAAACATAAGATCACATTCTTGGGTAGCTCAATTGGTCGAGCAGTTGGTTGTTAACCAAAAGGTTGTGGGTTCGATCCCCACCCCAAGAGCCCGAAATGGTACAATGGTGAAGAGATGGTACCCCTCGCCCTTTTTGCAATTGCGGCCGGATTTGTCCTGGCATCCAAACGCAAATCGAGCAAAGGGTCGAATCTCTCAAAACAAAATATTGAGGAATGTAAAAGCCTTACAACCTCTGGCGGAAATCTTGCAGGAATAGATTACCTGGAGATTGTGACGGGTGGTGCAGGCCCTAATGCCAAACTGCCCATGATAATTAGCCTTCACGGCCTTGGGTACGATAAGACCGCGCACGTAAAGTGGCTCGAAGGTCTGCAGGTTCCCGCGAGGGTCATCCTTCCAAATGGTTTTTACAGGCAGTCTGGCAATGAGAAGAAGCGGACCTGGTGGACCTCTTACTCAAATAAGAGACTGCAAGAGGCAAGTGAGAGGCTCGCTCGGTTCGTCTACCTGATTCAGCAATGCAGACCTACTGCCCAAAACCCTGTCATCACCGGGCATTCCATGGGTGGGTATATTGCTTTGGATTTCTCGACTCAATTTCCTGAGCTGATATCTGCATCTGTGCCTGTTGCGGCAACTCGCAGCAGCGCATTGTGGGACATTGAGCCTGGCGTCCCTGTTCATGCAGTTCATGGGAAGCTGGATAATTCATTCAATAGCGGTGCGTCGTATTACGGCGCAATGAGTCAACGCGGATTGCCTGTCTACCTAACAGCGGTAGATAACGGCGCTCACAGATTAGCGTCCGCAAATGCGGGGGCTTGGAGAAATGTCCTTTCCCACCTTGTTTCGTAGGTAATCATGACCGATCAGTATCAACCTAGCAACATCAATAGTCCGAGAATCCCAACTCGGAACACGGATGTTTCCGTTGATCTGAATCTCGACGACGAGTACGTCGTAGTGGATTCGGCAGCGGCCCCTGTAACCATAACGTTACCTCAGGCTAGACAGGTCCCCGGGTGGGAAGTTTGTATCAAGTCTGTTAATGGCGGAATAAATCCAGTAACGATTGACACCATCGATGGCCAGTTAATCGATGGTGTCGCGACGATATCCCTAAACGTAAACAATTCTGCTGTCTCCATATTCTCTGACGGGACGAACTGGCAGACCTGCTCTGGTGGATTTAGCGGACCTGCTGGAGCAACGGGTGCAACGGGTGCAACAGGCGCAACTGGGGCAACTGGGCCGGCGGGATCGACGGGGGCGACTGGCGGCGGTGCAACGGGATCAACGGGGGCGACTGGTAATACTGGCGCAACGGGATCAACGGGGGCGACTGGTAATACTGGCGCAACGGGGGCGACGGGGGCGACTGGTAATACTGGCGCAACGGGATCAACGGGGGCGACTGGTAATACTGGCTCAACTGGAGCGACGGGAGCGACGGGTAATACTGGCTCAACTGGAGCGACGGGAGCTACTGGTAATACCGGGGCTACTGGAGCGACGGGAGCTACTGGTAATACCGGGGCTACTGGAGCGACGGGAGCTACTGGTAAT
>SDBU01007507.1_pt1 | contig 12548 bp, 18 predicted proteins | sample 2277071 | NCBI WGS metagenome assembly SDBU01 (sample SAMN10397929, study PRJNA504765) | marine sediment metagenome | isolation source: marine sediment core GS08_GC12, 126 cmbsf | place: Arctic Ocean: Gakkel Ridge, Loki's castle | collected 2008 | reverse complement strand
CATCTCCACCGAAGAGGGGCAGATTGTCTTGAGGCTGTTTGAGGGTATGCAGTTTGATAGGCAGAAACTTGAGCCTGTCTTGAAAGATGGCATAAAAATAGGCATAACCCAGCTCAGGCTGGACTTGAAACGCCTGGGCAAAGAGTGGCAGACGGTGCTGGAGGAGGTGGTGAGGAGGGTGTTGTAGGGTGGATAGCATACTCATGGGATTGACAATCTCGTAGATTAGTATTATAGTAATTTAGTAATATACTAAGGGGTTGCTGTGAAGATCGCTCGTACAGCGAGGTTTAAGAAAGCCTGGAAGCAGCTAACTAAAGGGGAGAAATCGTTATCCCGGAAAGCTATTACAAACTTAGCCTTGGACATCGGATATCCAGCTCTTAGAGTGAAGAAGATTAAAGGGGTTGAAAACATCTGGGAGGCTAGAGTAAGTCTCTCATTGAGAATAACCTTCCAGATTGAAGGCGAAACGATTATTCTCCGCAATATAGGACGCCATGATACGACTCTAGAGCGTCCGTAGGGGGTAAGAAGATGGCAGTATACAGTAAAGTAACTAGACACGGGCAGGTAACCTTACCGGCTTCTGTTCGCAGAAAGCTTGGCATAGAGGAAGGAGACCTTGTTGAGGTTGTGGTTGACGATGACAAGGCTGTGCTGTTGCCTAAGAAGCTTATTGACAAAAGCCAGGCTTACTTCTGGACGAAGGAATGGCAAGAGGCGGAAAGGGAAGCCAGTGAAGACATCAAAGCTGGCCGAGTCAAGACCTTTGATACTGTCGAAGAGCTAATAAAGGATTTAGACTAAAAACAGCTTTACTCTAGCTCCGCCTCACCCCCAAACGCATGGGCAAAGACTGGCAGAAGGTGCTGGAAGAGGTGGTGGGGAGGATGGGGTGACATAGGATAAGATGGTATAATATATGAATGGAGACAGATTATTTAATACAAAGTATAGGAGTGGCTATTGGCCTAGGCGGAGCTGTTTCAGGAATCATCGCTTTATTAAGTTACCGTAAACAGGAGAAGCTCAGAAGGGAAGCTCCAACTCTAGAAGATAGAATTGCCACTTTAATAGAACAGTTGAAAATGTCTTCATCAGCAATTTCTGAAATCGAAGCTGAAATAGAGAGGAGACGTGAGATAGCGGAAAGATTAAAGGGCGATGTCCAACGGTATGAACAGCTAAGGGAACTAAGCCAATCTCAAGTTGAAGCTATAGCACAGACTATTAGAGGGGAGATAGCAGTTGAGTCAAGAAAGTCCATCTGGCGTAACGCCATAATAACTTTTATCGTCGCTTTATTATTTTTCTTCCTTGGATGGTGGTTGAGTGGTCTATAATCTTCATGTATATTTCTAAAAAGGCAGTCTAAGAGGGGCGAAGCCCCTCTTCTTCTATTCCCCCCTTTCCTTACCAAGGAGAGGGGGATTTAAGGGGGTGAGGTTCCAAAATAACTCCTTAATAACTCCCTTTCTTTACTTTATAAGCTAAAAAGTGCTACAATAGCTAAAGTTTAACTATTGCCCAACTGTGAGCAAGCCTGATATGAAAATACTTTTGGTTTATCCGCGTTATCCTGACACCTTCTGGAGCTTCAAGCACGCCCTGAAATTCATCTCCAAGGCAGCATCCTTCCCGCCGCTGGGTTTACTGACTATAGCCGCCATGCTGCCCAAAGAGTGGCAGCTCAAACTGGTAAATATGAGCGTGACCAGCTTAACTGATGCTGACATCAGATGGGCTGACTATGTTTTTGTCAGCGCCATGGTAACACAGCGCAGTTCAGCCAAGGAAGTCATTGCCCACTGCCGCAAACTGGGCACTAAAATTGTTGCCGGTGGCCCGCTCTTTACTACTGAATATGAAGAACTGGAGGGTGTAGACCACTTTGTACTTGGCGAGGCTGAAGACATAATGCCGTCTTTCATTAAGGACCTGGAGGCAGGCTGCGCCCAGCATATCTACTCGTCATCTGAGCGACCGGACATAGCTAAAACCCCCATCCCCCTCTGGTCGCTTGTTGATATGAAGAAATACTCTTCAATGAATGTTCAGTATTCCCGTGGGTGTCCCTATAACTGTGAGTTTTGCGATATTATTGTCTTAAACGGTCATAAGCCCCGAACCAAGAGTAAAGTCCAGATGTTGGCTGAACTGGACGCCATATACCAACAGGGGTGGCGGGGCGGTGTCTTTATAGTTGACGATAACTTTATCGGTAACAAGAAAAAACTAAAGTCGGAGATTCTGCCGGCAATAATTAGTTGGACAAAGGAGAGAAAGTATCCTTTTGCCTTGTCAACGGAGGCATCTATAAATCTGGCTGATGATGAAGACCTAATGCAGTTAATGGTTGCCGCCGGCTTTAACACGGTATTCATTGGCGTGGAAAGCCCTAATGAGGAGAGCCTGGCTGAGTGTGATAAATTCTTAAACAAAAACCGTGACCTGATAGCTTCGGTTAAGAAGATTCAGAATTATGGCATGGAGGTACAAGGGGGGTTTATTGTCGGTTTTGATAGTGATCCACTTTCTATCTTTAAGAGCCAGATTAGCTTCATTCAAAAGAGCGGTATTGTTACCGCCATGGTCGGCTTGCTTAATGCCCCTCGCGGCACGAGACTATACCAGCGTTTGCAAAAGGAGCATCGCCTGCTAAAGGGCTTTTCCGGGAACAATACTGACTGCTCCATCAACTTTATTCCTAAAATGAACTATGAAACGCTCCTGAGTGGCTATCAGCATATCCTAAAGACAATTTATGCCCCCAAGCAGTACTATGAGCGGGTCAAGACACTACTAAAGGAGTATAAACCTCAAAAAAGAAGGACCGGCGTAACCCACCTCAAGTTTTATCATATTAAGGCTGTTATCAAAACTATGTGGTTTTTAGGGGTTAGGGAAAAAGGAAGAAGGCACTACTGGAAACTTTTTATTACTACCCTACTGAGACGCCCTCGCTCCTTTCCTTTGGTTATAAGCCTCTCCGTCTACGGATTCCACTTCCGCCAGGTTGTTGAGCAGGCCCTTAGCGTGCCAACGACTATCCCCCTGACAACTGATGGGGCTCGTAAATAAGAGGGCGGCGAAAAGGTTCTAGACTGCTTCAGACATGATGCCAGAGCTTTACTGCTGGTCTTCCCCGGGGGCATAACAGATAGTAAGTGCCCCATTAATGCTTACCTTAGCGTAAGAGTAACAAAATGGTTTTTGCTCCGGCTATTTTGGCTTCTCTACCTTCTCTGCCCCGGTATCATCATCTGAAACGCCTAGGTCCTTGAGATAATCAACAGCGTCCTGAATGGTTACTATCTTCTCCGCATCCTCATCCGGTATTACAATCTTATGGGATGGGGTGCTAAACTCCTCTTCTAAATCCATCATTAGTTCCACTAAATCCAGGGAATCAGCCCCCAGGTCTTCAGTAAAACTAGCCGAGGGCACTACTGCAGTCTCCTCGGCTCCTAACTGTTCGACAGCTATCTTTCTTAATCGTTCAAGAATGGTTGCCACTTTCTACCTCCCTTTCTTCTATCTGGTGGCAAGAGTGCTAACCGAGCTTAGAACCCCATTAACAAACCTTGCCGAGTTATCACCGCCAAAGCTTTTGGCTAGCTCAACCGCTTCATTTATCGCCACCTTAACTGGCATCTTATTATCAATTAAAAGCTCAAAAATTGCAAGTCTTAAGATGTTGCGGTCAACCATCGGTATCTGCTCTATGGGCCAGGCAGTGGCAAACTTCTTAATGGTCTGGTCGAGCTCCTGTCGGTTTTTAGTGACCCCGATTACCAGCTCACGGACAAAGGCACAGTTTTCCTCAGAGAGCCCGGCATCAGCCAAAAGGCGGTTTAGCACATCCTCTGCCTTATGCCCGGTAGAGTCAATCTCATACAGTGCCTTAAGGGCAATCGCTCTTGCTTTTCGTCGTGCTCCGGCCATAGCTTACACCAGTTAAGCTAATAAGCTAACATTTTGGCACTGGCTAGTCAACCGTAATACCTGATTATATAGCAGTTAAACAATGTGGGAGCAAGCCTGATATGACTTTTTTCCGACGCTTTGGATACTTTCAACATCAAGATTGAGAGGAAAAGTGAGGTAATGCCCAATGTAAGGCTATTGACTTCAACTACATGGCGAATTACCATAATAATTATGAGATAAGTGATTTTAGGGAGTGTCAGCAATTAGGGTAAAGTTAAAAGTAAGCTGACACTCTAACTAGTAACAAGGAGGGCGTCGAACCACTACCTGTAACTGGTCACTTGGGTGATGGGGAGCCAATAGTGAAACCGACCTGGGAAGGTCGGTTTTCGCGTTTCTGAAAGACGGTGGGGTTATGTCGCTGGAAGATGTGGTCGTTAGTTACTAGTAACTAGGTGTGGCTCTCAGGAGGGGATTGAGAAGTGACATGGGAACTAAGCTGGATAGTAATATATTCCGAAGGCTTGCACTCTTTGGCGGGGCTGTTGCTCTTGGCTCCGTTATGGTTGACATTTTCAGGTTTACGCCTTGGCAAGATAACCACAGTCCTGCTGTTCCTATTCTTGTTCTGGCTGGCTTGGTTCTTGCATATTCAGTTGGATGGATTACAAAATATATTCTAAGGAGGCTAAAGTGGAAAATCCGTATCCAGAATTTATCAAAGATGAGACATCAGGTATTCAAGTAAAGAATGAGAAGCATATTTTATGGCAAGAGGGTTATGAGGCCCGGAGGATGGATAGCGGCGACCACCCCCTGGAATTGGCAGAGATGGTGTCAGGCTCCACTCATGCCACCATTCACATTTATGACCTGCCCGGTGATATACCTGGCCTCCTCTGAAGCCAGAAAGGCAACTACCTCAGCAACGTCACCAGGTGAGCCCAAGTAACCAAGCGGGATGCGCTTGAGCAACTCCTGCCGTTGGCTTTCCCCAAGTTGCTTGGTCATCTCGGTATCAATAAAGCCGGGAGCAATAGCATTAACCGTAATACCTCTGGAAGCAACCTCTTTAGCAATAGTGCGGGTAAAGCCAATAATACCGGCTTTGGCTGAAGCATAATTGGCTTGCCCTGGGTTACCCACCAGACCAACAATACTTGAGATACTGATGATTCTACCCCAGCGTGCTTTTAGCATATGTCTTACTGCCGCCCGGGTGCAAAGAAATACGCTTTTTAAGTTAATGTTTATTACCCTGTCCCAGTCTTCGTCTGACATGCGTATTAAAAGCTGGTCACGGGTAATGCCGGCATTATTTACCAGAATATCAACCTTCCCAAAGGTAGAGACTGCTGTCTCCATCAGCCTGGTTACATCTTCTGACGAGCTGACATCGGCTATAACTGCCAGACTCTGCCGATCCGTAGCCCTTATTTCATCAGCCACACCTTGAGCCACCTCGTTTATATCGTTAACAACAACAGTAGCCCCAACCTCAGCCAGCTTCAGGGCTATGGCTCGTCCTATACCCCGGCCACTGCCGGTAACAAGAGCCACCCTATTAGAAAGGTCCATACTTTAATTTCTCCCATTGTTTATTTATCTACCCCTTAATAAATAACCTCTATATTTTTAATAGCCTCAGCAGTACCTATGTTTATGGTGCTAACATTTTTGTTTATTCGTTTAATGAGGCCGCTTAAAACTTTACCCGGTCCTATCTCAACGAAGGTAGTTACCCCTTTATTTATCATATACTCTATGGAGCGCTGCCACAGAACACCATTGCATAGCTGTCTTAAAAGTTCTGCTTTGACTGATTCAGCAGTGGTGATTGGCTGAGCGGTAGTGTTAGCTATAATGGGAATGAGCGGTTTACGAAAAGAAATATTGCTTATAATCTCGGACATACCATCAACTGCCGGCTGCATTAAGGGTGTATGAAAGGCGCCGCTTACCGGTAGGGGGATAGTCCGATAAGCCCCTCTGGCTTCGGCTAGAGCCGTAGCTCGGGACAGGTTATTTTTTGCCCCGCTGATTACCAGCTGGCCGGGACAGTTAATGTTGGCAATTCGGGTGTCAGTTTCAGTGCATATCTCGGCTAACAAATCCTGGCTAAGCCCGATTATGGCTGCCATCCCCCCTGGCTCTTTCAGTCCCGCTTGATACATTAGCCATCCCCGCTGACGGGCTAGATAGATGGTGGTAGCAAAATCCAGCACCTCGGCGGCAGCTAGTGCTGTGTACTCGCCCAGGCTATGACCGGCAACGAAAGCGGGGGCTGGCAATCCATTGCTGCTGATATCGCCGATTGTCGATAGACAAGCCAGACTGACGGTCACTATTGCCGGTTGGGCATTATAGGTCTGGCGAAGCTCTTCCTCATGACCGTTAAAGCATAACTTTGACAATGGAAAGTCCAGTGTCTCATCAGCCGTATTAAAGACTGCTTTAGCTGAATCGAAGCTGTCATAGAGGTCACGGCCCATGCCTACCCACTGGGAGCCCTGCCCCGGGAAGACATAGGCTACTTTCACTGGTTGGGCCATACTAAACCTCCGTGCGCAAACCATTAAGCTGAGCAAGTATGGCTTCAGCTTCGGCTACCATTTCTTCTATAATAGTCTTAACCGGCTTAATTTCTTTTATAAGTCCCGCAATCTGTCCCGAGAGCAGCGAACCCTCCTCAAGTTTACCTTCAATTAGGCCCTGATAGACTCTACCCCGGCCAAACAGCTCTAGCTCCTCTTTAGATGCACCAGCCTTCTCCAGCTCCGCAAATTGCCGTGTCAGCCTGTTCTGTAAGCAACGGAGTGAATAGCCGGTAGTTTGTCCGGTAACCACCGTAGACCGGTCGCGTGCCTTTAAGATTTTCTCTTTATATGCTGTGTGGGCAATACATTCTTCGCTACAGACAAAGCGCGTCCCCATCTGAACACCTTGAGCCCCGAGAGCCAGAGCCGCCGCCAAGCCTCGCCCATCACCAATACCACCAGCAGCTACTACCGGTATCCGGACACTATCTACCACCTGAGGCACCAAAACCATGGTCGTTGTTTCCCCCACTTCCCCTCCCGACTCTATACCCTCGGCCACAATGGCATCCACACCGGTACGCTCAAGTCTTATAGCCAAAGCCACGCTAGCCACTACCGGCATCACCTTTATCCCGGCCTGCTTAAAGCGTGAGATATAAACTCCGGGATTACCGGCACCGGTGGTAACTACACTCACCTTTTCCTGTAGAACCACCTCTATAACCTCCTTGGCAAAGGGGGACATAAGCAGGATATTTACACCAAATGGCTTGCTCGTTCGCTGCCTGGTTAGGCGTATCTGCTCTCTTACCCACCCTGGCTTGGCATTGCCGGCTCCAATAATACCCAATCCGCCGGCATTGGAAACAGCCGAGACAAGCTCAACTGTAGCCACATGAACCATCCCTCCTTGAATAATCGGATATTTAATATCAAAGAGGTCACAGATAGCGGTTTTAAGCATTATGCCACCTTTTATTAGCCAGTTTTCTTTTTCGGACTCTGAGCCTCAATAACTTCCCTCCCAGCATAAAATCCACAAGTAGGACAAGCATGGTGAGGTCGTTTAGGGCTATGGCACTGGGGGCAATCCTCCAGGGCAGGAGGGGTCAATTTAAGGTGAGAACGCCTTTTCCCCTGGCGTGCCTTAGCCGTTTTCCGCTTTGGTAAAGCTCCCATAATCTACTCCATTTCCTTTAGTTTATTTACAGCTATTTAAGGTTTAACTAATTAGCTCAGTAAGCCCTGGCTCCTAATACAGATGGCTGGCAGTCTATAATTAAGACTTAGCTCATAGTTTAGCTTTAAGCCCAACACAATCCTCACGGCAGAGTGGCTTCATGGGAATAGCTATTAGACCATACTGACGAACCGCCTCAGTCAGGTCGAGAATATGGCGCCCATCAATAGTAAAACAGCCGGGTTCATCCGGTAGCACCAGCGAAGCACCACTGGATACATTTAAGATGGGAAAATACTCCTCTTCAATATTTAGCTCCAGCGGATAGCTAAACAAGCTCAGGCAACGGCTACAGCTAACTTTGACCTTAGTGCGCAGCGTAGCTCTAGCCAGAATACTCCGGTTGGTACGCATCAGTTTAACTTTACCGTTAACTGTGCTGCCACTGCCATCACCGATAATATCAGTAATACCACTTAGTTCATAATTTCGCACTGACCCAATGGTTTCCTTAAGTAGCTGAGACACGTTTATTTGCATCATGGCCCGCCCCACTCCAGCTAAGGCTGCTTTTTATTATACCCAGAGTTCAACGCTTACTGCAAGCGGATAGCTGGTATTGACAATAGCCAGAGAGCAGATTATAATCAGTCCACTCGAGCTACTTATACATCAGAATATCTTTCCGGGGGTTATCCTTGAAACTGAGAGGCCTATAACTGGTTAAGTATAGGTTGGAGTCTTCTCGAAAAGGAGGTGAGCCAAATGGCAGCAAAGGCTTTTGTCCTGATTGAAACAGCAGTCGGTAAAACTAAAAAGGTGGTTGCTTCCCTGGGGCAGCTAGAGGATGTAAAGTCAGTAGACACCGTTACCGGACCCTATGACATTATCGCTACTATTGAAGCAGAGACTCTAAGCAATATCGGCGATGTGGTCACCGGTAAAATCCATGCCATTGATGGTATCTCCAGGACGGTCACCTGCCTGGTAGTATGAACTAAAGACTGCCTTCACATTCTTTCCGGGACTGTCATCCCCATAAGGTGAAGGCTCTTGGCGAGGACGAGCTTGGCGGCGGCTACCAGCTTGAGGCGGGCCTTGGTCATTACCGCATCCTCTTCGGAGATAACTCGGCACTGCTTATAAAAGCTGTGGAACACGGTAGCCAAATCCTGGGCATAGTAGGCAAGATGGTGGGGCTCCAGCGTATGGGCTATTGTCTCAACTATCTCAGGCAGAAGCAGCATCTTGCGTATTAGGGCTAGCTCAGGCTCGCTGGAAAGTTTGGAGACATCCCCGTCATGATAGTCAATCTCCCTCTGCCGGGCAAGGCGAAAGATACTGGCAATGCGGGCGTAGGCATACTGGATGTAGTAGACAGGATTGTCGGCTGACTCTCTCTTGGCTAGCTCCAGGTCAAAGTCCATCTGGCTATCAGCCGAGCGGGATAGGAAGAAGAAGCGGCAGGCATCAGCTCCCACCTCTTCTATCACCTCACGCAGGGTGATAATATCTCCGCTGCGCTTGGAGATGCGAACCAGCTCGCTACCACGACGCAGGGTTACCATCTGAGAGATGATTATCTTAAGCCGCTCAGGGTTAATACCTAAAGCACCAACCACAGCCTTCATTCTAGATACATGCCCCTGATGGTCAGCCCCCCAGATATTAATCACTTGCTCAAACTTACGCTCTAAGAATTTGTTATAGTGATAGGCGATATCAGTAGCAAAGTAGGTCGGAGAGCCGTCACTTCGCACCACGACATTATCCTTATCCTCCCCCAGGGCGGTGGATACAAACCAGGTAGCCGACTCCTTTTCTGCAAGATAACCCCCCTGGCGCAGCGGTGACATCGCTTTCTCAAGCCCTTCGTTATCATATAGGCTCCGCTCACTAAACCAGACATCAAAGCTCACCCCTAATAGCTCAAGGTCTTTTCTTATCTGACCTATTAACTTGGCTACACCGAGCTGGCCCAGCTGAGACACCGCTTCTACCTCTGACAGATTAAGAAACCTGTCTCCCTCCTCAGAGATAATCTCCTTAGCCAGCTCAACCATATAGCTACCGAAGTAGCCTTCGGAGGGTATTTCAGCTGGGGTACCCAGCGACTGCTGGTAGCGAGCGTAGAGTGAGCGGCCAAAGGCATCTATCTGAGAGCCGGCGTCATTAATATAGTATTCCTTCTCCACACTAAAGCCAGCGGCAGTAAGAACATTAGCCAGAGTACTGCCTAAAATTGCGCCACGGCCATGCCCAACATGCAGTGGTCCGGTGGGATTAACACTGACAAATTCTATCTGCACCCGGCTTTGCTGACCAAAGTCCATGTTGCCATAAGAATCAACAGATGACAGGACATAGTCCACCTGCCGGGTCAACCAGTCACTTCTCAAGGTGAAATTAATAAACCCCGGCGGCGCCACGGCAACACGAGCAATCTCAGGGGTGGGGGCTATGAACTCAACTATGCTACCGGCTATAGCTAGTGGGCTAAGTCCGGTTGCCCGTGATAGTTTCAGGGGTAAGCTTGAGGCGTAGTCACCATGTTCCGGCTTCTGGGGATGCTCTACGACAATATCAGGCAGGCTAACCGAAGGCAGTTTGCCTGATATTTGCGCCTTTCTTGCCGCCTGTTCTAGCAGGTCCACAAGCTTCTGTTTGACCGTTAATATGCTGCTCAACACCAACTCCACTCAAGAATTTGGCATAAGGGCGGCTTTTTGGTTTATCCCTAAAATAACCTTTATGCCCAGATTATAGCACAATGCTGGTTAAAAAGGGGATAACATGAGCATTCTTATCCGGTACCAGGGAAAAATCCGAATGGTGCCTGGCAGGATAGTCAACTGTAAAGGGGCTGATACCTGGAAGACGTCATCAAAGAAGCAGTAGTGGCGACCCCGAGGGGATTCGAACCCCTGATCTCCACCGTGACAGGGTGGCGTGTTAGACCGCTACACTACGGGGCCATTCTTAAGTCAGCTAAAGTCTAGCAGGGGTGCTATTTTGTGTCAAACTATAGCTAATAACTGTTTTCCTCTGGATAGTGCACAAACATAATATAGTGGCCGAATAAGCGTTGTATCGCTTTTGTGTTGTGTGGTATAATGAGCAGCAATATTTTTTGAGGGGAACAAGTGGTATCAAAAAGCACAAAGGTAACGTCTAAAAGAAAACGAAGGGTAGTTAAGGAAGTAGCACAGGTAGAAGAAGAGGCACTGCGTGACTACGAACTAGTGTTGATTATTAGCCCGGAAGTCAGTGAAGAGGAATTTGAGGCTACTTTAAATAATATAAGTCAGCTTATTAGTGGTAATGGTGGTGCTGTTTCCCATGTAGAGCAGTGGGGCAAAAGAAAGCTGGCTTATCCCATAGAACATTTTATGGAGGGTAGTTATGTGCTGACTCGGTTTAATATGAGGCCGTCGCTGAGCAAGGAGCTGGAAGCAAAGCTCAAGATTTCTGAGGAAGTTCTACGGCACCTGTTGATTAGATTAAGCAGCTGATTTTATTTTAGCCGTTTTGGAAGGCAAAAGGAGTTTAGGGAAATGGCAAGCTTGAATAAGGTGATGATTATTGGTAATGTTGGCAGTGAGCCTGAAATGCGTTTTACCCCCAATGGCAATCCTGTAACCTCATTTCGGGTTGCCACTAATTGGATTTATACCTCTCCTGAAGGGGAGCGTAAGCAGGAGACAGAGTGGTTTGCCGTGGTAACCTGGAATAAGCTGGCCGAACAGTGTAACCAGTTTCTGAACAAGGGTAGGCTTGTCTATGTTGAGGGTAGACTGCGTACCCACAGCTGGGAGGGCCAGGACGGGCAGAAGCGTTATCGAACTGAAATAATCGCCAACAGGGTAACATTTCTGGATCGGCAGGCATCAACCCCACTTCCCGAAGATCAAGTTGATGAAGCTGAGGGTGGTGGGAAAGTTGATGAAGCTGAGGGTGGTGGGAAAGTTGATGAAGCTGAGGGTGGTGGGAAAGTTGATGAAGCTGAGGGTGGTGGACTGGAGCCGGATGATATCCCCTTTTAGCGGCAGTAAAAATAGAGTGGGAGAATTATAACTAGTGGCTGAACGATTCTTTGGTAAACCCAGGGGTAATACAGGTGCCAGATTGAGCAGGGGACGGTATCCACCTAGGCGCAAGGTTTGTTCCTTCTGTGTTGATAAGGTAGAGATAGACTACAAAAACTCGGCTAAATTAAGCCGCTACATCTCGGATAGAGGCAAGATTGAGCCGCGCCGTAGAACTGGTACTTGTGCCAAACATCAGCGCGCTCTGGCAGTAGCCATAAAGAGGGCTCGGCACTTGGCTCTGTTGCCATTTGCACCGGAGCATATTTATAGGATGGGCAGGGTTGCTTCCTTAAGCCCATCGCCAGTTGAGATAAAGCCAGCGCCAGTTGAGGTAGCGCCAGCGCCAATTGAGCCCACTACTCCCTCTCTAGTAGCCGAAGAGACCGAATAACCGGTATGAGGACGGCTCATCACCGGAGGTATTCAAAAGGGTTACAAGCGTTAGGTATAGATGAACGGGGATAGTACTTTCGGTAATATCTCTATCTATTCCCTAGTTTTTTGATTTTGTTAAGGAGCTAGAGTGCCGAAGAGGACCTATCAACCGAAGAGAATTCCCAGAAAACGTGAGCATGGCTTTTTAGCCAGGATGAGCACTCGGGGTGGACGAGCCGTATTAAGGGCCAGGCGGCTTAAGAATCGCAAGCGACTGACTGTAGTCTGATAACCGACATCTTTGCTAGTAAACTGAGATTGAGGCCGTAGCGATGAAGGGGGAAGAATACCTTACCAAACCAGGACAGTTTACCTTGGTTCTGAGCCAGGGGAGTTCGTGGGTGGGCAGTTTAGTGGTAATGAGGGCTTTAC
>SDBU01007506.1_pt1 | contig 12549 bp, 13 predicted proteins | sample 2277071 | NCBI WGS metagenome assembly SDBU01 (sample SAMN10397929, study PRJNA504765) | marine sediment metagenome | isolation source: marine sediment core GS08_GC12, 126 cmbsf | place: Arctic Ocean: Gakkel Ridge, Loki's castle | collected 2008 | reverse complement strand
AACGCAGGCCTACTGGTTGGTAGTCCGAGTTTTGCTGACACCGCCAGCCGAAGCCGCAGCCAGCCAAAAATGGAAGATAATTTATTTACAAGTCCTTAAGGCTTGTGGGGGCAGGAAATGAGACGGGCCCCGCTTTTTTGCGGAGCCCGTTGGTTTTAAGGTCTGTTGCTTCGGAATTAACCAGGGATGACGTTGGTCGCGCAGGGGCCTTTTTGACCCTCTCCGACCTCAAATTCCACCCTCTGGCCTTCCTCAAGACTGGCGTAGCCGGTCGTCTTGATCTCCGAGTGATGAACGAACAAATCATTCTCGGAGTCATCGGGCGTGATAAAACCAAAGCCTTTTTTCCCATTAAACCATTTTACTGTACCTGAACTCACTATTGTACTCCTTTGGCCTCTTATTGGCCGTAAATTGTGTCTCTCGTATTTTGTTAAGAGAATATTCTTGAGAGACCTGAGAATATGCCCAACTAAACTAATGCCCATTTATACCGGGGGAATTGACCGGTTGTCAACAAAAATAAATAAAAAATAATCATATCGGGACATTGTCCATAGAAAGACGGCAAAAAAAGGCAGGAAGGCAGAAGACAGAAGGCAGAAGTCGGAGGAGGGACGACTGACGAGCATCCGGCATCGAGTATCCAGGCGTAGGGTGGCGGCTTGCCCCACCTTTTTCCTACACGAGCATCGAGTATCCAGAATCAAGCATCGAAAAAACCCTTGACTTTCCCCTCCTTTTCCGTTATTTTGTCCCCTCAGAACGCGATGCACCACCGGAGCGAGAAAACACCTTGAATCAATACGAGATACGCTTCACGAGATACGAGATACGCATTTAACTGCCGGGAATTGCGGGCTTTGCTGAAGAAATGTATAAAACCCAAAAAGGATTCTTATGATTTTGTAAAAAACGGCCAGGAGAATAAGTGAGGCATGAAAATATGAATCTAAAATTAGACTCTGACTTTTGCATTGAAATAGATTTTGAAAAAGGTTCGTCTGAAAAACCATCGCGTGTTTTTGAGTCTACGGTTGGCCTTATAAACAGCGTTCAGGTTCTTGATGTAAGCCTAGCGCAATCAATAGACGCACGTATCCGTACTGAACTTTTGCTGCAAGAAATTGAGGTTGGTTCGCTTAAGTCTTGGCTGAGCAACCGTATACTCGATATTGATGATGAAGCATTAAAGAAACTCGATTTAAAGAAGATTATTGGAGATTATCTTGTTAAAGCAAAATATCGCATACTTAAACGTTTGAAAGATAGGGATAGTCTTGACGAAGGAAATTAGCACGTGCGAGAATGTATTGATGTTGAAAGTTAAAAAACCTGATTATTTAGGGCAATCAAGGTGGCTTTTTCATCATGAAGGGCATCCAATAGAAGCCAGCATAGAAGATAAGGAATGGTTGGCTGCATTTCAAAGTAGGAATATTATTGTATGTCCTGGTGACTCTTTGAAGGCTCGACTTAAAACGGAGATTATGAAAGGTTATGATAGAGAAGATGTATCAGTTCGTTATTACGTTACTAAGGTTATAGATGTAATAGCTGGAGATAAGGGGACACAAGCATTTTTGTTCCCAGAAGATAAACAAGAAAATTAAATGGAAGTTATAAATAGTTATATTTAGAAGCTGATTTTTCCCAGAGTTTTTGGTCAGTAATTAATTGGTAAGTGGAACAAGTCCCCACAAAATGATAATTGATGATTGATTATTTTTTATTGTTATAGCCGATCGTCTTTCATATCGTTTTTACCTCACTGAGTACACTCTCTTTTACATACCAATGCAGTCCGTTCTCGGTGGTAACAAAAACTTTTCGATTGAGCAGCTCCTGTAATTCCATTAGCAGGCCGCCAAGGTCAAATAACGACCTGTCCTTCTCCAAATCCACCAGAAAGTCAATGTCGCTGTTCTCGTCGGCTGTCCCGTTGGCAACCGAGCCGAATATTCTGACATTGGAAGCGCCGTACTTGGCCGACAGCGCAAGTATCTGCTCTTTCCTGTCCTGAATTATTTCCGGAATACCCATAAAAAGCCCTAATCGATAAGCATAGATTCTCCTTAAATGTATATACTAATATCAAATATGTCAAAAAGGAAATCCGATTTAATCCGTGTCAGTCCGTGTCTAAAATGTCCGTGTCAATCCTGTCTAAAAAAATCTCTGCGATGAATTCTTTTTATTCGTTTCTTTTTTGCAGCAGGAATGTAAAATTGAAACAATATTTGAACGTGTTTCGTACATTTTACAGATTTGATGGAATATATGGGTATTTTCAGGGATGAGTGAAGGTAAATTGAAAACTGCGGTACTTGGTCTCAATGAAGCTGGTCAGCTTCTTCTCGAAGCGGCTGGAGGAGTCGATTATTTCCAGATTGAGGCTGTTGCCGACAAAGATACGAATCTCGCTGAGAAAATTGCCGCCGAATATCAATGTGCCGCCTTTGATGATTACCGGCAGCTGATAATCCAGAATCAGCTTGATTGTCTGCTGGTTGCCGCCGGTATTCACAGTTGCGATGAATATGTGCGGATGGCGATGAAAAAGAAGTTCAATATACTTAAATTAGCTCCGGCGGCGAGAGATTTTGAAGAGGCTGCGGCATTTGTCCGCTTAAGCGAAGAAGAAGATGTAAAATTTGCCATTGCCAATCCGGGGCGGTTTGCCCGGAGCTTTCTTGCTTTGCGCGAGTATCTGCAGCAAGGCCGGGTGGAGCAGGTTTTTCTGATAACTGCTTTCTGCAGTGTTGGTGAGCAGCCATACCCCGGCTGGCAAACCGACCCGAAGTTGGCTGGCGGGGGGGTGCTGTTGCATAACTGTTACCGACTAATTGACCGGATGGTTTCTAATTTTGGCATTCCACAACAAATTTATTCGCTGAATACGAACCAGGCCCAGGATAAACAACAGAGATTGTATCTGACGGAAGACACGGCTGTGGTAACGATGAAATTTAGCGATACGCTTATTGGCAACCTGATAGCGTCGCGGCGGGCTGGGATTGGTCCCGAAGAAGAATTTTTGAGGCTGTACGGGAAAGATAAAATTCTGACAGTCAATGACAAGCAATTGACGGTCGGCGATGGTCTCGGACAGACCAGCGAGGAATTGGAATACGACGATGATGCGTTTTTCTGTATGAAGGAACAACTGAAGAATTTCGCTTTAAGTATATTGTCGCCCGATAAAAACAAGCTTTGCAGCAGCGGCAGAGAGAATCTAAAGAATATGGCCGTCATTGAATCAGCTTATCTTTCTGCCCGGACTGGGTTCCCGGAGGAGCCCGACAGGATTCTGCAGATGGCATCGGGGCGCACGGGCGAAACGACAGATGTTTAGTCGGCCAATAAAATAAAGAATAAGCATTTGACAAATGATAAAAGAAGTAATAAGTTGTTGGTGTAAGATTTTAACTGAATTGTAGTTTAATTGTTTTGGAGAAATTGATATGGAAGAGAGCAAGAAAAAACCGATTATGATTGGTGTTATCGTGTTGTGCTTAGCTGTGGCAGGTATAATAACTTGGAGCAGGCATGGCGGAGGTGGTGATACCATCGACAGCATTTCGGATGAGGAGATGATTTGGGCCAAATGCAACAATCCAGCGTGTAAGGCCGAGTACCAGACGGGTAAGAAGGCATACTTCAAATTTGTAGAAGAAAACGCCAATCCTATGGCGCCGAGTGCGCCGCCGATGGTTTGTGAAAAGTGCGGCGAGCCAAGTGTTTTCAGGGCTGAGAAATGTATGAATCCGGATTGCGGGACAGTTTTTCTCAGGGGTTCCGTTCCTAATGATTTTCCGGACAGGTGTCCCGATTGCAAACGCAGCGAAACAGAAGAGATTAGAAAGAGGAGAAAAGCCGCCGGGTAACAAGCGTTGTTTATTGTGTAATCGCTGCGATTTCTTAGGGTATCAGTAGCCGGTTGTAGATGCGGAGGTCGTCGAAAGGGGCGGAAAAGCAGGTTCCAGGTTGAATAGCTTTGACGGTGCCGGCGTAATGGCACTTTACGCAGGCAGGTAGATAGGGCATTTGTTAGCATTTCTTGACGGGAATTGGGTTTGATTGGGTTTGAATTGGGTTTGTTTTTTTGCCCCGCCAGCGGGATAAATTTTTTATAATCCATTGTAATATAAATATTTAGGTTCATTTGGGGGTCCGGGACATTGGGTTTGTTTTGCATAATTGAGGTCATAATTGATTGGTAAGTTAGGCTGGATAGGCGGTTGGGGATGGCATTTCATTGTAATTGGTTCATAGTTCATAGTTCATTGTTCATGGTTCATAGTTCATGGTTTCCGCCATACGACGGCGGATCTGCGACATTGGTTAATTTGGATAAAATGGTTAAATGGCTTCTTTTGGCCGGAGGGTAAAAAAACACTCCCTCTATAATTAGAGCTATCTGCACTTTTGATACGAAAATATAACCGTTTCTCGTCGCTCGTCGCTCGTCGCTCGTAACTCGATGTTAGTAAGGCAGTTAAAAATATTTGAAAAATTTTATTTTTGTTCTTAGGTATCAGCGTTTTTGATTGAAAACACGGACGAATAATGACTGTTAGGACACGGATTGACACTGACTCTTAGGACACGGATTGACACGGATTCACACGGATTTTTGAGTGGATTAGAGAATGGTGAGTAGTGAGCTAAAGTGAACTAAAGTGAGCTAAAGTGAACTAAAGTGAGCTAAAGTTGGAGGATAGAAGGCGGCCCCATGAGATAGTAAAGAATGATCTCACGGGGTAAATCTAACGGGGTAAATTTTTATATTGGAAATTTGGCTGAAGTAGTTTAAAATTCTTATTACTGAGAGAGGACATCTTTGATTAGCGGTTCATGTTTTGAGCCCGCCGTAGGCGGATCTGCGACTCTTGGCGGGCTAATATTTTGATAAAATGGTATGGCGTTGATTTTATAGTTGACTGCCACAAGTTCCGACAAAAGATGGCCCAGCATTCAATTTTTTGGACGCTTGTAAGTTGTCAGTTAGATGTAATTGATGCAGGTAAAGAATTGGAAAACGCAAATATTCGGTACATGGCCTGGACGAGGCTGTCACACGAAGAACAAAGAGGACAAATCATGGAGGAAACACAATAAAAGGTGAACAAGACGAACTCGCAAGAGAGGCAGTGCTCGATAGGTCAAACCGCATCTGATAGGTGATTATACTCATTAGTAGTGTTCTTTTCAAAACCCGCCTTCTATCAAGGTGCTCTGAACAGCAAACGGATGTTACAAGGTGGATTATTGCTTCACCACCATGCTTGATGAATTTGGCTCTTTTGTTTTTGGGGGCTCTTTTGATAACTTTCCGTCAGTTTCAGGTTTTGCGTTAATTGAACCTTCTAATTTTAAAGCCTGGTCTTTTTGTAAATCATCCAAATCTTTTATAGTTTTTATTACAGCTAAATATTGTTCAACTCCAGTTATCACTGCTAATCCGGGAGTAGAGCCGATTTCATTGGGCAAATACGCTGACACAGAGCCAACAATAATAATTTCTTCTGGGGTTCGGTAAAAAGCTGGACCACCACTAACACCGTTAATTGCCGCACCGTCAAACAAATATGTTCGATACTCTTCCCACCAAAAACTATTCTTGCCACTAAAGAAACAGAGATTATGCGGAGACACAACTGGGAAGCCAACCCAGCCAAGTTCTTCTCCTACTTTGATGAATTTCCCTTTAGGAATAAGTGGTAAGGGTTCTTCAGGTAAAGGAAGTTCGTCTTTATCTTCTGGAAAAAAAAGGATGACTGCTGTATCCAAATCTCTATCATAGGTAATACCTCTATTAGATGCACGTAATAGCTTTTCCTTTCCAGAGCTATAGTGTAGTATTCGTATTGGTTCTTCCCAAAGATGTGCTGCTTCTACAACATGCTTTGCTGTCGCAATAGCACAAGCCCTTCTGTTTTCACTATATGCTAATAAAAAACCTGTACCAGAACCACGAGGTGTCATTATTTTTACAACGTAAGGCTTAATTATCTTAACCGCTTCTCGCCAAAGTATTCCCATATATATTTCCCCTTTCTGCGGAGGCCAATTCCCCCGCTTAGCTAAAATTATAAGACAGCCGACCAGCGATTGTCAAGAGGGAATTTTGAAGATAGCAATGATTGAGTATGTTGTTGAACTATTTGTTAATGGTTTCGGGAATTTTGTCGTAGTCTGGAACAGCTATCTTCAGGTTAGGTAGATTGTATGCTTACTTGCATAATAATTTTAACATAAGTATAATCAATATACAAGAAAAAATTAAAAAATTATTGAGGGTCAGTATGGTGTAGATATGAAAAAAGTTGTTGACATCAATTACCTCCAGAAGCCTGAGTTAGAAGACTATCTTGCAAAAAGTAGAGATAACTATGTTGTCTTTACTGACTTTGCTTCTATGGAGATTTATAAATGCAATTCATTGAAGAACCTCGCTTGCAAAATCATAATTGTCTCCCAGTACTCTAATCAGGTAATTGTACTCAAAGGAACGAGAGAGATAAGTAGCCTCACTCTTGTCACCAACAAGCTACCACAAAGCCTTATAGACTATACACAAACCGTCGCTTTCTTTGAGTTCTGCGAACATACTAAATCTGCTTGCGAGGGTGACAAGTTACTATCAAGGGAAGTGTTATCAAGAGAATCTAATGCGTCTCAATACCTTGATGAGCAAATGCAATCCCATCAGCTCATCGTTGATGCAATTAAAGGATTTGCCAAATCATACGACCCTTCCCATTTAAAAGCACTTCGAAAGGGCAAGGAGTTGCCTCCAGATTTTATGGACAGGATAACAAAGAACATCCTACTTACTACTCAGTTTCTCTTGGAAAAACATCCTGATGTCCAAGCTCTTCCCGAGGGTGAATATTTGAGAAACAACTATGTTTTTCGTTTCGCTATATGTACGCATCTTTTGTCGCTAAGGTGGATAAAGGACGGAGGTTACGAACAAGTCTCCAAAGAAAAACTACGTAATGACATTGTAGACATGAGCTATGTCACCTACGCAACATATTTTGATGGCCTATTGTCACTGGATAAAAAGCTTAATGAGATATATAATGACACTATGAATTATCTTCATTACTTTAACGGCCTCCAACAAATTGCTGAACCCGACCGCAAGTAACGCAGCCATATTGGCGGCAATAGCGGTGTACTCAACCGTTTTAATCCTTGGATTACCAATTACCGTATGCTGGTTTTATTTTTTCGAGATAGTCCACCTACCCTACTGGCAGTGCTATGAATATGTAGTTAAGTCCTCCCACATTTCTGCCGATAACTCCACCAATTACTAAAACAACGCAATTTGGGGGCAGCATTATGACTATAACAAACGACCCTAATGAAAAATGTGAGAACTGTAAACACTTCGCAAATGATCGTGGCCAGACGCAATGTAGAAAAGATGCTCCACGTAGAGGGGATGTCGGCAAACCGTGGGCAAATGTTCAGCCAATAGATTGGTGCAGTGAGTTTAAGAAAAAAACTGAAAAGCCAAATCGGAAATTTATTGACATGGCAAATAAATCTGCTAAGAAAATTAAAAGACCTCGCCTGAATTTATAGTTAAGGGCTTATGATGGTAAGAGAATTTTGAAATGATTTGTGAGATATGCCTCGTCTTATCACTTCGTTATTGTGAACTTAAGAGCATAAGGGATTTAATTTAGGAGATGAAATATGAGTAATATAGACCCTGAAGCAATATGTGGGAATTGTGTACACTTCGTACAAAGAGATGCACAATGTAGAAAATATGTACCACGTGGGGGTGAACGCAGAGGTTGGCCAAGTGTTGATAAAGAAGACTGGTGCAGTGAGTTTGAAAAAACTAAAGATGCTGCTAAAGATGCTGTTCCAGCGAACGATTTACCAAATCAAAACGCCATAAAACTTAAATCTTTGGAAGACGTTGCAAGCGGATCAGAAAAAATTAATCATCCAGACAATCCGTGAGACCAACTACCATGTGATGATGAATTTCAACCCACCTAAATTATTATAGGTGCTACCAGTTTGATAAATATTTTTCCGCCGGAGAACAAAAAGCTGTTTGAGCTTATAGCTGAATCCGGTGCCTGCATTAGCGAATTGCCGTTGGGGTACGAGCCTTTGTCGGAGAACTTCCCGCCACGTAATAGAATAATAGCGGGATTGTCTCTTGGCACAATCGTTGTCGAGGCGGGATTTCGTTCGGGGGCGTTGATTACGGCCAGAGTTGCGTTGGAAAATAATCGGGAGGTGATGGCGGTGCCGGGGAAGATTGATTCGCCGTTGAGTAAGGGCACACATCAACTGCTAAAACAGGGGGCGAAGCTGATAGAATCCGTTGAGGACGTGATGGAAGGGCTGGGATATATCGGCGAACAATTAGAAGAGCATGTAAGCACACACCGGGGGCAAGCTTTGGATAAACTCGGGGTAAACTAAGTTTGCACCCCACGGCACAGGTCCGTGGGCTAAACAGAATTGAGATTGCTTCGGCCTAAAAGGCAGGCCTCGCAATGACGATTCGATTTATAATTGATTATTTAAATGGTCGAGTTTGTCTGGAGACGGCCTGATTCCGCCAGAAGACGGCGGATCTCCGCTTTGCTGCGACTTCGATATTGACGATTTACTATTGGCGGAGGGACAGGCAAGGAATATCGAATGGTGAAGTGTGAAGCGTATCTTGTGAATGGTTAATTGGTTAATTCCGCCAAAAGACGGCGGATCTTCGATGGTTTATTGGATAAATGGTCGAGTCCGTCTGGAGACGGTTCTTCGATATCGGGTAAACGTTCGAGGACGGTGGTGCGGTAGGTGTTTTTTCCGATTCTCAGGCCTTCAGGGCTGTCGTACCTTGTTTGAATCCTTGCGTTCAAAGAAATTATCCGATTCTTGGGAGAAGGGTGCGATGAAAGAAATTCAGCCGGTCTCACGTTGTCCTGTTCTTGCAGCATCTGCTGAAGCTCAACTGCACCGTAAGGGTTGTATCCGGCCACGACCATATAGTCCAGGCCTGCTACATCAGCCTCCCTCTCATGCTCTCTGCTATATTTAAGGCCAATAAGCTGCAAAGCAATTCCTGCTGCCCTTCCGGCGTCCTGTGGAATCTTGGCGCCGGCTATACTCGCACCAAAAAGTAGAAAACTCAGGCCCATTTCTCTGCTCATAGCTGCAGAGCTGTGTCGTGCGGTGATATGGACTATTTCGTGTGCGAGCAAGGCAGCGAGCTGGGCTTCAGTGGTCAATTTTTTAAGCATACCTTTGGTGATAAAAATATACCCTCCCGGCAAAGCGAAAGCGTTAATCGATTTGTGCTCCACCGCGACGAAATGATATTCCCAGTTAGGCCTGTGGCTGATGCGGGCGATTCTCTGGCCTACACTGTCAATATAGTTTTGCAAACTCTCATCGTCGATTTTTCCGCCCAATTGCTTTTCAATCTCAGGGGCGTATTGGCGACCTATCTCGATGTCCTTGTTTTCTGAAATAAACATCAACTCCTCTTGGCCGGTTATCGGATTGACTGCACAGCCGATGAACAGACAAGAGGTAAGGCTTAATATTAGCAGTCTGATTTTTCCAGACATAATAAATTTCATAATTAAGAAAAGATTTTTTTTGAAAACCTCAGCTATATCTATTATAAATTCTACTTTCACTATGTGGTAGCGAAAACTATGGCCGAGCAAAAAATTTGTGAAGACTGTAAGCAAAAGCACGACTGCCAAGAGATTTACAAGCAGTTGGGTGATGTTGAAGGGCCTTCGGTTGTAATTAAGGTTATTGTTGCTTTTTTGCTGCCGTTGGTGGTTTTTATTGTCTCATTGGCAGTTTTTCAAGAAATCTTTGTTAGAGCAATAAGCAGCCAAGGTTTGCAGGCAGCCCTGAGCTTGCTGCCGGCCCTGTTGGTGACTTTTGTTTGCATATTGATTGTAAGAGTGATAAGAAAACGGATTATATGAAATATGTTAATGTAAAAGGCAGATTTTCTTTTCCCGGTGGGACACACCCGCCGGAGAAAAAGGACCTAACCCGTGAGATGGAGATAGAGCGTGGTCCAGCCGTGACAGAAGTTGCGGTGATGCTTAGCCAGCATATTGGAGCTGTTTGCCAGCCGCTGATTAGAAAAGGAGATGCTGTCCAGGCAGGGCAGAAAATCGGTGATTGTGACGCATTTGTTTCGGCGCCGGTCCATTCGCCTATCACCGGCAAAGTAAAAGAAATCGCCTTGCGGTCCCACGCTGTCCTTGGCCGAAGCTTGGCAATAGTTATAGAGGCATTGGCCAACAGTCCGACAAGGTGGTCGTCCTTTAAGCTAAAAGATGATTTCGATGTAAACAAGTACTCGGCGGGACAGATATGCGAAGCTGTGCGTCAGTCCGGTATCGTTGGTATGGGCGGGGCGGGGTTCCCGACGAGGGTGAAGATAGAACCAAATCCTCGATTGCCGAAAGAGACGCTGATTATCAATGGCTGTGAGTGTGAGCCATATATCACCTGCGATTATCGTATTATGCTTGAGTGGACCAAGCAAATCATTGCAGGTGTCAAACTTGCCCGAAAGGCATCCGGCTGTTCACAGGTCTTTATCGCCATCGAAGATAATAAACCGGAAGCGATAGATGTTATGAAGTCGGCCTTGGAGACTTTCGCAAACGGCGACGATATTAACGTTGTTCCGGTCAGGACAAAATATCCGCAGGGCGGCGAAAGGCAGCTTATCAAAGCGGTTCTAAAGAAAAATGTCCCTACAGGCGGGATACCACCGATGATAGGTGTGGTGGTGCTTAACGTTGCGACAGTTGCGGCAATTGCCGAGGCGGTCATTTCGGATTTGCCGCTGACGCACAGGGTTGTAACCGTTACGGGAGAGGCGATTGCCAAGCCCGGCAATTACAATTTTCCGATAGGGATGTCAGTTGAAAACATTATTGAATTTTGCGGGGGAGTTACTCAAGAGTCTGCGAAGGTGGTCCTCGGCGGGCCAATGATGGGGATAGCAATTGCGGATTTGAAAACGCCCATTACGAAAGCGACCAATGCGATAACCGTACTAACAAAAGAACAGATAGGCAGGGCTAAATTCGCAAGGCGCCAAACCGCTTGTATTTGCTGCGGCAGGTGTCTGGAAGTTTGCCCTGAGAATTTGAATCCGACGAGAATCGCCCATGCTGTGAAATATAATCTCTTAGATGTAGCGGAAAGATATTATATGAGTGCATGTATGGAGTGCGGCTGCTGCAGTTACGTCTGCCCAGCGAATATAGAGATAACCGGATATATCAAGACAGGCAAAATTTTTCTCGCCAGGCAAAAGAAGAAAGTACCGGGATAATAAACGTGAAGCGTATCTCGTGAAGCGTGAAGCGAGATAAAGGATAGGAGAAAATGCTCAAAGATATAAGAGTTTCTTGTTCGCCGCATATCAGTGAACGTCTTTCGACGCGCAGCGTGATGATAGATGTGATAATCGGTTTGGCACCGGCTATGGCGGCGGCGGGTTATTATTTCCGCATCCGTGCGCTTATCCTTATCTGTACCTGCGTTATCTCATCAGTGGCAGCCGAATGGCTTTGCAATATGATTCGCAAGAAACCCAATTCGCTCGATGATTTCAGTGCTGTAGTTACGGGCATAATCCTTGGGTTGTCGCTTCCGCCGAATCTGCCTGTTTGGGTGGGAGTAATCGGCAGCGTTTTCGCCATCGCAATCGGCAAAATGGTTTTTGGCGGACTCGGCGCCAATATTTTCAACCCTGCTATGGTGGGCAGGACATTTCTGACCGCATCTTTTGGTGTTTTGATGACGACCTGGATGGTGCCGGCGACAATCAATTCCGAAATTGCTGAAATCGATCCTGACAATAAGGTCAAGGCCGTGGCAGAGGAAGGGCTCGTTCATGCGCGGACTCGGGCAACGCCGTTGGCCTGGAGCAAAGAGGCCATAAAAGCCGAGCAGAAAGTTAAGGCCTCTGCAAAGGCCCTATCACAAGCGGAGGAGAGGGTCAGGGAATACTCCGAAGGAAGGCTGGAATCCGCACAAGGGGCCGAGGCCTACGCGCGAGCGGTCGCCCAAGTAGAGCAGAGGACTGGGGCCCTCGCAAAAGCCAAGGATGAAGTCCAGAAACGTGTCGAAGCGATTAATGAGCAATTTCGCGCTGCGTTCACGGGGGAAGTGGGGGGCTGCCTGGGCGAGACGAGCGCAATCGCTCTGTTGATTGGCGGGGTTTACCTGCTGCTTAGAAAGACAATAAGCTTTCATATACCTGCTGCGCTGTTGATTTCGGCGTTTGTTTTCGCGGGGATTGCTTATCTGATAAATCGGGATGCCTATGTTCAGCCGTGGTTTCACCTGAGCAGCGGCGGTTTATTGCTGTGTGCCTTTTTCATTGCTACCGACCCTGTTACGGCCCCTTTGACACGGAGGGGAATGTGGATTTTCGGCATCGGCGTAGGAATGTTGACGATGCTTATAAGAATTGTCGGAGAATATCCGGAAGGCGTGATGTTTTCTATTCTCTTG
>SDBU01007505.1_pt1 | contig 12550 bp, 25 predicted proteins | sample 2277071 | NCBI WGS metagenome assembly SDBU01 (sample SAMN10397929, study PRJNA504765) | marine sediment metagenome | isolation source: marine sediment core GS08_GC12, 126 cmbsf | place: Arctic Ocean: Gakkel Ridge, Loki's castle | collected 2008 | reverse complement strand
TACCCTGGGCACGGTTGTCCCCCACGATAATCTGAATGACCTGGTGGAGAAGTCACACGCCAGCTTGGCCGACATCAACCCCTCAGACCACCATGCCAAGACTGCAGACTATGAGGTTTTCCCGCTGACGGAACTGGTTACCGCCGTCCCCGCAGCGGCAGCCGGCAACGTTGGCAGGATTATGAGGGAGAGGACAGGCGCAGGCCAGGTGACGATAGCCAAGCTGTGCGTCCAGAACTCGGCTGACGCCTACGAGTGGATTCAGGTAGGCACCAGCACATAATCGGCAGCCGGCCCGACCGCGGAGACGGCTCAGGCTCAAAGTAGAGGGTATCTTGGTGCCAGGGAACCGGGTAAGGGGCCTAGATTTCGACCTGAGAGGCTTGCTTTTGCCGAGTCGCTGCTATTGTGCCCGATTTGAGGCCAGGTTGAGGCTATTTGGCACGCTTTGACCGCCGACGTCGGTCCGGCACTCAACAGATGAGGTGACCAACATGCAAGAACGGACCAGGGAGGTTTCACCACTCTGGGTAATTCCAGCAGCTCTAGCCCTGGGGCTCGGCGTCGGCCTCGGATGGATTGTCGCCTTATCTGAAGCAGGGCTAAGGGGTTTTGTGCTGGGAATCAGGAATCCCCCTCCGGGGGCTCATGTCTGGTCGGCTCAATTCTTCGACGAGCCGACAATCTCGTCACCGGTTCTTTACCTCGATGAGTCGTGGGGTTGCCCGGGTGACCCCCAGGGCCGCACTGACTTGATGGTGCGCATCTTTGATTCCAGCCTCCAGGAAATCTTTGTCGACAGCAACCTCGGGCCACTTGAGCAGGGCAAGATCTACATTTACGATTGGAGTACTCGCCAACTCAGTGAGGTTTGACCGATAGGAAGAGAGTTGAAGGCAGGACTTAGGACAGCAACACACTGCATGGGGCAGGCGATCCGGCACCCGAGGACCCCGGTCGTCCTCAAGAACCCCGGGAGAACGACGTCGCCGATCCCCTGGTGGGGGAGCGTCGCCGTCCTGCTGATCGGCATAGCGTCGTGGTCCGTCGGGGAGATTTACGGAATCACCGGCCTCGACGAGGCCGGCCGGGCGATGGTCTACCTCCCGCTCGGCAACCTCTTTGGGATGACGGTGCGTGTCAAGGCGGAGTGACAGTCAGGTTCAGGTCTCTCCTCGAGTATTCCCCGGGAAATAATCGCTATTCGTCTCCGGCGATAGCTCTGTCCTGCCTCGCTCGCCAGGCCCCCGCTTTCATTCAAGCATCATGCTACGGGGCGGTGCTCAGGGGTTGAGCGACCTTAATCCGTGCTTCAGGTCTTTCATTGGGCGCCTTCTATGCCGACCTTCGCGAGAAGCTCGCTCGGCACGCCGAGCGCGGCCAAGTCACCGGGGCCTAGCCCGTTGCCGCACTCGGGACACGAGGCGTCGGCGATCGCTTGGGCGTCGTGCTCCCAGGTATCGCCGTTCAAGATGAGCTCGACCTTGACGATCAGGATGCTGTTTATCTCGGCGCCGCAGTTTGGACAACTCTTCTTCACGGGTGCCTTCTTTTCGATCACAAGGATCTCACTGGCTGTTAGGGGGAGTGTGTCCCTGATGTGATCTGGCATCATCGGCATTGGTCTTCCTCCAAGGCGGTCACACCCGACAGCGATATCCGGTAGTAGTCTGAACGTCCGAGGGCTCCCTGGGGAATGAGTAGGCCACGCTTCGCCAGAAGAAGGAGGCGGTCCTGTCGGGATTGGCGGTCCGGACCAGGCTGTGCCCGCTTCCACCTGCCTTCGGTGACCTGGCGCCCCTCGGCCAGGTCGGTGCACTCCTCCAGTAGCTTCCTCTCGTCGTCGGTCAGTTCCATCTGTCAGTTCCTCCTTCACCGGCAGTCTCCTCAGTACCCCATCCGGTGCAAACAGGTGGCTATTTCCTCAGACGTGAGGCCGTCCTTCAGGCCTTGCCACCAGATCTTGGTATCCGTGAGATCAGTAACCATTACCGGCGGCTCCATAGTCTTCAGGGGCGCAAAATATCGTTCGACCTCGGCGCATACCCTCGCTCTCTCTGCCTCGACAGCCGGCTTGACGGCGGGGTCACTCGGCTCTAGGAGGTTGAGGGCCTCGCGGAGCAGGCGAGGGTCCAGGGCCACTCCCTATCCGCATGATCCGTGCCTCATCGGCTTCCTCGTCGGCGCCGGGGACTACGCCACAATAGGCCTTCTTCTTCCCGGTGACGTCGTCCTCACCGACAACGATGCCAAAGCAACCGTCGAGGGTGTTGAACCAGAAGGTTCGTATCTTCTTCATGACTTTCTCTCTCTACTGCCAGAATCGCAGGCGGCGGAGGGCTGTCTGAGTTCCCCACCCTGACAGGAATGTGATCACGCCGCCGAGGATCGTGTTGCCCGTCGAGTCGAGATGGACCCCGCCGATGATCATCAAGACCCCGACAGCTATGCCGGCCAGACCGACGATCGCCAGAATCGAGTAGCCTACTCTCATGTTATCTCCTCGTTGCTCAGCCACCATCCGGCGTTGGCCAGGTAGACGCGCAGGCGCTCCGCGGTGATCCCATGCCGTTTTAGGCAGGCTTTCTCCCACTCGATGTACTCGGCCTGCAGCTTCTCTTCAAGGTCCACCTCGGCCTGTAGCTCGGGAAGTTCTCGCTGCGCCTCTTCCAGCGTGTCGTATTGGGAATAGATAGGCTGGCCTTCTTCGTCTGAAGCGATGACGAAGCCGTCGACCAGTCCCTCCATAGTCTCTGGGTCGAAGACTGCTAGCTTTACCATGTCACCCTCCAGATAATCCGTGTTATCTACTTCCGGGGAGAGCGGCCCTTTGTGCAGGACTCCCCGAATCGCTTGACAGGACCGCGGTTGAGCTGAGATTCGCCGTAGGAATACCACTGCTCGCTGCCCGTTACATCCCACAGCCCCAGCGTGCAACGCACGATGGGGTATTCGCCCTCTCGGAATACTTCGGGGGCACCAAGAAACTCACAATCGCGACATTTCATGGGTCACTCCAATCCTGGGAGACGGCCCGTCTTCTGCGGCTGGCGCTTGCGGGGATTATTCTCCGGCGAGTACTTCTGCATCAGGGTGACCACCCGGCGGACTTCCTCTACGGTAGGCGCGGTGATCAGTTGCCATACGCCTCGAGCCTTGCGGATATCCCCGAGACCAAGGTCGTAGACCGACTCGCCGATCAGTAACGCCAGGTCGGCCGGGCAGCCCTCGGACCGGGACAGGAACCCGCAGCAGACATCGATGAATTCCTGCCGCGAGTACTCGGGGAACTTGACATGCAGCGCGAACCTGGACAGAAACTCCCTCGGCATCTTGGCCGTACTATTGCAGGCGGCGATGACCGACGTTTCCAGGATGATGCCCCTGGTCTTGGCATGCTTCGTTTCCAGTATCTCCCCCCGCTCCATCAGCCCGAGGAGCACCGAGAAGACGTCCATCCTCATCTTGTCGGCTTCATCCAGCAGCAGCAGCCGGGGCTGGTGTTCGAAGAGGATCTCCGAGAGACCCGCCGCCGAGGTCCGAGAGCCAAAGGCCATGTATGCGTCCGGTACGGCCGACCTCACCCCCTGCAGCATCACCGACTTGGCACAGGCAGGCGGGCCTTCCAGCAAGAAGTTGATCTTCCGCTGCGCCTCGATCGCCTTGGCGATGGTCTCCTTGACATCATCGAATCCCACGACTAGAGACAGCCCTTCCATGACGGTCGCGGCCGAGACCCGGTCGAATTGTCGTTCCAAAACGGCAGGGACGGCCATGCTCCGACCCTTGTCTGTCAGAAGATACCTCGTCTCACCTGGCTGACGGGTGGCGACCTGAATGTAGCCCTCCGCTTTGAGACGGTTGATGTCCGAGAGGGAAGCTCCCATCATAAAACCTTGCCAGCTCTTCAGCCGGACCTGCCCCGCTATTCGCGTGTCCGTCTCTCTCTCGTAGGCTCTCCTCAGTATCTCGATATCCGTCATCGCATCTCTCGACCTACGGGGCGCCTGGGTCAATGCAACAGCCGATCTCCGAGTCGTGGAGCAGGCCGGAGCTCCGCTCGCCTTTGACACAGACGACGTCGTTGTCTGCAGGGACCAGGCCGTCGACCATCCGGCAAGCGTGCAAGATCCAGGGCGGCCGGACCAGATCGGTCGACAGGAACGGCGTCCCCGCCAGTTCCTCGAACCAGCCTTCGATGCGGACCGGATCGCCGCCGTTCTTATTGGCGACCAGTTGACCCTTGCGCGGGTGAGGTTCGAGGCTTCCATTCCCTCGCCGCCTCGAGCATGCCCAGGATCCGGAGAGGGGCGCCGCCTTGGAGGCGGTTCTTTTCGGCGAAGGCCTCGATAATCGGCATCATCCCTTGGAGTCGCGGATCGTCGGGACCTGCGCCGGCGTCGACCATTTCCTTGAGCATGTCCAGGATGCCGTCGGGGTCGCTCGGTATGTTCTCCATTCGTCTCCTCGCAAGAAGGTCAACCTCCTGCCGGCGCGACCACACCTGCCCCGGCGAGCCCCCCACAGTGCTCAGTTCCTCCTCCAGCGCATCCATATCTGGTCGATTGCTTCTGCGATGGCGCCGGCGAACAGGCCTCCGATTACCCCGATGATGACGGCGAAACTGATGAGAAGAAAGTAGGCGATCCCCTTGATTCCGTCCTCGAGGAGGACTTCCGGCGAGATCTTCATCGTCTACTCCTCAGCCGGCCCGCGGTGGCTGCACTCTGCCTCCTCGCAGCTTCTGGGATAGTGGCACTCAAGGAGGTGGCCACTGAGACAGAACATACAGGTCACTGCTGTCGTAGCATCACGGGGGCATTCCCCTCGGTCAATCCGGCCTACACCGGTAGGGAAGCGAGAATACTTCTGCATTTCCTCCAGGTCGGCCCGAGCGTTCTCACTCATGATCAGTGGCATGGTTCATCCTCCTCAGCCGGCCTTTTCACCCCGGCTCTTCATGATGAGATCGTAGGCTGCGGTTAGCCGCTTGAACTTGTCAGCGTTGCCACCCTTGTCGGGATGGTAGTACATGCTTTTCCGTCGGTAGACGTCCTTGATAAGCTCCACGGGATCGTCGGGGCTGGCCCCCAGAACATCGTAGGCATCGAGGAGGCTCTCGCGCCTCGCAGTTGGCGTATCTGGTGGGGCCACCTCCGTGGAGTGTGACAGCCCTTCATACTGAACACCGTGCTGCTCGGCGATCCGCAGGCGGTCCAGCAGCAGGTAGCATTGCCTCAGATTCTCCGGCCGGGTCGGGAAACCGTAGCAGGAGATCGTCTGCCACTGGCCGTTTCTGAGGTAGCGAACTATGGCGCCCGGCCTCCGCAGGGTTCGACCGCCGCTGCCCCGCTCCTCTTCCCAGAGAATCTCGAACTCGGACGGGTCGATATCCCAGATGGTGAAGGCGTGGCGTATATCGCGCCTCGTGCGGTCTACATCGACAACTCTCGTCATCAGCCCTCCCCTTTTGCCGGATATCGCCGCCGCCGAGGCGGTCAGTCGCTGTCGCCGCCCGCGGCGCCGGCGTCCCTCTCGTCCTCTTCCGCGATCTGTCTCGCCGCTTCTTCGCGCCAGTCCTCGATCTCCGTAAAGCTCGGTGACCGGTGATGCTCCCGGCGATACTCGGCCCCGCGCTGTCCCACGATGGCCATCACCGGGGTAATGCCGTAGTCCTCCGGGCCGGCCCGATCGCTGTGTCCTCCATCATTGGGGCCGGACCTTGTGCCGCCAGGTTGCCGGACCCTGTAATTGGCGAAGGCAACCTCGCTGTCCATGAACTTCTCGAGGCCGCGGTTGAGGAACTCTTGCAGGGTCCAGCGGTAGTCCCAGAAGTATTCCTCGCCATGGAGCACCTTCGCGTAGTTGACTATCGCCGCCGACAGCTCCTCGACGGAGTACTCCTGCAGGGCCGTCAGGATCGCCATCGAGAGCGGGTCTGATAACACCCGGTGCTGAGTGATGTTCAACGAATTCCAGAGCTCAAAGAGCTGTTGTTTCTCTATCCTCTTTCTTTCTACTTTCTTTCTACTTTCTTTCCTTTCTTTCAGGGGCTCGGTTACAGGCTCGGCCATGTCACCAGTGGCGACAATTGATGTCACCGGTGGCGACAATTGATGTCCCTGGTCCGTACCATCCGTGTCACCCGTGGCATCCGTGTCACCGGTGGCATCCGTGTCACTGGTGGCGTCGTCTGCGGTGCTGTCGCCGTCGGGAGATCCCTTCAGTATTAGGCTGGCCATGAGCGGTGCCTCAGTCTTCCAGGTGTCCCAGTGTTTGTTGAAACCGTAGTTGTTCACCTGGCTGCCCTTGCTATTGCGATTCACGACGATAATGCGGCGCGCCTCGAGCTCTGCGATCACGCGGCCGACGGTTCTCCTGTCAAGGTGCGTCCACTCGGCAAACTCGGCCCACGAGATCGGATGGCTCTTCCGGTTGAATCCCCAGGTGCGTTCGATGATCACGAAGATCACCTGGTACTGGCCCCCGGTTAACCCGGCCATGATCAGCGCCCGGAAGACGGACGTGGCAATCTCCCGGCGCCAAGTCCGTTGCGGGTTTACCTTCGATTCGGCCCGGTGAGGATTACGCAAACTGCTCTCTCGAAGTCGTTTCGCTCTGGTGTCCTGGAGGCGAGGGGTAGGGGATCACGGCCCGGTGCGTGTGATCGTTCTGGCCTGAGGTGGCCGCACCCGGCTAGCCCCTGTCCCTCGCCATGTTGAGGCGCTTCCTCTCCCGGTGTCTTCGCTTCCAGCGCTTGCGGTTCTTCTCTCGATTGGCCCGTCTCATCACTCCGCCTCCGGGAAGACAGCGTCGGTGTTCTCGGCCATGTGCTTGAGATGCTCGATCTCTTCCTGACTCAGGCCCCATAGCCTGAATTTTTCCTCACACCACCAGGAAGCCTGCGTGATAAACTCTCTTGCCGGCAAAGGCACTGCGTCGACGTCTAACTCGGAGGCGGCGAACCTGAGCAGCCCGTAGAGAACCGCTACGTGTCGTCCCTGCAAAGAGACGTCGTATACTTCGCCCCCCCGCTCCTCGACGAGTTGTAGAAACCGGTCGCCCGCTACTCCGTTCATCTTGCCTGCTCCTCGATACCGCTTTCCTGGAGGACCGGTTTCGTCCGGCTCGCCCCAGGCAGGTCCACCCAGGGCGAGATGCAGCCCCTTCTGTTCCCGCATTGCAGGCACTTCTCACACCAGCCATCGACGTCGCAGTCGATGAAGGTATCGCCGCCGCAGCGCGGGCAGTTCTTGAGTCGCCATACCACCATTTCAGCCGGTCCCCCGCGAGCTCACCGTTTGATTCCCGGCCGGCTCTTCCACGGCCTGGTCCTTGTCTCGTCTCCGAGCCAGTATGGCTTCGGCTTCCCGTAGCAGCTCGTTGCTGAACAGCGTGCCCTCTTCCCGTACCAGTTCGTCGCTGAACAGCGTGCCCTGGGCGGCGGCGGCCAGCCCCTTGAGCGGCGTGCACCGCTGGTGGTTGGCCGCCATTCTCTTGGCATTGTTGTGGATATAGATCAGCGTCGTCTTGAAGTCTTTGTGGCCCATGATGTCCTGCAGCACGCTCGGGTCGCACCCGTCTGCCGCGGCATAGTTTGTCCCGAACGTATGACGAAATGAGTGCGGGGAGGATCGCCGGCCGACAATCCCGGCCTCCTCGCACAAGGTTCGGACAATGTAGTAGATTCCGTCGTAGGTCAGGGGTAACGACCGGCGCTTGCTCAGGAAGACCTGCCGACTGGCTGGCGCGGGCGGCACCTCCGGTTTCAGCGCCGTGAGCAGCCGGTAGGTGCTCTCGCTGATCGGTACCACCCTCTCCCCGGTCTTTCCGTGCAGCGTCGCGTAGCCCGGTACCAGGTCCTCCCAGGTCAGGTTGGCCACTTCCTGGGCCCGCGCCCCGACGTCCAAAAAGAGCGTGATCATCGCCCTGTCCCTTGGCGACAGGCGCAGGCTGAAGAGGCGCTGCAGCTCCCCGTCGGCGAAGGTCCTCCTTACCTTTCTGTGCAGGGTTGGCGGCTCCACCAGGGGCATCGGGTCCGGGACACGCGGGTGGTACCGGTGTATTTGCTTGTAGAACGTTCGAAGGGTACGGTAACGCACGTGAACCGTTTCCGGTGCCAGAGCTTTACCGTCTCTCTGTCGCACTTGCCCGTTGAGCCAGACCTGAATCGCCTGTGGGTCCTCGGGTAAGTGGTTGAAGGAGCGGGAAAAGAATATCAGATTCTTCCGGTACTCCCGCTGCGTGGCGGGGCGGCATCCGCCCCGGCTGACCATGAACTCCTCGATCGCTTTTGCAGTCAGCATGAGATCACCTCCTTGGGAAGGCAATCGTACTGCGCGGTGGCTAGACTAACCACGGGCTGAACGGCCTCAAGTCGCGGGCCGAAGGGCGCAATCTTCATAAACCTCTACTCTCCCGGTAGCTGCAGCAGTGCCTTGATAGCCTCCGCCTGAACACGGCAGGCGTCATCAAACGCCAGCCTCAGTTTCCTCTCGGCGGGGTCCGGCCTTGCCTCGAACACGGTCGCGTTAAGCTGCATGACCTCTTCCAGCTCACGGGCGATCCTCTTCCCCCGGTCGAAAAGCTCCTGGTCCACAGGCTGGCCCTCGGCTCGTAAACCCTCAACGGTGGCGGCTAGCGCCTCGCCTTGTTCGCGGATGTCTCTTACCAGGCTCTCAAGGGTCTCAAGACTGAAGAAGTCCGCCCCTGTGACCTCCTCAATCCTTGAGACAGGTAACTTCTGGAAATCGGTGAGCAGGCCAGTTACCCTGCGAACTCTACCGTCATGAAAGTGGAGGACGTACTCTTTCACCTCCGGGTGGCCGGGGGGTTTCGCTTCCGGGTAGGGCACACCGGGAAAGAGCACGCCAAAGCAATCGCGGCACCAGGTGGTGGTTGTCCCGGTCATGCCCTTGCCGGGGACGGTTCCCATTAAGAGATCGCAGCGGGAGCACCTGACCTCGAGGACGGTGTCGTCGGTCTCTTCACACATCGCACACCGCCGCGGTGGCCGGGGTGGCCGGCTGCCGCCCAACCGTGACGCGCTGTGGTCGAAATCTGGGGGGTCTTTCGGCTTTGCCGGTGGTGGGATAGCGCTGCCCTGCCGGCGGGGTGTTGCTTTGGTCGGAGGCAGGCCGTATCATGGTGACCGAGCCACAAAAGTACTCAAGGAGATCAAGGATTTTCTGTAGTAAAGAGATTTTCTGTAGTAAAAAAAGACCCGGCTTCTGGCCAACCCGGCTGCGCGAAGTGCGGCCGCACTTCGCTCGCGGCCGCACAGCAAACCCGCGTTGAGGGCCGTCATGCCTGAGAGCGACCGCTGTCATCCCCCGCGATATCCCGCTAAGGGGCCTAGATTTCGATCTGAGGGCTTCGTTCATATCCACTCCATTGATTTATTGAAGATACCCGAGCTCACGCAGAGCTTTAGCCTCCAGAGAAGGGGCCAGGCATCACCCGGCCGCCGCGAACGGCCGGATGACCCTGGCTAGCAAAGGGGCGCTCGGTTGTCTGGCTACTCGGCATCTGCTGTGACCGCTTCCTGCTCCGCAGCCATACGTTCATCATACAACTCGGCCGTCTCGTCCTGATCACTGGCTACCTCTTCGGCTGCATCCGTCTTCTTGCACCGCGTCCTGGGCTTGGGCTTTTCCTCGGTGGCTGCCGGGGCCGTGTAGGTGGGGCAGGCCTTGAACTTGGGAATCATCATCATGTGGGAGTCGGGTGTGTTCTCAAGGTGGTCCCGCAGCGCCTCGTAGGCGAAGTGGGGCAGCATGTTGAGCAGCTCCGCGGAGGGCTTCTCCCTCAGTGCCGGCACAACCTTGTCGGCGTCGAGGTCCTCCCACTTGTCGAGCTTGCTGCAGTCGTACAGCCCGAAGATCTCCGCGAGGGCGCGGACGGTGCCCCAGTCGTTACGCATGATGCACTCGAAGCTGAGGACGAGGGCCTCGTGGTCGACGACGGCGACGTCGTCCTTGGCGATCGTCACCGTGGCGAAGACGGCGAAACGCTCGGCGGCTTCGGCGGCGACCTTCTCGGCTTCCCTGACCGCCTTGACTTCCTCGGCGGCTTTGACCTTCTCGTCGAGGCACTTGAGGTCGGTGCAGTAGACCGTGAACCGGTCGTAGTACTGTTGCTTCCAGGCCGTCCGCTTCGGACAGGAGTTGCATTCCTTCTTGCTGCCGACCTTGGCGCCGCTCGGGCCGGAGATCTCCCTGGTTGTCTTATGGTCCGGCTGGCCTTTCGAGAACTTGGTGACGCCCTTGGCGATGACGGCGTCCTTGAGCTTCTCCCGGTCGGCCTCGCCTTTCTTCCCCTGCTTCTTGTTGTAGCACTCGCGGTCGAAGCACCGGGGTTCCTTCTTGCTGTTGGGGTCCCAAGGCTGGGGCAGCAGCCGCTGGTGCTCACAGACAGTGCAGTCAGCGATGTCGAAGGTCGGGCCTCCGAATGACCTCTCGGTCAGGCTTTCGGACTGCTCGTAGATGGAGCGGCGGACTGACTCCTCGAGGTGCGCCTTCGACTGCGGGGTCTTCTGGAGGGACTTGACCATGTTCTGGAGCTCGTTGGGGAACTCCATCAGCGGAATCAGCGTCCGGCCGTGGGTGCCCGAGAGAGTGCCGGCGCTAATCTCGGTCCGGATGTACTTGGGGAGGGCGAGCAGCCGCAGCTTGTTGGCGATCTCGCTCTGGCTGTGGCCGTGCATTTCGCCGAGCTTCTCCTGGGTGACGCCGAAGTCCTTGATGTACTTCTTGTAGAGCTCGGCCTCGTCGATGGGGGTCAGGTCCTTGCGGACGGTATTGGCTTCCATGACCATGTCGGCCATCTGCTGGTCGGAGACCTCACGGACGTCGACCTGGATATCGGAGTACTCCGGGTGGCCGTTCTCAACGAGCCACTCGAAGCCGGCCCGCCGGATCCAGCCGTCGCCGCATTCGTACCTGTTGGCGCCATCGGCCTTCCGGACGACCGGCGCCTGGTAGAGGCCGTATTCCAGGATCGACTCGCCGAACCGCCGGCGGACGTCGTCGGGGATGGCCAGCCGGCTTTTTGGCTGGTACGGGTTGGGGTGGATGTTCTTGATCGGGATCGTTTCAAGCATCAGTTCCTCCTTGAGCTTGACTGAGCGACCCGAGGCCTGCTAAAGTAGGCGTGAGGGCGATGAGGATCTTCACGGGCCTCGTTGCTCCCTTGCTTGAGTGGGGCCACCGGTTAAACGGTGGCTCTACTCTTTTTCTTTTTCCTCGGCGGCGGCTTCTTCCATTTCTCGCTTCAACCTGTCGACTTCGCTGCGCAGGATCATCCGGTGGCCACCGACTATTATCGGTTGAAGCTTGCCGGCGTTCGTCCACCGCCAGACCGTCATCCTGGCAATACCCAGCACGTCGGCGGCCGCCGCCTCGGTAAGGTAGTCATTGAGTTCTATCGGCCTTTTGGTTGCCATTTCTCCCCCGCTGGTGTGACAGCAGTAACATATACCTTGCGACGAAGGTTGTCAAGGGGCAGAATTAGGTGAGTTTTGGCGGCAGCGGGCCGGAAAGGCCGATATTCTGAGACCAGAAAGCCACAGGACGGACGAGGAGGCCCCTTAACGCCTCTGCCCGGTATTCCCGACCTGGGACTTAGGCGGCAACTACGGCCCAGCCGGTTGGTCGGCGCTGGCGGTGTCTTCCGGCGGGTCCGCTGGCAGTCTGTTGCAGGGCCTTCTTCTCCCGCCGCTCCCGTCTGTCCGCGTCGTAGCAGGCTTTACATTGCGAGTGGAGCTTTCCTTTCTCGGCGGGGCCGCTGCTGTAGAAAAACTCGCGGTCGGCCGGCCACCAGTCGCCGCACTTCGAGCAGCGCCGCTCGAGGTTGCCATCCTCGTCGAGGCGTTCCTTGGGTTCTGTGGTCACGTCAGTAGCACCCAGCGCAGCGCCTTGATCTCCGTCTCGTACGCGAGCTGAATCAGGGCGAGGGGCGCATTGATGTCGACCGTCGCCGGCGACTTCTGGCTGGACTTGTATCGGTCGTCGGCCTCTATCTCGGCGATCCGCCTCTTGATTGCGGCCTCGTCTTTCATGGATTCCTCCTCTCATTTCCCGGGAAATCGGCAGCGCCACCAGTAGCGCCAGACCCGGCGCAGCAGGATCGAGCTGTCCTTCCGCACGAACCTCTCGGCGCCCTTGTCGCCGGGCAGGTCCTCGCGGAGGACCCTGTCGCCTTCCGCCAGCCGCTCGGCGCTCCGGAGAATCCTCTCAGCTTGCGTTAGCATCTTCCCCTCCCATGTTTCGATCGATGAAGTTTGAGACGTTGTCGATGAATGGCCAGCGCCAGGTGAAGGTGATCATCCGGTTGTAGACGATGTTGGCCATCGACGTCCCCTTGGTGGGGGGACCCTGCCGCCGGGGAGTGAATCACCCCGACGGGCAGGGGCCCTCAAGGCCTTGCCGGCCTTTCGGCCAGCTGCCGCCGGTGGGCGGCAAGGACACTGCCCTTGCAGGACAGCACCCATCTTCGGAAGCAGGGCTCGCAGGCCCCGTTGATCAGGTCGTCGACCTGGTCGCCGCACAGC
>SDBU01007504.1_pt1 | contig 12550 bp, 14 predicted proteins | sample 2277071 | NCBI WGS metagenome assembly SDBU01 (sample SAMN10397929, study PRJNA504765) | marine sediment metagenome | isolation source: marine sediment core GS08_GC12, 126 cmbsf | place: Arctic Ocean: Gakkel Ridge, Loki's castle | collected 2008 | reverse complement strand
TTGCGGTACACCGGAAGAATCTTATGCCATAATCTTCGATCATCTTCTGCCTGAATTTATCCCGGTCTTTGACATCCGCATTTAGATGTATGCCGCCGTCGATCTCAATCACCAACCGGTTTTCGTGGCAGTAGAAATCCACGATGCTGTGACCGATGGGATGCTGCCGCAGAAATTTTAAATCATCCAACTGGCGGTTGCGCAGTGCCTGCCAGAGCAGTTTTTCAGACTTGGTTTGCCGTTTGCGCAGTCTACGGGCGGTTGCCTTCAGTGGCTTGATCCGGTAATGCTGCTTGAACTCACCGGTGGGCTTATTGGGATCGTTATCTGCTACCACAACCATAATTTACCAAGCATTCCGCAACTCTTTCCCCTCTATTTTAAGAGAGGGGACGACACGAAAGTGTCTGGGGTGAGTTCACTGTCCAACCCCGCCATTCGGCGGGACAGGCTTTTAAGGGAAGGATTGGTGCGCATCGGTGATCGGGTGTTAATATCAGTACAATGCCACATCTGGCAACGCAGGACGTTAGTAATGTCTCGTTAATTGTCTTTTAGACTTCAACTTCACTTACCTATCAAGTTGGTAGTCTTTCCATGGAAAGGAGTAAAGAATGCTTGAAAGCACGAAGTTGGGCAAACTTGCCGAAAAGATCGTCAGTAAATGGGCAACAGATTCAGATTTAACTATAAACATATCTGATGAAGATGAGACGGGTTGGGACCAATTTATCGAATTTCCGCTTGCTACTTTAGATTCAAGCAATAAGGATCAGGCGATTGATCTTGATCCTTCTTCTATGAAGAGTTTTTTTCAGATAAAAGCTAGTAGAAAGTCGAATCCCAAAATCAATATTAAAATGTCCAATATGGTTCATGCTGTGAAAAATCCATTGCCATTCTTTTTCATAGTTCTTCAGCTGGATGAAAGAAACAAGCCAATTCAGGCTGTTCTGTATCACCTAGCATCAGATCTAATTGAAAAAACCCTAAAAAGACTAAGAAATATTAATACTACAGATAGAGAATATTTGCATAATAAAACTCTAACAATTACTGCTTCACCAGATAAGACCCAAATGGCTTGCGATGGAAGTGGCCTAAAAAAAGCCATACTGGATTTTGCTGGCACAGACCTGCAAAAATATACTTCAGATAAACTCGAGATACTTAAGAAAGTCGGGTACGAATCCGGCGGCTATGGAGGCTCACTAAAGATATCAAGTAAAGTAGGCGAATCCACACCACTCGAGAAACTCGTCGAATTATCTATAGGCAAGCGCACGGAACTTGAGATCGATGCTGCCATTTTATTCGATCAAAGGTTTGGGATAAAATCTATAAAGCCGTTAGCACAAATGACAACTGATGCAGATTCTAGGATATTACTCCGTATTTCTGATATCGGACCACAAGCTGGTGTTGTACTTGATCTTGAAGTCGAGGGATTCCCAATGAGATATCAAATCCCGATGGACGTGTATGTTCCACATGGCTTCGATTTCAAGTTAGCGGATGAAGATTTAAAAATCCGGTTATCGACCAAGTATATGGAGATTATTCTTAACCCAACGGGGAAGGGTGTCGGAGGCGAAAAAATAACCTATAAAATTCTGGACATAGATGAAGATCACCTTTTAAAGGATGTTCTACCATTGGTACAGTTTTCACATATGATGGTATTAGCGAAAGAGAGTAATAAGCCTGTTCAGTTCAAACTCAAACATCAGGATAGGGCAATACTGAATTGCCTACTTGATCCTACAGCAGAAGAAACAGGGGGTTTCATAACTGAGTTAGCTCTGACAATGCTCCTTGCAATTTGGGATATAGCTAAACACTATAATATTCAGGACACACTTAGATTAAATGACAAAATAATCCAAAAGAACTATAACAAGTTGCATTTTTTAAAATCTTTGCTCAAGCCACAGGACGAACTCCCGCTGAACCTTAATATTGTTATGCACACTAAGAAGGCAATCGAAGAGCATTGGGTCATACCTTTGGGATTTACTACCGATGTGGGCCAATACCATGTCAGCATATTATTCACCTTTCAATTTGACGGAGTGAGTGGGGATACTTCTTCAGATGACAACTATCCAGTCATCATTGAAAATAAGGCGGTGATAATGGAGTACGATAAAGTCTATGATTCTCAAAATGATGCGATAAACGCTCTAAAATCACAGGTCTCTTTATTGATCGCCAAATATCAAGATGCGAATAATATTCTATTCTATCCTGATAATGGTCATTGGCTGATGAGTAAATCTTTGAACAATCTTTAGGGCCGACCCTTCCCAATACCCAAGTTTTCCCGGTGGATGCGTGTGACGAAGTCGCATCTTCGTGGATTATCTTTATAATTGAAAGCAGGCATTATCGCTCCTATTAGTGGCGCTTCATAGTCCTGTCTAGTACTGGCCTCAGCGAACTCACCCCAGACACTGCGTGTCTGCCCGCCTAGCTGTACCCGGCCTTGCCCGTAGGTCTACGGTCTGAAGGCTACGGGCAGGCCTCTCCGCCGGCGGAGAGGGGCTTTACGGAGTAAAGGGGAGAGGTTTCTTAGGCAGATCGCCACGCTTCGTTCGCGATGCCAAGAGGCGCGGCAGTAAATTTGCCCATGCGCCTCTTGATCCTGTGCACCGGTAACTCCTGCCGCTCCCAGATGGCCGCGGCCTTCGTCCAACGACTGCGGCCGGAGTGGGAAGTGCATTCAGCGGGCACCTTCCCGGCCGACGGGGTACATCCGCTGGCTATCAAGGTGATGAGAGAGGTGGGAATCGACCTGTCAGCCGCCAGGCCCAAGGCGGTGGAAGAATTGTTGGACCAGACCTTCGATTACGTCATTACTGTCTGCGACCATGCCAACGAGACCTGCCCGCTGTTTACGGGCCAGGTGAAATTCCGATTACATATGGGTTTCGAGGACCCGGCGGAGGCTTTTGGTACGGACGCTGAGGTGCTGGTGGTGTTCCGGCGGGTACGGGACGAGATCTGGAAGGCGTTCGAGCGGTTCGTGGCGCAGGCCGATGAGTAGCTCAGCGCCCCAATCGCACCATAACCTTAATCGTTACCTTGGTACTTATAGCCGATGCGGTCGAAGGGATTGACCACGCTGGTGATGATGTTGCGCGAGTGGGCCGCGATGCGCTTGAGGTAGCGGCTGTAGAGCGCCACGGCGGCGGCATCGGCGGGCGGGGTCATCTCCACCTTCCCGGCGACGATCTTATTGGTGATCCCGTCGCAACAGCCGGAGATGGTCTCCTTGTAATCGGTCATCAGCTGCTTGGCGCTTTCTTCGTCGCTGCTCTTAAATGCCTTGATCATATCCCGGAAGATGGCGCTGACCCCGGCTTCCACCTCCTGGAGTTCCTCTTCCAGGGGCGTGGCATCCAGCTTTTTGGGATGGTTCCTGGCCAGGTCACAAATATTCTTTGTGTAGTCTCCGATGCGCTCAATGTCGATGACTACGCTCACCAGCACCAGTCCGGGCGCCAGGTCCTGAGCTCCGGTAACCGACAAATGGGTCATGATCTTCTTGCGCACATCCCGTTCATATTCGTTGATCTGTTTGTCCAGCTTATAGATGTCAACACCCATCTCGCCGCTGTCGGAGTGGCGCAACGATTCCACCGACGCTTCGTACATGGTCAGGTCCAGGTCCAACATCTTATAGGACTCCTTAAGGGCCTGGATATATAGGTTATCTTCCGAGAACAGGGTTGAGATGAGAGATTTCCACATGTTTCTACCTAGTGAGTAAAATTAAGCTCAGGGGAATAACAAAGAACACTAATCCGACAACTACGAATGGGATCAGCCGGTTGCGGCTCGATATATCCGCCAACGCTTCGGCCAATGAGATAGGGATCTGCCGCATCCGTTTGAAGGGGAGAATTAAGACTATGCCGCTGATGTTAAACAGCAAGTGGGCGAAAGCGACAGAGATGGCAGCCACGTTGGCGGTGGAGAGGGCCGCCAGCATGGCGGTAATAGTGGTACCCACGTTGGCCCCCATGGTGTAAGGGAGCACCTGGTGGATCGTCAGCAGTCCGGCGCCCACCAGGGGGATAATCAGCGAGGTGGTGATGGAGCTGCTCTGGACGGTGGCTGTGAGCAGCAGGCCGAAGATCAAAGCCCGGGGGATGGTGCTGAACAGGTGCTGGTCAAAAAAGGCCTCCACCTTCTCAAGCACCATGCTGCGCAGCAGTTTGACGATCCCGGCCAGCATGGCGAAAGTGAGCAGTATGGCTGCAACAAGTAGCAGTACCGGCTGGTCATTGACCAGCTGGGAAAGCAGCTGAATGGCAGGCTTGGTGGCCGCCTTGAGGGGGTCGCCCAGTTTCAAGCCACCGATGCCGGCAAACAGGTCCGCCATAGCGATGGCTGCCTTGGAGAGAAACTGCGTGGTCAATTGGAGCGGAAACAGCACCAGGAGTGTGATCAGATTGAAGACATCGTGTACAGTGGCCGCGGCGAAGGCCCGGCGGAATTCCACCCGTCTGGTGATATGACCCATCGATACCAGCGTATTGGTGATCGTAGTGCCCACATTGGCGCCCATCACCATGGGGATGGCCCCCTCGATGGATATGGCGCCACCGGCCACCATGCCCACGATAATGGAGGTGGTCGTGGACGAGCTTTGCACCAGCGAAGTGGCGAGTATGCCGATAAACAGGCCGATCAGTGGGGAGGAGGTGGTGGTCAGAATTTTCTCGGAGAACTCTCTACCGAACAGTTTGAACGAATGCCCCATTGCACCGATACCGACTATAAACAGGTAGAGGAAGAGGATTATACCTCCTACCTTCAACAACGTGATGACCTGCTTTTTAGTCATAAGCAGAATCTACCTCAGTGTGTGCCGGTGAAGAGGCCAAAACGGGGCTATTCTCCCGTCGTGCTGATGCATTAGAACCGGCCGGTCCAAATATCGAGGCCCCCGGATCGGGCGATCGGTTCCGGTTCCAGCGGGGATTTGGCGTGATTCAAGTTGGCCTGTATCTGTTCTTGCGGAATAATTGGGAATCTCAGTGTATAAATTTACCCAACGGCGATGGCTGGCAGTCAACCAATTTTCTCGGCCAGGGAAGCAGGGCCTTACTTTCATCCGGGGTCATGGCGAGGTAAGTTATCCCACCGAATTGACTAACATCGATGGCGAAAATCCACACCCTGGCAGCAGTTTTGTTCCACCCGGAGACGGGTGGCGATGTCACACAATTGGTGGCGCCGCCATACGATGTAATCCCGGTGGAGGAGCGCAGGGAGCTGCTGGAACGCAGTCCCCATAATATAGTGCGGTTGATCCTGCCCGAAGCAGGTGAGGGGCTCGATCGCTACCGGCAGGCGGCCCGCTTGTACCGTCATTGGCGTGATCAAGGAATATTGCAGGCGGATCGGCACAAGGGGCTGTACGCCTGGGAGCAGGATTTTACCATTAATGGCCAGGCCTTCACGCGCCGGGTCCTGGTGGCCAAGGTGACCTGTGGTCCCTACCAGCCGGGCGGGGTGATGCGGCATGAACTGACGCATGCCGGCCCCAAGGCGGACCGGTTGGCGCTGTTCGAGGCTACCGGCGCCCAGTTCAGCCAGATGTTCGGGATCTTTCCGGACGATGCCGGTGACATCCGGGAGTTGCTGGCGGCCGCAACCCGGGGAGAGCCATGCCGGACTGCCGGTGGTGATGCGGGACAGGTCTCGCGGCTCTACCGGATCAGTGAACCGGCGGTGATCAATCAGCTCAAGGAATGCCTGGCCGGGTTAACCATTACCATGGCCGACGGGCACCATCGTTATGAGACTACCAGGACATACTATCAGCGGCGGGGCTACAGCGGCGCGGCCCTGATGACCCTGGTACCGGGCGGCGACCCGGGACTGGTGGTGCTGCCGACCCATCGGGTGACAACGCCACCGGTGGAGGCAGTCCGGCTGCAGGAGTCCCTGGCAGACCATTTTGATGTGGCCGCCCACGACTGGTCCCGCTGGAAGCAGCTCTATACCCAGTTGCAAACGAACAATTCTGCCCCCAGCATTCTGGCTGTGGCGCCGGCGGAGGGGCTCTGTTTTCAGATCGGTTGGGCAAAGAACAACCCGGTGGTGAAGATGGCAGCCAGCCGGGAGGAAGTGGCTGTTTTGCACGAGGCGCTCCTGCCCCTACTGGAGGCGACGACCCAGCGTGACGAGCCCCGGGAATACAGCTATCACCACGAGGCTGAAGCCGCCGTCCGTGAGGCGGTGAAGCAGGGACAGTGGGCTTTTTTATTGCGCCCGATGTCGGTACGGAGCCTGTTGAACGTGGCCGAGCAGCAGGCGGTACTGCCACCCAAGTCAACCTATTTCTATCCTAAATTCCTCTCGGGATTTGTGAATGCGGACCTGGACTAACAGGCAACGGCAGGCCCGCTCGGGTGATGGCCGCCGCCAGAACGGAAACCACCGCAAATGACCTGGGAAATCGCCTTTGTACTATTGCTGATAGCCGGCGCCTTGGTGGTGTTCGCCAAGGAGCTGCTGCCCATCGAGGTAACTGCCATCGGGCTGACGACCATCCTGCTGGTGGTAGGGTTGGTAGACGTGAAGCAGGCCCTGGCCGGACTCAGCAATCCGGCGGTGGTGGCCATCGGGGCCCTGTTTGTGCTCAGCCATGCCTTGACCAAGACCGGCTTGCTGGATGTGGCCGCCCGGCAGCTGGGGACCATGGTGGGCGACAGGCAATGGTTCGGCGTGGGCATCATGCTGGTGGCCGTCAGCCTGTTCTCCGCGTTTCTAAACAACACGGCCGTGGTAGCAATGTTCATTCCCCTGGCAATCCAGCTCAGCAAGCGCTTCCGGATAAGTCCCAGCAAGATCCTACTACCCCTGTCGTATGCCGCCATCGTGGGTGGGACACTGACCCTGGTGGGGACCTCCACCAACCTGATCGTTAATGCTTTTGCCATCCAGAGTGGCCAGCCCCCGTTGGGGATGTTCGAGTTCGCCCGGTTGGGATGGGTGTATCTGGTGGTGGGACTGGCCTACATCCTGCTCTTCGCCCGCCGGCTACTGCCTTCCCGGGCGGGACTGAGCTCCCTGACCCGCAAGTATCATATGGGTACCTACCTTACGGAGCTGCGGGTGGATGAGGGTTCGCCGCTGGTGGGTCGCAGCTGCAAAGAAGTGGGGATTAACCAGCACTACGACATCACCATCCTGGCCATTATTCGGGAGGGAGAGCGGTATGACGAAAACATTCGCAATATACCGTTGCAACCGGGGGACATAATTATCGGGCGGGGGATAGTGGACGATATTATGCGGCTGCGCAAAGAACAAGGGGTGCAACTGCTGACCGACATCAAGCTCAGCGACGCGGAGTTGGCCTCAGAGGATCAGGTGCTGGCGGAGGGGTTGGTGACTCCCACCAGCCCGCTGATCGGGAAGACCTTACGGGAGATCGATTTTCGACGGCATTACGGCGCCTTCGTTTTGGCGGTGCGCCACCATGCTTCCATCATGCGGACCAAGATCGCTTACATCCCACTGCGGGTGGCTGATACCCTTTTAATGCTGGCCCCGCGGGACCGGTTGAGCGATCTGCGGCGTTCCGAGGACATGATCATCATATCGGAAGTGGAGGCGAAACTCGTCCGCGAACGGCTGTGGTGGGTGGCCGTGTTGGTCATACCGGTACTGGTAGTGCTGGTGGCCTGGGGGGTAGTGGATATCTTGCAGGGTGCAGTGGTTGCGGTGGTAGTGCTGCTGCTGCTTCGGGTAGTAGAAATGCGCGAGATCTACCGCTCGGTGGACTGGTCGGTGCTGTTCCTGATCGCGGCTTTCGTGCCGGTGGGGTACGCTATGACCCAGACCGGCACCGCCAGTTATATCGCCACCGGGATGACGAGCCTGGCACACCTGTTTCCTGTAGAGTGGGTTCCCGTGGCGGCCCTGGCGTTACTGTACCTGGTAACGACGATTCTCACCCAGATGGTTTCCAACAACGCCACGGCCATTATCCTGGCGCCGGTGGCCATCAGCATGGCGGGCGCATTACAGGTGGATGCCCGACCCTTGCTGATGGCGGTGGCCTTCGCCTCATCAGCGGCCTTCATGACCCCCATGTCCTATCAGACAAACCTGATGGTATACGGTCCCGGGAGCTATCGTTTCGGTGATTATGTACGCTTCGGTCTAGCGCCTAACGTGCTGTTCTGGTTGCTGGGCGTTCTACTTATCCCCCGAATCTGGCCGCTCTGACCGGCCGGGTGCTGCTTTCCACTCGCTACTGACGGGTTTAATCGTCACCTTATACTACCAAATAGTACCATTCACGATCATGACGGCAATGTAGGTATTGCATTTAACTACGATACTCCATTAAATTAGACATGTGATCAATGATAATCGATCCCACAGTCAAACTCGCGACTTTATTCGCGCGGCCAATTTACTCCGTGCTATGGGACACCCGGCACGGTTGGAAATTCTGTTCCTACTCGAGGAGCAGGAAGCCAATGTTACCACCATCCAACGCTGGTTAAATCTATCTCAGGCCTCAACCAGTAATCATTTGAAAACGCTGCATAGTGCCGGGATAATCAGCCGGCGGTCCCAGGGCACCTCCGTCTATTATACCATTGATGACGACCTGGGGCGAGCGCTGCTGCCCCTGTTGAAGGAATGCGAGCCCATCTGGCGGCCATAGTTCGCCTACCTGCGTTTATAAATACTACCGCCCAACTGTAACCTTCACCAAATTCCAGGCATCTAACCGGCAACGAGCGAGGGAAGCTATGTCAATTGGATATCATCGTGATCTGGATCTGACCATGGCCGCAGCCGAGGCCCGGGTGCGGGAGACCCTGGCGGCTGAGGGATTCGGCGTGCTCACCGAGATCGACGTACAGGCGACCTTGAAAAAGAAGTTGGATGCAGACTTTCGGCCCTACAAGATATTGGGGGCTTGCCAGCCGTCCAGCGCCCTGAAGGCCTTGTCGATCCAGCTGGAAGTCGGGCTGCTGTTGCCCTGCAACGTCACCGTTTCGGCCAATGACGACGGCAGCGTGCGGGTGGCCGCCATCGACGCTCAGGTGATGTTCAAGGTGATCGACAATCCGGAGTTGGCCGACCTGGCAACCGAGGTGGGCGCCAGCTTGCGCCGGGCCATCGATGCCATATAATTGCGAGTGAAGCTGATGGCAAGCAAAACGAGGACTTTAGTGTTATCGCTGATGGGACTATTCCAACTCATTCTGGCGCAGGGGACAGGCGGCAACACACCCGACGCCACCACAATACCCACCATCACCGCGGCCGCCCTGCGCGACAGCCTGACCGCCGACACACTGGCGGTAGTGCTGGATGTGCGGACAGCGGCGGAGTTTAGCGGGCCGTTGGGCCACATTGACGGCGCGCGGCTGATACCGGTGCAGGTGCTCGACCAACGGTGGGCCGAACTCGACAGCCTGAAGGGCCAGCCGATCTATGTCATCTGCCGTAGCGGCAACCGCTCGCAGACCGCCACCCGCTATTTGCGGGACCATGGCTTCCAGGCGACTAACATTGCCGGTGGGATGCGGGCCTGGAACCAGTTGCCCGAGGCCGCCGGGTCCACCCAAGACCTTAAGGAGTAATCTTGCCGATCTACGAATATCACTGCCGGGCCTGCGGGCGGACCTTCAGCGCGCTGGTGGCATCCAGCCGGACCCCGGCCAATGAGGTCGAGTGCCCCGAATGCCGGGAGCACCAGGCGGAGAAGCTGCTCAGTATGCGGGCCAGCGTCCTGGGTGGCCGTGATACCGGCCGACCCAAAGGTTGCTCCGCGTCCTCCGGCAGCGGTTTCGCCTGAGCCTGATCCAACGGCTCCGGGTGAGCGGTTAGACTAGCATTTTCCACATAACCTTAGTGGCAGTCGGCAGTGGCAGTCGGCAGTGGCAGTTGGCCGCGAAGAAGTCGCCGCCTAGACTCGCATTTTACCTTAGCATCAGTATTAGTCCGTGGTTAGTTGTCAGGCCTCGGCGTAGCCGGAGTCAACGCCTACGGCGAGCCTGGCACATGCCGTCACTGCCTCAGAGGAGGCCTCACCCTGGCCCTGGGCGGAGACTCGCCGTACCGGCTCCGCCGAGGCCCCACGGGGAACCCCGGGCAGGCCGATGGCGGGGTAAATTAGTCAGTCCGCCAGCTGGCGGATCAGCGGTCAGCCGTTAGGTTGAGATAAGGTCTGCGATTTCGCAAACTAAATCAAAGGCTTCATCCAAATTGAACCTCGTGAAGTTATCCGGTCTAAGCACTGGCTTCAGCTGGCCATTTAGTTGCTTTTCCAGCTCCCGCTTGCGTTCTTGGGAAACGTCTATCGGTTCATTCCCTGGTACCTCAAGCTTTCTTCTCACCATGTTGACAAAATTAGAATCACTGAAATCAAGCCCAACTTGCCGTGAGGCGTGGAACAGATCGAAATAATCGCGGATGGCAGGTTCTCGCCTTGTGAGAGCGGCTCGAACTTTTTCAGCGTAGGCCTCCTCCTTTGCCATCGCATTTACCGTGATCGCTGGGAAACTCTCGACCGGGCTGGTAAACGGATAAACTAAAAGGGTCTGCGCCGCACCAGAGATTGACGGTGCCAGGAGTGGTTCCCGCAAGCCAACCTCTATCTTGATCCGGCCTAACCTTTCAACCACAGCTGAGTGATATTCAAGCTCGCCGATATACTGCCGCGAATCGTTATGGCCCTCAAATTCTTGGGAGATGGCAATGCCGGAAACTTCTGTTGGGAGTCCATTGAAAAGACGCTTAATGAGCTCCATTCTGGCACGCCTTTGAGACCGCGTCTGGTCGGTAGCAATCGGTATAATGAAGTCCAGATCCTCACTGAGCCGATAGAAATCAGCATAGACCTTGCCAAGACAGGTTCCACCCTTGAACACCAACGATGTTTGGTCCTGAAAGAGGTATCGCAGTACTAATGAACAGTAATAATCTTTCTCGATCAGGTTTGCAGTAAACCCCGTCGCAGCTTGGTGTGTGACAATGCCTCCCTGAAAATGTCGGGATCTTCAAAATGGTGGTAGGGGAAATCAAAGTCACTCATTTACGATCAATCCCCACTTACGATTAGCCGATCCCTTCGCCGGTTTACCTGGAATCCAAGGGATTAGAGATTTGGAATCACTGAGTTTGCGTTGGAGCTGATCCACATTTGCAGAGGTGTTCGGTATAGCGTCGAGCAAATACCCAATGCGCCGCATCGTAGCCTGATTCCCGTACTGAACAGCTACCGCTACTAATTCCATCGCAAGATTCGAGTCATTCTTAGTCTCCTGCTTAATCCAGTCATATCCTCGGGGTAAACTATTAAAGCGAGACCAATCATAGACAGCGTCCACAAGAGTCCTTGGTTTTGAAGAATAGATTACTTTGGTACCCTCACCAGTACCCACCGTTTCTATAGACCCGAGCCGCTCGTCTCCAACCTTAATAAACTGAAACGCCAACTTTCCGATTCTGCGACTTCCTGAAATCCGGTTATTATACACATAGGTGACACTGGGAACCTGGCCATCAAAGTCATAAAAGTTGAACGCGGTTGGTCCACAAATCTGATAGTGGCCATCCTTTTCGCTCATAAGCTTCTTAAGTATCAGGGCGACACCCGGACTGTACTTCCCACCAGCGGGTATACGGGAAGGCACCAGGTAGACTCCACGCTTCAATCTAATGATCCAACCGGAAGCCGAAAGACGACGGAGCAGATCCCGTTCCTGAGATGCAGTGATTCCTAGTACAGGGGCTAATTCTCCCGTGCGGACTATATCCTTCCCTTTAAGCTGAGTATAAGCAAAGAGCCTAGCTGCCAGATTCCCTAATTCAGTTCCCGGTTTCTTCATGATATATCCCGTAAATGGGTTAATAACCCATTATTGCGAAATGTAATGTAACATATCTTTCGGTAGAATGCCATTACTCTCGTTAGTGGAGGCGGGTCAGCGTCCTGGGCAGTCGTGATACCCACCGGGCGGGGAGGTGCAATGCGTCCTCCGGCAGCGGTTTCGCCTGAGCCTGATCCCAACGGCTCCGGGTGAGCCGCCCACTAAACATTTCCCCTTAGCCTCAGTATTAGTCCGTAGTCAGTGGTCCGGCCTCGGCGTAGCCGGAGGCAACGCCTACGGCAGGCCTGGCAATAGCTGCCGCCGCTTCAGAGGAGGCTCCGCCGTTGGCCCCGCCCTGGCCCTGGGCGGAGACTCGCCGTACCGGCTCCGCCGAGGCCCCACGGGGAGCCCCGGGCAGGCCGATGGCGGGGTCCAGGGCAAGCCCTTCGGCAGGCTCAGGACCAGCTTATCAAAGAGCGGGAGGTAACCGGGATTCTTTTGGTATCCTGCCCGGAAAATCAGGTGGTCTACCCCCGCTTCTCTTTTCTGCGGGCCGAGAGGCGTTTGCCGGCGTCCAGCTCCGTCTTGCGCAAGCGAATGCTGCCGGGGGTCACCTCCACCAGTTCGTCTTCGGCGATGAACTCCAGTGATTGATCGAGGGTCAGCAGGCGCGGCGTACGAAGTGTCACGGT
>SDBU01007503.1_pt1 | contig 12551 bp, 12 predicted proteins | sample 2277071 | NCBI WGS metagenome assembly SDBU01 (sample SAMN10397929, study PRJNA504765) | marine sediment metagenome | isolation source: marine sediment core GS08_GC12, 126 cmbsf | place: Arctic Ocean: Gakkel Ridge, Loki's castle | collected 2008 | reverse complement strand
GGGTTATGGGAAAAGTGCCGCTCTCGCGAGGGCGCGGGTGTATAAAGGGAATGGGGTGGCGAACCGGGAAAGGACGGGTGGCATGGCACGCGGCAGAACACGGAAAAGCAAGCTTGTGCTGCTGACGCTCCTGGTCCTCGCGGGCCCGCTCATTTTCGGCCCTCGGCTGGTCCGCCTCGTGCGCGGCGACACGCGGCGCTTCAAAGTCATCGGTCGCTGGGGCTCTTATCATGGCGCCACTTACGGTAGCATGAGCGTGAGCGGAAACTTTCGCCGTTTGACGCACCGCTACTTTGAGCCGCTCATGCCGGGCGCTCTTCACGTACCCGGACACTACTGCTACCGCTGTTACTTCGGCATGTCTTATCCAACTTGTGAACTGCGCTGTGCCCAGGCCATTGAGCAGGAAATCCAGTTGCACGGCGAGGAGAGCATCGCTGCGGTCATTGGCGAGCCGGTTCCCGCCGGTCCTGGGGCGCTTGTTCCGCCCCAGGAGTATTGGCCTTTAGTACGCGAGATTTGTGACCGATACGGAGTCTTGCTCATCGCTGATGAAGTCATCAACGGCTTCGGGCGCACAGGGCGTATGTTCGCCTGCGAACACTGGGGCTTGGCGCCTGACATAATCACACTGGCCAAGGGAATGACCAGTGGTTATGCGCCGATGGGCGCGGCGGTGGCCAGACTCAGCATCGCCGAAGCCTTCGTGGGCGAGGATGAGAAGGCGTTGCGGCATGTTTTCAGTTACGGTGGACATCCGCCTTCATGCGCCGCGGCGCTGAAGAATATTGAGATTATCGAGCGAGAGGGGTTGGTGGAGAACGCTTTTTTGATGGGCAAGCGACTGCTGGATGGTTTGGAAACCGTGCGACGTCACCCAGTTGTCGGCGATGTTCGCGGGCTGGGTCTGCTACTTGGCGTGGAATTAGTGACAGACCGCAAGACAAAGACACCCATCTCCGCCCAGGACGCCCGCAAGATTACTCGGTACTTGAAGGAGGAAGGAGTTTTGACCCGGGTAAGCGGTGTGCTCGACCTTGCGCCGCCGCTCTGTGTGACCCCAAAACAAGTGGACTGGCTGGTAGAAGTTCTGGATAGAGTTCTGGGTCGTTTTGAGAAGGAGCGTGGGTTGTAAGATAATATCGGCAATGACTGCGCTTCTGCTTCCCCCTTTGAAAAAGGGGGAAGGGGGATTTTAGAATAATGAAGGAGGTTCACAGTAATATGGAACTAAAGGGACAGGTGGCTGTCATTACTGGTTCATCCCGTGGCATCGGACGAGCAACCGCCCATCGCTTTGCTGTTGAGGGGGCTACTGTTGTAGTCACCAGTCGCAGCAAGGAAGACCTTGAGCTGGTGGTTGCCGATATCAAAAATCGAGGTGGGGAGGCGCTGGCTATCGCCGCCGACATCGCTGACGGTGGCCAGGTGCGCGTACTGTTTGACCAGGTTTCCCAGACCTATGGCCGCGTGGATTTTCTGCCGGGTCCCACTTGAGGCAGTACCGGATACCTTTGCCATGCTTCTTGATAAAGAAGCATCGGGTGCTTTTAAGGCAGTTGTGGAGCCGCAGAGCGTAGACGACCCGGCAGAGCCTTGTGTTGCGTCGAGGTTATGGAAGCCGCCCACCGTTCGATGAGTAAATTTATGCCGGTCTATGCATCCCATTCGCCAGCACTTTTCACTTATGTTTACGCAACCCAGGTTAAGGAGACGACATATGAGCGCTAAGACGCTTACCCGAATCGGCTTTATCCTGAGTCGATTGGTCTGTTTGCTGTTAGGTATTTTAATTCTGCTGACAGTCGCTCCGCACCGCAACCCCTGGCTGATGGTGAATGTTGCAAGCGAATGGCACAACAAGGAAACGACCATACAGGTTCAAGTCGCTCTGTTTCATTGGGAAGTTCAATTTTCCTTAACCACGCTGATTTTTGTTTTTTGTCTGATATTAGCCTGCCTCATTTCTTTGTCAAGGGATGCTCGAAATGCCCTGATGGAGTTCGTCCAGCGGCGGCGGTGGTTTCTGGTTAGTATGATTAGTTGTCTCTGTCTGTTCCTGATGCAAATTGCCGTAGCCTTTCTGACGCTAATAGTAGGGCTGCTTTTGATTCGCCTGTTTTCTTGAATGAGAAGGACATTTTTGCTGGGAAGTGTTTTTGTTATTTTGGTATTTGCGTTGATTCAGATTCATATAGTTGACGCAAGGGAAATATTTCACAACTCCTTAGATAGTAGGGAAGCAATAGAAGCCGCTGGTGGGGAGATTTTTGGCACCCCCACCTTTGAAGACGCCGAAATTGGTAAGGGAATTTACACACAAAACCCAGAAGACGGCGTTCGGTTTCCCACCGAGGGACATCTCGTACTGGAGCAAGGAACCATTATGGTGTGGGTAAAAGTGATGAAGGAGATTAGTGACCAACCTATCGAAGCTATGGTGTTTGTGGCATACGAAGACGGCTCGAATGCATTTTATATAGTACACAGCAATGTCAATGCCCCGTTCGGTGTCAATGAGTTTTCTTTCGGGATGAAGATAGGCGGAACATGGTACGATGCTTCCATTGAGCCAGACTGGAAGAAAGGCGAACTCCATCACGTTGCAGGTACCTATGGCAAAGACGGTATGAAACTTTATGTGGATTACAAGTTAGCCGCTGAGAATCCTCAAAAAGGTGGGCCCGTTGCACTGGCTAAGGGGATGTGGATTGGATCTGGCAGTATGGATGTAAATGCAGGCTGGTTTCGACCTTCGTTTTGGATCCAAGATGATGTCCGCATCTTTGATGAACAGCTTACTGCGGCACAGATTGAGAAGGCAAGTATACTTGCTGTAGAACCAACTGACAAGCTTGCAAGCACTTGGGGCAAAGTGAAAGGTAGAGTTCTTAGGTAATGCATAGGACAACAACGTGACGTTCTGCCCGACGTTTGATGAGCTGCACGAGCTGCCAGGCGGGCCCTGCTTGTTTGGCTGTGGGTAGACGCCCGATGCCCAAGTTTGATGCGTCACGTTTTGGTATAAATCGTTGCCAACCCCCGAGTTGAGACCCAAAGATAAGGTAGAGATTTCCATCAACGGGACAACTGTTGCGAGCAAGAAAATCATGAACACATGGAAGCCGGATGGCAGGCCTGAGAAGTATGGACGGGCCCTGGGCCCCCACACTGGTCTGATGTGGCCTCTTACCTCTCCGCCGACTAGGTGGGGGGACAACATATTGGGTGTAAAGCTCACCGCACTTGACACGGAGTTTAGCAAGTCGGTGAAACCATCCCGAGAATCGGGGAATGCTAAAAAGCGGGTTAATCCACAAAGCGGAGAAAAAGCTGAGGGAGGACTATGCCTGCATGCAGAAAAATCGGAGGGAAAGTTAAAATTTTTGTTGAACCGAAGAAAAAAATGTGTTAAAATTTAGGCTAAGGAAATTGAAAACGGCAACGGAAGTTGTCGTGAATTTAATTTTTGCCAAAACTCACATTGTAATCGAACATCTGAGGAGGTATAATTATGAAACCGTTTGTGTATATCTTAATAATCCTTTTGGCAGCAGTTACTGCCATCCTTTTGACAGCAAGTGCCGCCATAGGAGTGGGCGATGACTCGTTAGTCATGTATCTTCCGATGGATGAGTCTGGAGGAAAGGACGTGGAAGATCTCTCCCAGTTTAAGCATAAAGCTGAAATTAGGGGAGGGGGGAAATTTGTCCCAGGCGGGATTTTTGGCAACTGTGTGGAACTCAACGGAGTGGACGCCATTGTTTATATACCGGACCACGATGCTTTTGAAGGAGAAGAGGCAACAATAGAGATTTGGTTTAAAACCACATCTGGTAGCAACTTTCCGATTATGTGGAAAGAAAAAGGAGCCACTGGCGGTGATTGGTGGGTGCGAACCGAACCGGGGGATAACCGCCTTCGACTCTTATTTCGAGATACGGCCGACAATACCCTAATTGCCGTCACAACATCACCATATAACGACGGAGAGTGGCACCATATGGCGGCAACAGTTGGTCCCGCCGGTAAGAATGAGAAAACAGCTCGATTTTATATCGATGGAGAGTTGGAAGAGGAAATCAAAGGGACATTCGGCGAAATGAAATCTACAGAAAGTGTCACTCTAGGGTCCAGATTTGCGGACGCCCCAGACAGCTTTGGATTAGGCTTTCTTGATGAAGCCCGGGTTTGGTCAAGAGCCTTAACTCAAGAAGAGATAAAAGCCAACATGAAGTTAGGCAAAGCGAATTTTATGGCAGTTGTCTCTCTCCTCGGGAAATTAGCCACAACATGGGGAGATGTCAAAACTCGCTAGCGATGCCCTGAACACAACAAGGGTGAACGGATTTCGGATTTCGGAATTATTCCACGCGACCCAGAAAGCCAGACAACCAGACAACCGGACAACCAGCAAAAGACTAAAAACATGATAGTTCTTGTCTTTTATCTTTTGCCGGCTTTCCGGCTTTCTGGCTTTCCGGTTGTCCGGCTTTCAGTACGCCTCCCGCGCCAAGAGTGCGTTTGTGTGATTTCGTTCACTCATAACAGTAGGTAGGCCAGGACAAGAAGAGGGAAGTTTTGAAACAAAGGCGTCCATCGGAAGTTTCATTTCGTGCTATCGGGTTGGGTTTAATTTTAATCCCAATCAACTGTTACTGGTTAGTCATCTCGCGCCAACCCTATCAGTACCAAGCCATTCCTACCATCATCTCTCCCTTTTTTAACGTTATTTTTATTCTGTTTGTGATAATTATACTCAACCGGCTCTGGGTAAGGTTTGCGCCCAATTATGCTCTCACTCAGGGGGAATTGATTACGCTCTATATCATGTTGAGCGTGACTTCCGCGATTCAGTCGTTCCAAATGATGCAGACGCTCATCCCTATTATGGAGCACCCCTTTACTTATGCTACCCCTGAGAACGATTGGAAAAACCTTTTCGTTCATTACATTCCCTCTTGGCTTTCGGTGAGCGACAAGCGCGTTCTGCGTGACTATTATGCGGGTGAGTCTACACTCTACATCACAAAATATATACAGAAGTGGCTTGTGCCTTCCCTTTGGTGGTCTGCGTTCGTCGTTGTGCTGGTGCTTGTCTTATGTTACGTGACAGTGCTTTTCAGACGCCCTTGGGTGGAGCATGAAAAGCTTTCATACCCAACCATCCAACTTCCGCTTGAGATAACAACCCCTACCACGTCCATATTCAAGAACAGATGGCTATGGGTCGGCGTAGGCATTTCAGGTGGGTTCGCCTTGATCAACGGATTGGCTTCGCTTAACCCCGCCGTGCCAATGATAAAAATTCATCCCTACCATCATAATTTGGGACGATATATTACATCTAAGCCGTGGAATGCAATGGGGGGGCTACCTGTGGGTATAATTTTCCCCGTCGTTGGGTTGGCATTCTTCATGCCGCTGGATATGTCGCTTTCTTGCATTGTTTTCTATCTGTTTTGGAAGATCCAACGAATTATCACGGTCACAGTCGGTTTCCAACGGGTCGCTTCCACCTCTTATGTCGCTATTCTCAACCAGCAAGCTTTTGGTGCGTTGATTGGAATCGCTATAATCGCTTTGTGGGTAAACAGAAAACATCTTGTGAGGGTATTTAAAGGTAATGCAGAGAACGCTAGTACCAATGAGCCAATGGGGTACCACAGCGCTGTTTTGGGAATCGTCTTCGGAATCGGCTTCATCACGCTTTTTCTTTGGAAATCAGGGATGGCGATTTGGCTGAGTATCACCTTATTCCTGCTCTATTACACCGTCTCCCTTGGGTTAACGCGAATCCGCGCTGAAATGGGGGTGCCTCTGCACGATTTTCACTTTACAGGGCCTGACCAAATGCTGCCCGATATTCTGGGTTCGCGCCGTTTGGGCTCTCGAAATTTGACTGTGATGTCTATGCTTGGTTTCTTCAATTTTACTTATCGAGCGCACCCCCAGCCGCATCAGATGGAAGGATTAGCCCTGTTAAATCGAGCGGGAGTAAGCAACAAGCGGTTCGTTTTGGCAATGACCCTCGCTTTGATTGTTGGCACACTCACCTTTTGCGGAAGGTTTTGCGCTGTAGTGAACTACCGCTTCGCCCGACGACTGGCGCTTCGCTGGTCTTACGGCGCGCAATAACACCGCGCTCTGGGTCTATTTACACATTGCCTATCGTTCAGGGGGAAGTTCGCTACAGCGGTTTGCCCGCGTGATTTACATCCGTTTGGCGAATTGGATGACTTATCCATCAAGCGATATAGATGTCACAGGAATTCAAGCAATAGGTGCTGGATTCGGTGCGCGGTGCGATTGCCTGAACATCGGCAACGCCTTCCGCGTCGTACTTTTCTTGACAGCAATGCGTAAACGATTCTTATGGTGGAAGCTTCATCCGGCGGCCTACGCGATTTCAAATAGTCGAGATATCAATTACTTGTGGTTCTCCATATTCATCAGCTTTCTGGCAAAGTGGGGATTGCTCAGATATAGTGGAATCAAGGCATACCAACAAGCGCGTCCCTTTTTCCTGGGGCTGATATGGGGAGATTATATCATTGGTAGCATTTGGACAATCGTTGGTGACATTGTTCATCAACGCATATTCTTCGGGGGGATGACGTGATTGTTGAGCCCCAGAAGCTTCGTTAAATAGTGACTGGTGACTGGTGGACTGGTTACTGGTACAATCACCAATCACCAATCACTAATCACCAATCACCAGTAGCGTCATCAGGCAGTCGTTTCAAATGTAAAGTTTATTTTGAAAATCTAATTTACCAAAGTCAAATTATGCACAAGACAAATTTTGGTAAAGTGTGGTGAGAATCCACATTGTGGGAGGTATTAGCTATGATTCCTTTAACTACTGGTTGTGTGTCCAGCGCTAAAAAGTCGTTGTCCTTCAAGTATGAGGATGGCAGTGGACCTGGCGAATTGGGTGTGCGCAAGCACGAAGTTTCTATACCCGAAGTGAAGGGACAGGTGTATGCATATGCCACCTTCGAGATGGGCCCTGTGAATCCCATTCCCTACGTGGACGACCAGCCACGGGGGCGGCAGTTGGTCACACTGGGCCAGACTAAAGATGGGGAGTTCGTTCCTGCGGTGCGTTTTGGCATACATGATGGCCGCGGTCTGCCCGCGGATAAGGGGTACATGACCACCTACCTGTTTGACGGGCAACTCGACTACTATGGAATGTGGGTCCGTCCCAACACACCGTATGACTTTAAGCTACAACTGGACTTAGGCAGAAAAAAAATGACGGTGTGGGTCAGCGGCCGGGGTGATGATGACTGGTACCTGCTGGCCGAGGACGCGCCCCCAATCAACGCCGTCACCGAAATAAACGGCATAACGGTGGAGCAGTACCCGGGCGCAGCGAGTATCCACGACCTGATGGTGTGTTCCGAGCCATGGGAGCCGGCGGAAAAAGTTCGGTCTCATCCTTTGGCCAAGCAGGACCGGGTCGTTTTCCCCGGTCGCGGCTTCAGTTTCCAGCCGATGCGCTCCACCTGGGGCCTTTTGGGAAGGCATGTTGCCGTTGCGCGCAAACCCCGATTCCACCATGGTTTTCCGGATGTAGCCAAAGCTGGCCCCAATCATTTTGTCGCTGCCTGGCGCAACGGGTCACACACTGGGGGCGCCGGCGGCATTTCCGTCGCACATAGTTATGACTTGGCCCGAACATGGAGCGAGCCGACACTCGTTTATCCCGGCGGGAGCAATTGCCTGCGTTTGCAGAGGCTAAAGGACGGCACGCTGCTATTGATGGTCGATGTTGGCAGAAAAACTGTTTTGTACGATAGCCTCGACTCTGGCCATACGTGGATAAATGAGCGGTGGCTTAATCCTCAACAGGTCGGCGGCCAGGCTGCAATTGTGCCCAGCCGCGTCACGGAGCTTCCGGACGACTCCTGGCTGCTGGGCTCCGCGTGGTACCCTGGACCTGGCGAACCTCAAGGTAACCCATACAAAGGAACGGAGGGCTGCCGCCTTGAGTTCTTCCGCTCGACGGACCGCGGGCAGACGTGGGAGTTCTTGTCTTATCTTCAGCCCTATCCTCCTCCCGAAGGGGCGAAGCGATCTTTTCACAGCATAAGCGAGCCAAGCATTCTCGTACTGCCGGACGGCAGGCTGCTTCTCTATGCTCGTGAAAACCGCCATGATGGTTTCCCAGGCATCAAGGCTTACTCTAAGGATAATTGCAAGACCTGGGAGGTGAAGGAACTGCCCTTTGCCGTTACTGGGCGCACTTGTGCCGGGTTCCTCCCCGACGGGCGTGTAATGCTCACGTTCCGCTCCGGAATAGGGAGATGTGCGCTGTGGGCCTGGGTAGGAGACCCGCACGATACTATGCCATTTTGCGCCGCCGGCTCCCACTTCAACGACCACTACACCGTCGGCCTGAAGGACGGCACCATGCACATTGACAACGATGGTATGCGGGGCCAGTTCACGCAGTATTTCCTTCGCCAGCCTGACAGTACAGACACGGTAATCGACGTGACAGTCGAAGTTAAGGTTGTCCAAAACAGTGGGCGCGCAGCCACCTTGTCGGTGCCTTTCGTGGGCAAGTTCCGCCTCTTTTTTGACCATGATTGAATTGGCCCATGAGCCATCAGTGCGAGCCAACGTAAATCCGGGCGAGTTCCACACCTACCGGGTTGTCCGGCAGGTCGGCGCTGCCAAGTTGTACATAGATGGCCAGATAGCTTTGGAAACCGATAAAGTCGATACACGCACTAAGCCCCTCGCTTGGACGCCCACGGATAGCAGTATCTACACCCTGTCCTTTGGCAACGAGGCAGACAGCTCTGGCCCTAATATATATCCCCACCAAATCCCGCCCGAGGTGACGGGCTACAGCATCTAGCGGCGGTTTGAGTTGCTGCTTGATGACCCCAACACCAAGCAGTACAAAACTTCCTGGTCGGCAGAGCGCGACGGTTTCCCCGACCAATACCAGTTGGACCACATAATTGAGATTGAGGCAACTATAGCCGGGGGCGACCAGGGATACTCCGGTTGGGTTGTGCTCGACGACGGCCGAATCTTCATCGTGGCTTATACCGATGATACCGCGCCCACCGTCAAGGGTGGCACACTGGGCATTTCCTGGATTCGCGGCACATACCTACTGCCCTCTGATTTGCCGCCTGCAATAACAAAAAATAATGGAGGTAATAAAAAATGAATAAAACCGTAATAGCAAGATTATCCCTAGTATGTGTAAGCTTAATTGTCATGAGTCTGATGTTGACGGGCATCAGTGATGCAAAATTTGACCTAACAAACGCTATTGGGATTTGGCTCTTTGACGAGGGCGCAGGGGAAGTCGCTAAGGATTCTTCTGGCAACGGTAATGATGGGGAACTCATGAATGGTGCGAACTGGGTCGAGGGCAAGTTCGGCACAAAGGCACTTTCATTTGATGGGAGTGATGATTGGGTTAATTTTGGGGATGCATCAGATGTTCTAGATGTCGGGACTGGCGAAATAACCGTAGTGTATTGGATTTACCCAAAGGCTAAAGTAGGTAGCTATCTTGGTCATGTACGCTTGACGGCCCCAAATACTGTTTCAAGATTTGAATCAGCATTTCAAAATAGTAATCTGCAAATATATACAAATGATGGCCAGTGGCATGATACAGGTGAAACACTTGACCTTAATAAGTGGAGCCATGTTGTATGGACGAAGGTTGGCACTACTTTAAAACTCTACATAAATGGTCAAGATACTGGATGGTCAATGAGTCATACAGCTTCACTTGGACCTTTCAACAATATGATGTTTGGGAAGCACATAGATTGTTTCGAGGGCATCCTCGACGAAGTTGCGATTTTCAATGTGGGACTGACTAAAAATGATATCCAAGACATCATGGCTCAAGGGTTAGAAGGTGCAGGCGCCGTTGACCTTTCTGGCAAACTTCCCACAACATGGGCAAGCATCAAAAACCAGTGAAAATTCTAGCAACCAACAGCAGGGGAAGCTGTGAGTGTTAGTCTCAGTTTGTTGCGTCACCTTATGTCACAGGAAATTCCCTAAGACGCCTTTCGTGACGCGGATTTGGCAATAAGTCTCTCTATCAATTTCGCTCTTTAATTGTCGTCTGAACTCTATTTTTACCAGCCGCTTTTGCCTCTGGTAAATCCCTGTGTCATTCATCAAATCTTACAAATTCTTATAACTTATGTTTGGCAATACCTCCGCCAAGGAAAGGAAGAGAAAAATGTTTAAAGAAATAATGACAATTGCTCTCTGCGTGAGTGTAAGAACTGAAGGAGGCAAAGATGGAGGCTGAAAAGAAAGAAGCTCTGTTCAACCAGATGATACTGTTCGCAGGAGGCGAGCATGGCTACAAATGCTACCGAATCCCTGCCCTTGTCGTCTCAACCAGGGGGACTATCCTCGCCTTTTGTGAAGCCAGAAGGAATAGTTGTAGCGATTTTGGGGATATCGATATTGCCCTGAAGCGAAGTTTTGACAATGGCAAGACCTGGAAAGACATGCAGGTTATCGCTGTCGATGGCACAAATACCATACATAATTCATGCCCGGTGGTGGACAAGCATACTGGCACGATTTGGCTCCCTTTTTGTAAGAACTATAAGCAGGTCTTTGTCATGAACAGTAAGGATGACGGCGCGACATGGTCAAAGCCTGTGGAAATAACCAAGGATGTGATGGACCCTACGTGGTATAACGTCGGCTCCGGTCCTGGCCACGGGATTCAACTGAAGGATGGTAGACTGCTTATTCCAAGCTGGGCAGGTTATGAAAGGGATTGGGGACCGCAGCTTTCTTACGCATTCTTTAGTGATGATTATGGCACCAGTTGGAAACGGGGAGAAGCGCTGGATAAAAACCAATCCGACGAATGCGAGGCAGTTCAAACTGTTGACGGTTCGCTATATATGAACATGCGGTCCCGCCAGGGGAAGAAACGGCGCGCATACGCATGGAGTAAAGACGGCGGTCTAACCTGGTCGAAAGTGAAGTTCGATGATACGCTGCCCGAACCAGGGTGTCAAGGAAGTCTGGTTCGTTTCACAGATAAGGACAGTTTCCAGAAGAACCGTGTCTTACTTTGCACGCCTGCCAGCATGACCGAGAGGTCCAGGTTGACGGTGAGGGTCAGCTATGACGAATGCCGGACTTGGGCTGTCTCGAAGGTGGTGGACGAGGGACCGTCTGCCTATTCCGATTTAGCTATTGCGCCCGACATGACAATTCACTGCCTCTATGAAGCAAACGAATACTCGAATATAGTCCTTGCCCGTTTCAATATCGAATGGCTCACCGATGGAGCAGAGTGCCTTCAGAGGAAGGTGAAGTAGGCGTAGGTACGGGATACGATACTGTTGGCGAAATTGGATTTAAGCAATTTCGGCGATAGGAGTAAACCAAAATGATAAATCTCTGAAATGCCGTTAAATTACACATCTTGGGAATTCGCCAACAGTATCGGGATACGTGTAAAATCCTGCCACATATTCTGAGTGGAGGCGGGACAGGCGACTGTCTCGCCGACCACATCAAACCCCTTTCTCTGTGTCCTCTGTGTTCCAAAAGTTTAAAAAAACGCAAAACTATAGTAAAGAGAGTATGATGAAAAGATCGCTTCGCCTCTCCGCTTCGCTACGAGATGACCTGCTACCATATTGGTCAGCGTGTGCAACGCGATGATACGCGAGGATATGTCCTCGCGCCATCGCGGCACGCACTAGCCAACTTAGGCAGTCCCAAGTTCTTGTTGAGCCAAAGCGCGCGTGCCGCGATGGTTTATCATCGCGTCGCACGCGCGCAGGTGTGTTTAGGCTTCCGGTTTGTCCCTTTAATCCTACTCATCGTAGGCAAGCCAGAGAAGTTGGGTGTGAACACAAAGGAGATATATGGTCACATTCTCTGGAATGGCGTTTCGATTGTCAATACGCCACTAGGTTCCATGGCACCTTGAGGACTGGGATTAAAGCAGTGTAGCTTTCACCTTGCCCGTAGCGAAGCGAAGGGGCGAAGCGGCTTTTCACACCTTGCGCTGACGACCATCTAGCTTATGACAATTTCAGCATCAATCGCCTTCTCTATACATGCTATGTTCGGTAACTCCCTTTCGGGATTTCAGCCCTTCGTTTCCTAAGCCGGGCGTTCCTAAGTATAGTGCGTATGGAGTCTCCCAACAACTCCAGTTAGTTTGACTAACACTTCTGCTCAACAATTAAATGGCGTTGCTCCTTTTGGAGCGATAACTACCATAGTCGAGAAGCCCTAATGCCATCAGAACTTCCCAACTCCCACATAGCCTTTTAAAACGTTAGGATTAAACGCTATAGCGTGTAAAATCGGAAACTTAGATTAGAAAGATATTAGACACCACCGAATCACACAGAAGGACACAGAAAAATCCTTTTCGTTTTGCGACACGAGTTTTTCACTTAGCTGTTGTAAACTGCACAAAACCAGTAGATATAGGGGTTCAGAACCGAGATATTGCGATGATAGGGTGTTGATTTCACTGGTTTTTGTTCCTAACTGAAAAGGTCGTG
>SDBU01007502.1_pt1 | contig 12551 bp, 29 predicted proteins | sample 2277071 | NCBI WGS metagenome assembly SDBU01 (sample SAMN10397929, study PRJNA504765) | marine sediment metagenome | isolation source: marine sediment core GS08_GC12, 126 cmbsf | place: Arctic Ocean: Gakkel Ridge, Loki's castle | collected 2008 | reverse complement strand
CAAGGCCGAGCTCAAAAAGCGGGTGTTAATGTTTGAGGACACGGAGCCTTATGAATGGGCTGAAAAAATATCCTTCTATCCCCGGGCAGAGAATTTCCATGATGTGTTACAGGTTGGGGATAACAAACTAAACCTGATTGATTATCTTGAGGTCTCAGGAGATGATTACCCCCAAGTAAGCAGGTGGATTTTGGATATACACAGAGCAATTATACAGAGTAATACCTTGGTTATAATATGCCTACAGAAGCCTCCAGGTAGAGATGAGGCATACGGTGGGACACCCACGAGGGATAAACCCCGTCTTTATCTATCAGTCAGCAGGGGGAAAATAAAGATAGTGGATGCTAAAAACTGGGTCACTTCTGAGAATCCTACCGGCTACCTCTGTGATTTTAAGATAGTCAATGGGCATAAACTGATACAGTCATCTCCATGGGGGAGAGAGGATAGGTTTACTTTATAGGGGGGGAAATGATGTATAAAAATTTAGAGAAAGAATTTGATCGGGAAGAAATAGATATCGTTCGGAGGGAACTAACCACAAAGCTTAATCGCTTACCGTCTTATATTGAATTATTGGCTGAATTATATTTAAGGGAAGGGCCAAAATGACGAGAAAATGTGTAGTTTGTAAAAAGGAAAAGGATATTTCTGAATTCTGGGAAGATAAGCGCTGTTCAGATGGCATTTTAAGATGGTGTAGTGATTGTCATCGTGTTGGTGCTCACTATAAAAAAATCACACGCAAAGAGCATATGGCTTTTTATCAACGAAAACGGCGACAAAATCCAATGGTACATCTTTCAAGTAATATTTCAACAGCGATATGGGTATCTCTTAAAGGTAATAAAAAAGGGCATTGGGAGAGCCTTGTTGGATATAATTTAGAACAATTAAAGCAATATTTAGAAAAGCGATTCAAAAAAGGAATGACATGGGGAAATTATGGTGAATGGCATCTTGACCATATAATCCCTAAATCTGCATTTAATTTCTCTAAACCAGAGCATATAGACTTTAAACGTTGTTGGGCCTTGTCAAATTTACAGCCATTATGGAAAACACAGAATCTAATTAAACACAATATATTAGTAGCACAGTTTCAGCCGAGTTTTGCTTTTTGATACCTTTACCTATTTGCGGATTATGATGATTGTGAAGTAGATGAAGTGAATGAGGAATAATGACGATTCGAGGCCAAAAATCAGGATTTGGGTACCTTGTAACCTATGGAAATAGTTAAGGAATAAAAGCCAATGATGATAGTGACGATTGTGACGATTGTGACGTCTCTCAATAATTCCCATGACTTACATCCCCAAGTGATAGGTTTTTGCCATATTTTCAAAATGATGACTCCTAAAGATATATAAGATCTTCTCTTATAATATATAAGATAAGTTATCTTATTAAAGAAGAGAAGAAAGAATCATTTAAGACAAATAAAAAGGAAGGCACTATGACAAAATCAAAAGTAATCAAAGTAACCACCATGCAAAAAGAATGTTTGAAACCATTACTTGAAGAGGCTGAGATAGCACAGACGGGGTTTGCTGAGGCCTCACGATTACTGCATCAGGCGGAACGCAGATTTTGGGCTAAAGTTAGAGAATTTTGGCCTAATGCTAAACGGGTTATACACCCTGGCGAGGGAAAGTGGACAGTAATTATTGATGAGGACTAATAAAACATCCCCGCCAAGAAAAGGCTAACCTATAAACGATTGCCTTTACGCTTTTCCACAAGCTGTTGCTTGGCGGGGAGGGAGGTGGAGAAATTTGGTTTTTATCTATTAACACTGTTAGATTTTAGGAGAAAATCATGGCCAGCAGCATAAATAGCTTATTAAGAACAGCATTACAGGATTTGGAAGCTGTAGAAGATTTGATTCCTATAATTCAAATGTTTTTCAATAAACTAAGGCCAATTTTGGAAAAAGGAATGGATGCGGTAGAACGTAATGCATTAAAGACCTACTCAGACATTATACCGTTGATAGATCAGTTTAATGACGGACAAGAATCATTATATGAAACAGCAGTAAGAATTTGCAATTTTTATAAATCTAACAAGCACAATAAACCTGACCCTATTTTCGCAACCGGTCTGATGTGCCGTAAATGTGGCGGGAAGCACTTCGATTTCGAGTGTCCAAAGAAGTGATCGGGCAGGTTATAAGCAACCGTTAGATTGCTTGAGGTTTGAATGGGAAAGATCATGGTATGCTCGACATGCGGAGGAATTATAGCTCAGGCAATTCCCGGCACAGTATTTGACGTCACTGATTGCGGTTGGGAATGTCCGCACTGTAAAAAGTATTGGCTATCAAGTGATGGATGGATAGAGATAGGGAATTTATTGATTCCATTTAACGGGATGAAAGGTAGGTGATGCCTAATGTGGTGCAGTTATATCTGCAACGTAAGAAAAATGATATAACCGGGGGTTGCGCATCCGGCTAGGAGTATGTTGCCATAATGTCTAAAACGCAACGGAGCTGTTCTTTTGAACACCACTCTTGAGGCATTTTGGCTTGTTTACTTGAATTACAATGAGAACAAGCAGGCACAATATTATCAATAGTAGTATGGCCACTTTTAAGAATGGGAATAAAATGATCGGCAGTAATGTTATTTACAGAATTACAATATGCACAGCTGTTATTGAATGCATTGAGTATTATAATCCATTCTTTCTTATTTAATGATATTGTTCCATCTTTTGATTTACGGGTAGCCTTTGCTTTTATTTTTGTAACTTTACCAGCTTGTGTTTGACGGTATCGTTTATCATGTTCTGCTTTATATTTGCGATATTCAGGACTATTAACACGAAGATCAGCAAGGTATTTTCTTTTATAATTCGTTTCTTTAATTCTATTTTGTGGAGTTTGTTGCTTTTGTTTATATTTGTGATATTGCTCAATATGATTTAAATAATATTTTCGATAATATTCAGGATGATCTTTTCGCCATTTTTTAAGATACTCTTGTCGCTGTTTTGTTTGCATAAAACCAATAATATTATAATATTATCAACAAAAAACGCATCCGGCTAAAAACACGCAAAAACCCCGCCTGGAATGAGCGGGGTGTGTGGGGTTATTTATTAGCTTTCCATTCAACTAAAATAATTATTGAAATTATAGCCACATAAAATTGCCAAGTCATAAAATCCCAACCAGCTTGAGCAAATGCAAATCCCATGACAGCACCATAAGCATAATTTTTTATATATTTCATCTCTCTTCCTCCTTTCCCTCAGCTTTGGCAAGGGCTTGTTCTGCTTGTTTCCCTATGTCTTCATAGGCTTTAACGAGAGGCCCATCATTCCAAGTGATAGGCACTAATTTTTTCAACGCCTCATAAAGCTCAGGTGCGGCAGCTATGAGGCGGGCGTTGGTTTCATCGTAACATAAAGCCATAGCCTCTGGCCCCCCATCTCTTCCTTTATTAGTCCCTACCTCAAATTTAATACCATTGGAGAAACTATCTTGAGGATAATATCTCCACGGCCCCGGTGTAAATTTACTCATGGCTTATCCTCCTCCTTTAAAATTTTATACTCCCAGGTCCTACCCTGCATCTCCTGAATCTCTAACAATACCTTTAACTCTGCTTCAGTGTACCAGGTAGGATCATCCTCTGCGACTTTGATCCCATCCTTAAAGAATTCAATTATAGCCAGTGGTTTGAATGTCATGGTTTACCCTCCTGCCTTTTGTTTAATTATTCAAGTAGCTATGTGTAGCCCCAAACCATGTTTTTTTATTACTGATTGGTAACGCCTCCATAACCTTTTTCACTTTTGATGGTGGTATATGTATGTGTATACGTGGATCGCGCCCTGCTGTTGGCCCCGATGCAAGATTACCCTTTCCAACCCCAAGGGCCATAATCTCATCTGCTCTATCACGGGCACCTTGTTCAGACAGATACCCACAATCTATGACAACGATTTCTTTTTTATGCATCTCAACATCCATCCATAAACCTTTCATGGTTTACCCTCCTTTCTTTGGAAAAACTCTTTTTCGGTAGCCATAAGATAATTTCTAATATCGTTGGGCATCTGCCGTTCAATTGGCTTTAGCACCAAATACTATAACTGCCCTTTTGTTAAATCCTTTATTTCAGGGACTTCTACCCCAGTTGATAATTTCATCTCTCTACCCTCCTTTCCTCATCCTATCAGATTTAACTATCCAATAGAGCAAGTATGCTGTGGCTACTACTGTGATTATTCCTGTTAGGTATTTGCATGGTTGCCTCCAGTTAAATGTTTATGGTTTAGGTAGTTTCTATGGCAATGTCACATTAAAGCCTAGATTTTTTTTCCATTTTTTGTACTCTTTTGGAAAATGACGTTCAAGAATGAACAGCTCTGGATTAATCATATCACCACATAAAAGACACATTAACTTTTTTGGAACACGAATCGTTAACCTTTTAATATCATCAAGATAGTTTATATAATTCTTTTTTAGTGTTTCTATTCTTTCCTCAACTGTTTGCTCACCAAATCTAACATTTGGTAAAAACGATTTTACCTTTATAAGCTCTTCTATTTCCATCTGTCTAATTCGAGCTTTTGAATTTAATAATTTAGTAATTCTATTTGCAATATCTTCTCCTTTTTTTCGGGCATCATTAATATTATCATATACCCTAACATCTTTACTAAATAAGGAATTTACTTCTTTCATATCAACAAATTTAACATGGAATAGATCAGGTTTCACAACCCATACTATTTTAGCTTTGTCATAAGCGGATTTAAGTTTTTTTATAAATACTTTATGCCCTTCATGTTTTATATCACAAGGACAAGGCCCTGCACGCCGGGGACGAACTGCATTCATCGTTAAATAATCACTATAAGTGTAATAGTAATCTGTTCCAGATACCGCTGCTATTGTTTCATCTGATATAAATCCCATCTGTTTATCTCCTTATTGTCTTAATATTCTTTTTACTAATTCTAAAATCTTTTGAAACTCTATTTATAAGAAATTCTAATGAAGGTGAGATACCAGTCTCATATATCTTGCTGTTTTTATATATCTGATACCTAATCCCATCCCATTTTTTATGTAATACTTTTATAACTATCATGTTCTATCCTCCGTGGCCCCTTGCGGGGCCGGTTAGGGGTTAAATGTCAGTCAATAGGTATGTAGTGTAATTAGAGCCTTGGTCTATGTATTCCAGCTTATAGCCAATAGCATTTAAGATGCGCTCCATAGAGGAAAAGCCACAAGCACCGCCTAAATATGCACCTTCTACATTTTTACTAAATCTGTGTTGTCTTTTCTGTGTTGTGAAGTTATAGAATGACAGACCATAAAATCCTTTGTTGTTGTCTCCACTACCATAATTGGCTGGTAGTTTACGGAGCTGATCTTGAAACTCCTCTTCCATCCAATTTCCCAGGGCGGTCCCTTTCATATCATAGCCACCGCCATTACAGGATGATACCTTATGCCTGTCAATCCATAGAGAACATATATTATACCCATATGTATCTCTGCCCCTGCTTACCGTCCATTTGAATTTTAATACTTGTCTCATGTCTAATACCTCCAGTTAAAGGTTAAATTGCTTATTTGTTATCTATAGTATGTTTCTTTAAACATTTTGGCTCCTAAGTGCCTAACAAATTTACCGTATCGTCTTGTATGTAAATCATAACTGATGAGACCTTTTGGAGTTTTGCAGTTTTGGCCCTTGAGGGCCTTACAATAAGACACCGGGCACGGTACTGTAACTTTAATATCTCTTGTTAACTGGGTATCAATCATGTCCTTCCCTCCGGTTAAATTGTTTACGTTCATTAATAATGAGCTAAAATCTTTTCTTTGATTGCTACTACATAGATATCTGACTTAGGGAAATGCTCTTCTTTTATCTTTTTAGCTTTATTACAGACATTTACTAAGGCTTCTTTCCCATCGATTATCTCAATAGGGTTGCTCCAATAGGCCTGGCCTATTCTAATATGGTAAGATGTGGTAATTTGTTTTTCCATGTTTTCCCTCCGGTTAAATGGTTAGTGTTTAAACCTACTCCCTCGTAAGGGGGCAGGGTTAAAGACTAACAGGGTTCTGTATCGTAACTACCGCATTTGGGGCATTTTGCTTCATAGGTTCTGGGCCCTATCTTCTTGGTAAACCTTCGTCCGCATTCGATACATAGCATTTTCATTTTCATGATCCTACCTCTGATTAAATTGTTTACGTCCATGCCCGATAAATATGCAATCGGTATGCCAGCTATGCCAAGCCAAGAATAAATCGTATTTTGTGTGTCAAGTGAGGGAGTTAAGCCATGTTCAGAGTCATACCACATTGTGGTAGTATACAGTCGGCATGGATACTTTGTATCCAATTGAAAATAATGAAATCCGCAGAGTCAAGCCCAGTAAGGATTTGAAGTGGATACCTCTTAAAATAAAGACATACTCAAAATGTAACAAGTCATACAGCCTTATCTGTCTTGAGTTTGCCGCCTTGTGTGTCATTTATACCACGATATTTGTTAAATATATTTAACAAGATGACATAATCCCTTTCAATTCCCATTGACATTAAAGGGAAAATGTATTATGTTTTATGTTAAACAATTTTAACAGGGCGGAAACCATGGGAAATATATATTTTATAAGTAATGGAAATAATGTCAAAATTGGCTATACCGATAGTGATGATATTGATAGGCGATTGAAGACATTACAAACGGGATCTACTGGACCACTAGCACTTGAGGGAGCAATCACAAATACTAATAGAAGAGATGAGCGGGAATTACATCATTTATTTGCTGAGGAACGTGTGAGAGGAGAGTGGTTTCGTTTAAGTAATCGATTAAAGTATTTTATAGAATTAATCGGACGTGAGGTGTTTGTAAGCAAAGTACACAATAAATTCATTCCTTCTGATTTAAATAAAACCTTAGAGCTTATTGAGAAAATGCTTATTACAAGAGCACTTAAAGATTATGATAATGTCCAGGCCAAGGCTGCCGAAATGCTTGGCATTAGCCGGCATCTACTGCACTATAAGATGAAGAAATATGGATTGTAATACATATGGAAAACATTTAGCTTGACATCCAAGGATCTATCAGGTTATGATTAATCCTCTTGTGGTTTATAGGGAGTTCTGAAATCTTAGCGGGTCTTAGGACTCCCATTAGCAGGCTGTTGCTTTACTCATCTGCCAAGTGCAGAAGGAGATCTTGTACCGTCTTTGGGCGGTATGAGCATTAAACAGGACATCTTATAGGTTTATGCCCACCTATAGTAGCTATAGGAGTAGGCTATAGGGGTAGGCAGTAGTAACGTTAGTAGGGTAGCTACAGTATCGTAATATGGTTATTATCTTATCGTCTTCGACAATAAGAGATAGAGAGATTTATTAATATCAATAAATTCTCTTATCTTCTTAATGTATTTAAGTTATCTTATAAGATATAGTAAGAGGGGAATAAACCTTGTCTGAAGCATTACCTGCCCCAATAATTGACATTCCTGCACTACCTCGTGATGTACGCGTAAGAAAAATCAACCTATCGAAGGCCATAGAGCTTAGAGCTAAAGGGCTGTCTTATGAGGATATAGGTAAGCATTTCGATTGTACGAGGCAGGCTGTACAGGATGCGTTAAGTAGGTATATGCCACCTGAGGTCAATGTCAGAGCTTTTGTTGATAATAGGGCGGTTATATTGGCAGGTAAGCAGGAGATGTTGCTCAACGGTTTGACAGAGGCTGAGATAAAAAAGATGCCTCCTTACACTCGGGTCACCTGCTTTGGTATTCTATACGATAAAGAGCGCCTGGAGCGTGGTCAATCCACAGCTAATATAGATACTCACCTACTTTTGGAATCAATGGAAAAGATGGATCAGGGCATGACAGAGGACCGGGAGGCGTTGAAGAGGCTGAAGGGGAAATAGTGGTGTCGAAATGCTCAATATAGGGTATCAATTTTGAGCATATGAGCAGTGTAAATGGATGGAGTTAGACACAATAGGAACTGTAGCAATATCAGCGGGTTATAGTATGAGTGTGATAATATATATTATGTCATTCAACCATTATGTAACAAATAGAGATAGCAGGCAGCGGATTGAGTAATAGCACCCTGGAGACTGGAGGAAGTATCAGCTTGCAGCAGGGGGGTGCCAGGGGGGGTGTGGGTATACCCCCTAGGGGAGTAGTACCTTCAGCCTATCCTATTACAATTTTTCAAAAAGATTAAAACAGATACATAAAATATATCCCTTGACAACTATGCAACACCATGATATGCTCTCTTAGACTATAAACAGGAGAGCGAAATGAAACCTAAAATTGATCCTAAACATTACCAAACTATTGTTCATAGCTATACTAACGATCTTATACCCATGATTGAAATTGCTTCTTCATGGCATGCTACCAGACAACTTATACATAGGGTACTTAAAAAGTGTGGTGTCAACACTTCAAAAAGCAGGCGTATTGAGGTTGAATGTCATTGGTGCGAAAAGCCTTTTCTTAAAAAACCTTGCCAGGTTAGAAGACGCAAGCATCATTATTGTACTTTTGGATGTTATCTGGATTATATAAAAGAGATAGGCCAGCCTTATGTTCAGAACAAACATGGCCAAAGACGGGCCAGATCCACCGTAAGTAGGTACTTCGATCTTAAAGATGATATGATTGTCCACCATGAGAATAAGGATACTTTAGATCCTCGGCCGACAAATCTCAGGGTATTTCTGAACCACAGCGAACATATGAGATATCACAGGGGCGGAGATGCTACTCCTATTTGGGATGGAAGGGATATTAAAGAGCACTTATAGAATAATTATGAGATTACTTAGTCCATTAAATAGAGAAAAACCAATAGATTGGGTTATGAAAGTAATATTTAGACTTATGTTACTTATGGGCTACTTATATTTTTTGTTTCTGTGGGGATCATAAGTAAGTTTTACAAACAGTTTTTCTAATGCTATACTAAGGCATCAAGAAGGAGGTGTATAAATGCTTAAACATTTCGAGATATCAGAATTTGAATGTGGATGTGATTGCGGAGAAGCAAAGATGGATATTGATTTTCTCCTCAAGCTTGATAAGGCCCGGATGATAGCTGATACACCTTTTAATATCAATTCAGGCTACCGATGTCCTAAACACAATAAGAAGTTTAAAAATCCTAAAACTGGGAAATCATCCAAAAATCATCCTTCGGGTCATAGTGCGGATATAAAATGTCTTACTGGTCCGAAAAGGGGTAAAATTCTCAAGGGCTTATACAGGGCTGGTTTTACCAGAGTTGGAATAAGGGAGGACTTCATCCATGCGGATGACATGGATAAGGTTGAAAGCTGTTGGCTTTATTAAAGGAGAATTAAATGTTAGAAAAACTGGAAAATGAAGGAGCGGCCATTATCGGCCTTGTAGCTATAGCAATTATAGCCATGTTCTTGCTTGGCATCAACGCTAAGGAAATTGCAATAGCCGTTAGTGCTGGCCTAGTGGGATTTATCAGGGGCAAGAGCCAGTAAGAAAATGATTTCCAACTATATTACATTCATCACCTATTATCAGAGCTATGGAGAGGTAATGTTCAACTATGAAATTATCCAATTGCCTAAATTAATACGTTTTTACCATACAGTGAGTATGAATTAGAACCTTAAACAAGGAGAAGAGATGAGCAGATACCTAAAATTAATCTGGTTTGCTGAAGATTCCTGGACAAAATACCATGCTGCGGTAGGGATTAACGCAGAAGAGACGCTTTGTGGGATTATACGTTCAACCAGGGCGATACTGCCCAGTGAGAAGATGAGGTCTGGTAATTTGGCAACTATGGCTGTTTTACACACGCAGAAATGTCTCAAATGCCGTGCTACCCTAAGAAAACGATATGAGACTGAGGATATAACGGAGGTTAAGGTTGGATGAAAATCCCAGATAAAATCAAGGTATTAGGTCATTGGTTTACGATTAAATATCCCTATATTTTCCAAGAGCGCTTTGATCGGTTTGCCCAATGCGATGATGCTAAGAAAATTATTTATATTACTGAATTAGATGGGAACGGAGAAAAAAGGGCCGAATCAGGGATTATTGTGAGTTTTATACATGAAGTCCTTCATGCGATTGATTTAAATACTGGACATCACATATTTGAAGAACAAGAAGGTGAACATAAACTAGAAGCATTGAGCGAAGGAATATATCAATTTTTAACCGATAATGGATTTTTGAAATGACCCCCGCTGAACGAGAGCTAATCAGGAGCAACCTTCACCAAGTGGACCTGTTATTGCGGAAGGTAGACAGGAAGGCTATGGGAATGCTGGAAGCAGCAAGTCATATGCAGGGCATCATCAAGGAGATAGAGGGGCTGAAGAAGCCGATCTATGAGCTGTTGGATGAGAAGTATAAACTCTAAAAGAAGGAGGCATCTATGAATCTTAAAGAAGCAGCAGCCCAGAATCTATTTGACAACCGCTTAGGGTGGAGTGATGGGAGAAACCCTTATGCACCGAGAGAACTTTGGTATGAGTTAGGCGTTGCTTTGTATGGCAAGGATGATAGTCGAGTTAAAGAATTAGATCCGGCTACCCCTGACACCCCTAATGGCAATGAGAGGCCATTTCCGGTATGAACTATGAAATAGACGAACAGAGGTAAAATGTGCGAAGTATTTCTGATTTAATAATCTATTGCCCTATCTGCCAGACACAACTTCGTTATATGGGTTTTGCGTTAGCTTGCCCTTATCACGGTTATGGCCTTTTTACCAGAACTGATAGTGATAATCAACAAGAGAAGAAGCCTGAAGATGAGATATCACAGGGCTTATTGGAACACCAAGAATCCTGTATTAACGATGACATATGACCAAAACAAACGAACTTAAGAAGCAGTTTGGTAGTGTCAATGTTGTCGAACTTGGTAAGTTAGGTATCCATGATAAAGATATGCTTATGGAAATAGCTAAATCTATTACTAAAGATGCTTTATTCAGATTTAATCCACGTTTTGGTAATATTTGGTTCCCTAATAGATTTGATGCTGATGAATTCCTTAAGAAGGTAGGAGAAGGAGAATAAGAATTGACCAAAACAACCATAATCTCCAGACACATCAAAGCCTTAGCGATATACTATATCTTAGATGCCCTGGCTGACTGGATATTAAACCCTTTTCTGACTTGTGAGGGGGTGCTGGATGGGTAAATGCCCTAACTGTGGCACCTGGATGATAAGGAATGGTGTTTGGCTTTATCTCTGCCCGAAGTGTGGCTATGTGAGAATATAAGGAGGTATAAGATGAGAGACATATCTGATAAATTTGGCCCAGTAAGACCTTATTAACCCATGCACCCTATAGCCAGAAAAGCACCCTCTATATTAGGAGCTATATGGATTTACGGTCTAATAGCCTTGAATGCTGTAACCCTGATAATGCTTGTCTGGTATAAGATGACAGGGGGACTTAGATGAAATCGAGCGCACAAACAACATATATTTTACTTGAGCGTGGTGTTGAAGATCGTGCCTTATGGGTTGAACTTAACAAGATTGTGGCAGAGTTAAGAAGAGAATCTGTTAAAACGTTTATTAAAAAGTATCCTTTAATCAACGAGCTTAAATACAATCTAAAGGTAGAACTTGATGCACAAGACGAAACATAAACTCTAATGATTAATGTTATGTGCTATTCGATTTTTTTCGAGACCTTTTCCTTTAAATGGAAGCCCAAAATAGAGAGATTCACCTTCGAGGATAAAGACTGTAAGTATTTTGGGTGGAAGAGGGGGATCATCCTTAAATGGCTGTGGTTCTGGTTGCATCTCTATCAAGAACCAAAACGAGGAGAATAACCATGAAAAAAAACATTAAACAGATGATTCTTACTGGTGGATTGGTATGGTTAATGATGGCGTTAGCAGCAATATGGACGATGATAGCTTTGCCTGGTTGCGCCATGCTGGACAACCTGACCGACCAACCCCAACTACAGACCTACACCTTCATCTATGATGGTGGGGAGTATTCGGCCCTGTTGCCCAAAGAAGTACCCCTACCGCCCAAGGATGCTGCTACACAACCTGATTGGTTCCCTGGATGGGGGTTACTCTACGTGATGCATGTGGCCTATGAGGAACCCGGCCTACCTCCAACTGTTTCTTTCTGGTTTACCCAAGAACTCGGCGTTGTTGCCGTAGTCTATCATGTTATGGTAGATGGTAAAATAGAGCATCTGTCCTACATCTATCTCAAGGGACTGCCTGTTAAAATGGGTAGGGAAGAGATAAATAAATTGCTTAAGGGATGGAGTAGAGGGTTAAAATAGCAATGAAAATGTCTCTCAAACTTCTTGGTAAGATAAACACTCAAGACTCCATCACATTAGAACAATATTACAGTGCCAGAAAAAAAAGAAGGATGTTAGCAGAAAGATTAAAGATCATGGATCAAATTCTATCTAAACCAGTAGAGAAAGATGGTGTCTATCTCCCAAAATAAGAAAATTAGAAAGGA
>SDBU01007501.1_pt1 | contig 12552 bp, 8 predicted proteins | sample 2277071 | NCBI WGS metagenome assembly SDBU01 (sample SAMN10397929, study PRJNA504765) | marine sediment metagenome | isolation source: marine sediment core GS08_GC12, 126 cmbsf | place: Arctic Ocean: Gakkel Ridge, Loki's castle | collected 2008 | reverse complement strand
TCGAAACGCAGCTTGATCGGAAAATATCAGAAGTCATGACAAAGGAGGACCTGGTAACAGTATCTGAGGGTATCAACCTGGAGAGCGCAAAAAGCCTTCTGCATGAACACCGTATTGAGAAACTCCTGGTAGTGGATGACGATTACAGGCTTACCGGACTCATTACTATCAAGGATATTGAGAAATCCCGTAAATACCCCAATGCCTGCAAGGATACAATGGGGCGACTCCGCGTGGGAGCTGCTGTTGGTGTTGGCGAGGACCTTGACGAGAGGACGCAGGCGCTTGTGGCATCCGGCGTAGATCTTCTCTGTGTAGATACGGCCCATGGCCACTCTGATGGGGTGATCAGGGCGGTTAAAGCCCTCAAGGATCGTTTTGGTGATATGGAGATCATGGCCGGTAATGTGGCCACTGGAGAAGGAACGAAAGCCCTTGTCGATGCCGGTGCAGATGCCGTGAAAATAGGGGTAGGTCCCGGATCTATCTGTACGACACGCATCGTTTCCGGCGTTGGAGTGCCACAGGTTTCGGCCATAAATGAATGTGCCAGGGCTGTTGAGGGGACCGGAGTGCCCATTGTTGCGGACGGTGGAATAAAGTTCTCCGGTGATATCGTAAAGGCGATCGCGGCGGGAGCCCACTCGGTGATGATCGGGAGTCTGTTTGCAGGTACAGATGAGAGTCCGGGAGAACTGGTCCTGTTTCAAGGCCGCTCCTACAAGGTATACCGGGGCATGGGGTCACTGGAGGCCATGAAGCAGGGGAGCGGCGACCGCTACTTCCAGGATCCTGACGTCTTGGATGGCAAGCTGGTTCCTGAGGGCATCGAGGGGCGGGTACCTCACAGGGGCCTGCTATCCGCGACAGTTTTTCAGCTCATCGGGGGTCTTAGATCCGGTATGGGATATACAGGGAGCGGTGACCTGGAGGCCCTGAGGAAGGACACCAAATTCGTGAGAATAACAGCCGCCGGCCTCAAGGAAAGCCACGTTCACGATGTTATAATCACTAAGGAAGCTCCCAATTACTGGCTTGAATAATATTAAGATCGGGTTTCAAGTTTAAAGTTTCAGGTTTCATGTTAGTCAAAAACCTACCCTTGGAGCCTGGAACTTGTAACGTGAAACCAGGTCGATGTTCAATAGCGCGTTCCCGAACACCTCATCCGGAGGTCATCCTTGACCGAAGTTGATATTCACAACGAAAAGGTACTGATCCTCGATTTCGGGAGCCAGTACACTCAGCTCATAGCCCGGCGGGTAAGGGAGCTTAAGGTCTACTGTGAGATCATGCCATGTACCGTCGACCTTGAGAAAATAAGAGAATTCCGTCCCAAGGGGATCATACTCTCAGGGGGGCCTGCGAGTGTCCTGGATGAGGGTGCGCCCCTGCTGGAAAAGGAAGTCTTCGAACTGGATGTGCCCATCCTGGGTATCTGTTACGGTTTGCAGCTTCTCACGCATCTCCTGGGAGGTGTGGTCAGCAAGGCCGCAAAAAGGGAATATGGATCGGCCACCCTTCAGATTGATGATAACGAGGATCTGTTCTCGGGATTCGCTACCGGTACTAAAAACCGGACCAAGGTCTGGATGAGCCACGGTGACAGGATAGAATCACCTCCTGATGGGTTTACGCCGTTGGCCCACACAGACAATTCACCTGTGGCTGCCATGAAAAATGCCGCATCGAAAATTTTCGCGGTACAGTTTCACCCGGAAGTTGTTCATACACCCAGGGGCAAGGAGATCCTGGAGAATTTCCTCTTCAAGATCTGCGGCCTGTCACCACTCTGGACAGCTCGTTCCTACATAGATATGGCAGTTGAGCAGATCAGACAAACAGTCGGTGAAGACGGCAGGATCCTGTGCGCCCTTTCGGGAGGTGTAGACTCATCCGTGGTAGCTGTTTTAATTCACCGGGCGATCGGAGACCGGCTCACCTGTGTTTTTGTAGACAATGGTTTAATGCGAAAAGGTGAAGTTGAGAGGGTAAAGACTGTCTTTACGGATTACTTTCATATTCCGCTGGTGGTTGTAAGCGCGGCAGATCCTTTCGTAGATAAGCTAAAAGGAGTTACCGACCCTGAAGAGAAGAGAGTCATCATCGGAAACCTGTTCATAGACATTTTCGAAAAGGAAGCCGAAAAACTCGGCGACATCAAATACCTGGCCCAGGGAACCCTTTACCCTGACGTTATTGAGAGCGTCTCTTTCAAGGGCCCGTCGGCTACTATCAAGACCCATCACAATGTAGGCGGTCTGCCTGATGTGATGAACCTGGAGCTTATTGAACCCCTCCGGGAGCTTTTCAAGGATGAGGTGAGGGAAGTCGGAAAAGAGCTGGGCATGCCGGACGAGATCGTTATGAGACATCCCTTCCCTGGTCCCGGGCTCGGGATAAGGATCCTGGGCGAAGTAACCAACGAAAGGCTGGAGGTGCTCAGAGAGGCAGACGCAATAATGCGTGAGGAGATCAGGTCTTCGGGCCTCCACGACACTATCTGGCAGGCCCTTGCGGTTCTGTTGCCCACAAAAACGGTGGGCGTAATGGGAGATGAGAGGACCTACGAGAACGTTATAGTGATCAGGGCCGTTCACAGCCTGGACGGTATGACGGCCGATTGGGTCAAGCTCCCCTACGATCTGCTTGGGAGCATATCCAACAGGATCATAAACGAAGTTCGCGGGGTGAACAGGGTTGTCTATGATGTCAGTTCAAAGCCCCCCGCGACAATTGAGTGGGAGTGATCTGCCGGGATGAAGCACGCTGATTTCGTCCATCTTCATGTTCATACTTCCTACAGCCTTCTGGATGGTGCATGCCGGATCAGCGACCTCACCCGTTTGGCAGCTGACATGCGTTTTCCCGCCCTGGCTATTACTGATCACGGCGGAATGTTCGGAGTTGTGGAGTTCTACGAAAAAGCCCTGGCTGCGGGCATAAAACCCATTATAGGCAGCGAGTTCTACATTGCGCCTGGAAGCAGGACCGAAAGGCAGGCTGACAAGAGCGGTGAAACTGCGTATCACGTCATACTGCTTGCCAGGAACCTCGACGGCTACCACAACCTGCTCAAACTGTCGTCCGTGGCATACCTGGACGGGTTCTACTACAAACCCAGAATCGACAGGAAGATCCTTTCTGAACACAGTGATGGACTGATCGCTCTTTCAGGCTGTCTCAGTGGGGAGGTAGCAAAACGCCTGTCACTTGGTTTGGAAAATGAAGCTATCCAGTCGGCCCAGTGGTACAGGGACGTTTTCCCGGACTCGTATTATCTCGAACTCCAGCACAATGGCCTTGAGGAGCAGACCAGGATCAACTCCCGCCTGGCAGAGATGTCTGCAGATCTGAACATACCCACAGTTGCCACCAACGATGTTCACTATCTTAAGAGAGACGACAGACGGATGCACGATGTCCTGCTCTGCATCCAGACTGGCAAGACCGTTAACGATGAGAACAGGATGAGCATGGATTCTCAGGAGCTTCACCTGAAATCCGCCGAAGAGATGAAGGCCCAGTTTGCTGATTACCCCGAAGCCATGGAAAACACTCTGGAAATCGCGGAACGCTGCAATCTGGAGATCCCCCTGGGAAAGACCCAGATGCCCAAATTCGATGTGCCGGATGATATGTCAACGGAAGCTTACCTCGCCGGCGAAGCAAGAAAGGGCTTCGAGTCCAGGATGGAGGTCTTAAAGCAGAAGATCCCGGAGGACCAGTGGGAGGAGACCCTGGAGAAATACCAGAAGAGACTGGGATCAGAGCTGGAGACCGTGACTGAAATGGGATATTCCAGCTATTTCCTGGTAGTCTGGGATTTTATCCGTTTTGCCAGGGGAAGAGGTATCCCTGTGGGGCCGGGACGTGGCTCGGCTGCTGGTTCGCTGGTGGCCTACTCGTTATCCATCACCGATATCGATCCCATCGAATATGGTCTGCTTTTCGAACGTTTTCTCAACCCTGAGAGGATCAGCATGCCGGATATCGATGTTGATTTCTGCATGGATCGCAGGGAAGAGGTCCTGAAATATGTTTACGAAAAGTATGGCGAGGACCATGTGGCGCAGATCATCACCTTCGGGACAATGGCTGCGAGGGGTGCGATAAGGGATGTGGGAAGAGCACTGGATATGAGCTACGCCGAAGTGGACAGGATAGCCAAGCTTGTTCCGGATGTTCTCAACATCAAGCTCGCCAAAGCCATAGAGCAGGAGCCACAACTCAAAACTCTTGCTGAAAAGGATAAAAGGGTGGCGGACCTGCTGGAGCTGGCCCTGAAGGTAGAGGGACTTCAAAGGCACGCCTCCACTCACGCTGCCGGTGTCGTGATCAGCAGCAGTCATCTGGATGAAAGGGTTCCTCTATACAAGGGTACCAAAGGGGACGAGGTGATCACCCAGTTTGACATGAACGTCCTCGAGCGCCTGGGGCTGGTCAAGTTTGATTTCCTGGGACTGAGGACGCTTACGATGATCGATTATGCTCTCTCCCTTGTAAACAGGAAAAGGCAGATCGAGAAGAAAGAGAACCTTGTACTTGAAGATCTGGATCTCAATGACCCTGAAACATACGATCTTCTGTCTTCGGGCGAGACCGACGGTGTATTCCAGCTTGAAAGCTCGGGGATGAGAGATCTGTTGGTGAAGATCAAGCCCACAACCTTCGAGGACCTGATAGCAATTGTTGCTCTTTACCGACCAGGCCCTCTGGGAAGCGGGATGGTTACTGACTACATTGAAAGGAAACACGGGCGCAAGGAGGTAACCTACGACCTTGATGAACTGGAGACGATCCTGTCAGAAACATACGGTGTTGCCGTGTACCAGGAGCAGGTAATGCAGATCGCCCAGAAGCTTGCAAATTTCAGTCTCGGAGAAGCGGATATTCTTCGCAGGGCAATGGGAAAGAAAAAACGCGACGAGATGCAGCAGCAGCGGGAGCGCTTCATTGAAGGGTGCAAGGCGAACGGAACACCCGAAAGAAAGGCAACGGAGCAGTTCGAGAAGTTAAAGGACTTTGCCGAGTACGGCTTCAACAAGTCCCACAGTGCTGCCTACGCCCTTATCTCCTTCAGGACCGCCTATCTGAAGGCCCATTATCCGTCTGAATTCATGGCTGCCCTGCTTACCAGCGAGATGGACAACTCAGACAAGGTAACTGCCCATATCGGAGTGTGCAAAGTGATGGGTATAAGTGTGCTTCCACCGGATATAAATGAATCCGGTATCCGGTTTACCGTGTCCGGAGACGGGATCCGCTTCGGTCTCGGTGCCGTAAAGAACGTTGGGGTTGCCGCTCTCGAGGAAACTCTACGGGTGAGGACCCAGGACGGTGCCTTCGCCAGCCTGGAGGACTTATGTATGAGGGTTGACCTCAGAAAGGTTAACCGAAGGGTGGTGGAAAGCCTGATCAAGTCGGGAGCATTCGACAAATCTGACGGTCACAGGGCACAATACCTCGTTGCCCTGGATAAAGCTATGGAAAGAGGACAGAAGGCTGCAAGAGACAGGGAAAACGGCCAGATAACCATGTTCGATGCACAGGCGGATGCTGGCGTCTCCCAAGGACTTCCGGATGTGGAGCCCTGGACCGAACAGCAGAGGCTGACTTATGAAAAGGAAAGCCTGGGATTCTATATCACGGGTCATCCACTGGAAAAATACGATCATGAAATGGAACGGTACGTTTCATCGGACCTCTCACGCCTGGCAGAACTGTCGGACGGGGAGTCCGTCACGGTGGCCGGTATCACTCAGAACATTAAAGAGATCAACACAAAAAAAGGCGACAGAATGGCTTTCGTTACTCTTGAAGACCTTCATGGCAGTGCGGAGATCATCGTCTTTTCAGATGTTTTCAAGGAAAACTCGTCTATAATCCTGTCATCGGATCCGATCCTTGTCCAGGGGATCCTGGACACCTCGGGAGACAAGCCCAAGGTCAAGGCGCAGAAGATGTATGACCTGGAGTCCTACAGAAAAAAAGTCACAAAGGTCGTGCAAATAGACCTGACCACTATCGGGCTTTCCCGAGAGGACCTGGATTCTCTCAAGGATGTACTGAAAAGACACGAGGGAAACTGCAGCGTCAAGCTGAAGCTGACGATACCCACAAAAGCGGAAGCTTTGATCCGCCTCGGAGAGGACTTCAAGGTATCTTCCTCGGAGGATGTGGTGCTGGAGTTAGAGGAAATCTTCGGACACGGAATCGTCACCTTCCAGTGAGGAGTTGATATGGTGGAATTTTATCTGGATTTTGAAAAGCCGGTAGTGGAGCTGGAACGGAAGATCTCGGAGCTTCGTCACACCGGAACGGATGAGCCCAGCGTTGATCTTTCCGATGATATCGCCAGGCTGGAAAAGAAGCTTGAAAAGATGCGAAAGGATGTCTATTCGCGGCTGAACAGATATCAGACGACCCAGCTTGCAAGACACCCGATGAGACCCCATACGCTGGATTATATTGATATGCTGCTCACCGATTTTATCGAACTGCATGGGGACAGGAACTTTGCTGATGACAGATCCATCGTCGGGGGCGTTGCCCGTCTATACGGTAAGCCGATCATGGTTATTGGGCACCAGAAGGGCAGGAACACTAAGGAAAAGGTCATGAGAAACTTCGGGATGGCCCATCCGGAAGGTTACAGGAAAGCCCTGAGGCTGATGAAGATGGCCGAGAGGTTCAGGATGCCGATCCTTACCCTGGTCGATACACCGGGAGCATTCCCCGGCATCGAGGCCGAGGAGAGGGGCCAGGCCGAAGCCATCGCAAGGAACCTCATAGAGATGGCGGACCTTACCGTTCCCTTCATAACAGTTGTCACCGGCGAGGGAGGCAGTGGAGGTGCACTGGGGCTGGCAATGGCAAACCGCGTGCTCATGTTTGAAAACAGCATCTACAGCGTGATTTCTCCGGAGGGGTGTGCAGCCATTCTCTGGAAAAACCAGGATTACGCCAAGGATGCCGCCGAAGCGATGAAAATTACAGCTCAGGACAGCCTGGAAAACAAGATCGTTGATGAGATCATCCCGGAGCCTTTGGGTGGTGCCCACAGGGACTATCAGGCTACGGCTGAGGCTCTCGGAAGGGCGGTAAAGACTCACCTTTCTCAATTGGAAAAGATGTCACCAGTAGAACTTGTTGAGGACAGATGGAGGCGGTACAGGAATCTCGGTGTTTACTACGAACCGAAACAGGGATGAGTGAGAACTTGAACATAGCGTACTTGGGACCCGAAGCCACGTTTACACATCAGGCTGCTGTTAAGGCGTTCGGGGAGAAGGCAGGTTATTCCCCGGCTGAAACTATCGATGAGATCTTTTCAATGGTTCAGGATGACAGAGCCCAGCGTGGCGTTGCTCCTGTGGAGAACTCAAATGAGGGTGTCGTGACTTCTACAATGGATCTGTTGGTAGATTCGACCCTGCTCATATCAGGTGAGATTATTCTGCCTATTCGCCTGATGCTCCTTGCAAGGGAGAATGATATCTCTTCAGTCAGCACAGTTTATTCTCATCCGCAGGCACTGGCCCAGTGCCGTAAATGGCTCAAAAAGCACCTTCCGTACTGTACAAGCATGGACACTAAAAGTACGTCAGAAGCTGCTTACATATGTACTCAGAGGGATAGAACAGCTGCTATAGCCGGAGAACTGGCCGGGGAACTATACGGGCTTCGGGTACTTGCCAAGGACATAGGGGACTGGGAGGAGAACCTCACCCGTTTCCTGGTCTTTTCCAAGCATCCAGTGAAACAAACGGGCAACGACAAGACATCCGTAGTTTTCTCGATCAAGGATCGCGTGGGGGCACTTTACGAGATGCTCAAGCCTTTTCATGAGAACGGTATAAACCTTACAAAGATAGAGTCTCGACCATCGAAAAAGAAGGCATGGGACTACCTGTTTTTCATAGATTTCGAGGGACACTGTGAGGACGAGATCGTAAAAAACACCCTTTCCTCCCTTGCAGACCTGTGCCCCTTTCTGAAAGTGCTGGGGTCGTATCCGGTTGGGGGTAAGTAAAAGTTCCATGTTCCAGGTTTCAGGTTCCAGGTAATGCAAATCTGGATTTTCCTGGAACATGGAACCTGGAACTCGCTATGGCATCAGGAGAAAGCTAATGTCGAAAAGTAAACAGAAAGCCCGGAAGCATACATTCAGGCCTGCGCATAAGTCGGTAGAGGACCTGATGCCATATCAAACGGGGAAACCAATTGAGGAACTGGCCCGGGAGAAGGGGCTCGACAGGATAGTGAAGCTTGCCTCCAATGAGAATCCACTTGGTTCTTCTCCAGCGGCAAAGGATGCTGTGGTCCGTATGCTGGATGATCTGGGCAGGTACCCGGATGGTGGTGGGTTTTATCTGAAGGAGGCTATTTCCGAAAGCCTGAACGTGGCCGAAGAGATGATAGTCCTTGGAAACGGCTCCAATGAAATACTGGAACTCCTCGCCCAGCTGCTACTGGCAGACAATGATGAGACTGTTTATGCCTGGCCTGCGTTTATAGTCTATCGACTTGCCACAATGGCCCATGGGGCCGTGGGGATAGAAGTCCCGCTTGACGGCGATCTGAAGCACGACCTTCCCGCCATGGCTGGTTCCATCACCGAGAGGACGAAATTGGTGTTCATCTCAAACCCCAATAATCCAACTGGAACTTTTGTCAAAACAGGGGAACTGGTGAATTTTCTGGACGGCCTTCCCCCGAGTGTCCTGCCGGTACTTGATGAGGCATATTATGAATATGCCCGGGATAATGCTGATTTCCCGGACGGAGTATCTCTCTTAAAGGAGGGCAGGAATCTGGTTGTCATGAGAACGTTTTCAAAGGCCTACGGTCTGGCCGGGCTCAGAGTGGGCTACGCCCTCATGCCCCGGCAGCTCGTCCAGTTGGTAAACAGGGTCCGGCAGCCTTTCAACGTCAACAGTGTAGCCCAGGCAGCTGCTGCGGCAGCTGTATCCGACGTGGATTTCCTGGAAAAAACCCTGGAACTTAATCGCACCGAAATGGAGAGGCTTGAGGCACGGATAAGATCGCTGGGATTCAATACAGTTCCCTCCGCGGCCAATTTCATTTTAATAGACCTTGCCGGCCTTCCCGGTGGCGAAATATTTGAAGGTCTTCAGGATAAGGGAGTTATTGTCCGGGCAATGGACGCGTACGGTCTGCCCGGATATATCAGAGTAACGGTAGGCTTGCCTGAGGAGAACGATTTTTTCCTTGAGGCTCTGGCCGAAATCAAGAAAGAGAAAAGAGGTAATCCCAAATGATAATTGTTCTAAAACCCGGATCCGATCAGAAAGATATTGATTATATAAGCGAGAAGCTCGAGAAGATGGGTCTGAAGGTGCACCTGTCAAAGGGTGAGGAAAGAACTATAATCGGCGCCATCGGCGATGAGAGGCTTCTCAGTGAAACGTCCCTTGCCGCATATTCGGCTGTGGAGAAGGTTCTGCCGATTCTCAAGCCCTTCAAGCTGGCCAGCAGGGAATTCAAACAGGAAAATACGGTTATCAGCATCGGGGATGTCTCCATCGGAGGAAATGAGATTGCCGTAATGGCGGGGCCGTGTAGCGTCGAAGACATGGATGGTCTCCTTATAGTAGCAAGGGCAGTCGCCGAGTGCGGGGGGACTTTTCTGAGAGGGGGAGCGTTCAAACCGAGATCGTCGCCATATGCGTTTCAGGGTCTTGGTAAGGAGGGCCTGGAGTATCTTGCCGCGGCCAGGGATGAGACGGGCCTGCTGATTATCACCGAGCTTATGGACCCTCGAGATTTGGATCTGGTTTACAAATACACAGACATAATTCAGATCGGCGCCCGCAATATGTCCAATTTCTCCCTTCTCAGGGAAGTGGGGAAGATAGACAAGCCAGTCCTCCTGAAGAGAGGCCTGTCGGCGACGATCAAGGAACTGCTCATGTCGGCCGAGTATATTCTTGATGAGGGTAACAAGGACGTAATCCTGTGCGAGAGAGGTGTCAGGACCTTTGAGACGGATACCAGAAACACGCTGGACCTTTCCGCCATACCCGTGGTGAAATCCATGAGCCACCTTCCGATAATCGTGGACCCGAGCCATGCTGTAGGAAGAGCTGACCTTGTGCCATCTATGACTCTGGCTGCAGTTGCCGCGGGAACGGACGGTCTGCTGATCGAGGTGCACCATAATCCGGAAGAGGCTGTCTGTGACGGGGCCCAGTCCCTCAGGATAAATGACTTCAGGGATCTGATGGATAATATAAAGTCCATCGCAGCGGCAGTGGGAAGAGGTCTGTGAAAGACATCCTTTTTGAAAGGGTGTATCTGCTGGGAACCGGCCTCATTGGAGGTTCTCTTGCCCTGGATCTCAGGGAGAGGGGACTTGTTGGCCGGTTACTGGGCAGCGACGTGGATCCTGTTGCCCAGGCTCAGGCGCTGGACCTTGGGATACTGGATGAAGAAGCGCCCTTCGATGAGGACACCCTTGCTGGGTGTGATCTGATAATTCTTTCGGTCCCGGTTGTAGCTATTGAATCCATAATCCGCTCCGGATTCCCGCCCCAAGCCCTGGTCACAGACGTGGGGAGCGTAAAATTGCCACTGATCAAGGCTTTCAGGGAATCAGTGGATTCCGGCTCATCCTACCGGTATGTCCCGGGTCACCCCATCGCCGGTGACGAGAAATCAGGGCCGACTGCTGCCAGGGCAGGGTTGTTCAAGGGAGCCAGGGTCATCATCACTCCTGTGGAAGATAATGATGATGATGTTGAGGTGATTGCTCACATGTGGCAGCGGGTGGGCTCGGTAGTAGAGGTAATGGATCCTGAACTCCACGATGAACTCTTTGCCTGGGTCAGCCACCTGCCACATATGGCCGCCTACGGCATAGTCGACTCGGTACTGAAAAAGGACGAGTCCTGGGTTTCCTTCTCAGGGGGAGGCTTGCGTGACTACACGCGGATCGCCTCGAGTAACCCGGCGATGTGGGCTGATATAGCCGTATCCAACAGGAAATACCTCCTCCGCGCAGTGAAGGATCTGGGCGTGCGACTGGGAGAGATAGAGGAACTCATCTCCGCGGGTGACCGGGAGGATCTCGTCGAGTTTTTCGAAAAAATAGCGAAGGTAAGAAGGAAAATGAAGTGATCTGGAAAGTGACACCTTCCGGACCTCTTTCCGGCGAGATAGAAGTACCCGGTGACAAGTCCATTACCCACAGAGGATACATTTTTGGGGCAATGGCACGTGGCAGGACTGTTGTCAGCAATCCGCTGATTGCCGAGGATACCGAATCTACGTTGAAAGCTGTAGCAAACCTTGGAGTTCAGATAGATAGGGAAGAAGGAGCAGTGGTCATTTACGGGGAAGGGAAAGAGTCCCTTACCGAACCCGGCGACGCACTGGACCTGGGCAACTCCGGAACCGGTGTGCGACTGCTGGCTGGCCTGCTTTCCGGGTGTTCCTTTCCCTCCACGCTGACCGGTGATCAATCGCTGAGGAGCCGTCCTATGGCAAGGATAGTGGAACCTCTTCGCATGATGGGCGCTGAAATTGAAGGCAGGGACGGAGACAATCTGCTCCCGCTGAGCATAAAGGGCGGAGGACTGAAGGGTATCAGGTATACATCTCCCGTAGCCAGTGCTCAGATAAAATCCTGTGTCCTGATAGCGGCACTTTCTGCTGTGGGACAGACTGTTTTCACTGAACCTTCCCTAAGTAGAGATCACACAGAAAGGATATTGGAGCATACGGGAATATCTTTCGAAAGAGACGGCAATACCCTTACTCTGGACGGGGAGCAGAGCCCAACCGGTTTCGAAATCACAGTTCCCGGGGATATATCTTCAGCGGCGTTCTTCCTCGTTGCGGCCGCTGTTCTTGAGGGCTCATCGGTAACGATAAGAAGGGTGGGGATAAATCCGACGCGCACGGGATTGCTGGACCTTCTTGAGGCCATGGACGTCAGGATAGACATAAATGAGCGGCATGAATCAGGTTCAGAGCCGGTGGCGGATATTACAGTTACCGGGACCGGGTCTCTTGCGGGTATAGATGTTCCTGTGGAATGGATACCGCGGATAATTGACGAGATCCCCCTTGTGGCCGTGGCTGCTGCAGCAGCCGAGGGTAGGACGGTTATCAGGGGTGCTGAAGAACTCAGGGTAAAGGAATCAGACCGCATTGCCACAACCGTACACATGCTCCGACGCGCTGGTGTGGATATCAGCGAAACAGCAGATGGATTCGTAGTTGAAGGTGGGGCGGATATACGCCCCACGGATCATGACAGCAATGGGGACCATCGCATTGCCATGGCTTCGGCGATCCTGTCTCTTATGGCAAGTTCGACCAGCACAGTTGTGGATACTGCATGTGTAGCCACCTCTTTTCCTGGTTTTACAGACAGCATGAACTCCCTGGCACCCGGTACGATAACTGATCTGGCCAGGAATCAACGATGACTTTGCAAGAAGTCATCGTTGCGCCTAATGAGGGGCGCCCAAATCGATAACTTGCGTAGCAAGTTATTGATTTGTGAGGAAAGTGAAAATGACA
>SDBU01007500.1_pt1 | contig 12553 bp, 11 predicted proteins | sample 2277071 | NCBI WGS metagenome assembly SDBU01 (sample SAMN10397929, study PRJNA504765) | marine sediment metagenome | isolation source: marine sediment core GS08_GC12, 126 cmbsf | place: Arctic Ocean: Gakkel Ridge, Loki's castle | collected 2008 | reverse complement strand
GCGTAGATAAACCCGCGTTCGCTCTCCATGATGGCCTCAAACTCCTTGAAATCCTCCACTTCATGAGTATTTTCGGCTCGAAAATCTTTGGCTCGTTGTAGAAGGCTGTCCTGTATATCGGCGAGGTTCCTCTCCAATACACCCTTCAATTCTGTTTCTTTAACGAACATTTTCTCTCTGGTGTCTCTGCGAACCACCACGACCTGTTCTTTCTGTATGTCTCTTGGTCCCACTTCGATCCTCAGCGGCGCGCCTTTCATTTCCCATTCGTTGAACTTCCATCCTGGGGTATACGCGTCCCGGGTGTCAGCTTCCACGCGGATTCCGTCGGACAGAGATTCCAGAAGCTGATCCACCTTGTTCAGGACTAGCTCTTTAGTCTTCTCGAACAGTATGGGTACTATGATGGCCTGCACCGGCGCGATCTTGGGTGGCAGGATAAGTCCTGAGTCATCCCCGTGCGTCATGATAACTCCGCCGATCAGTCGCGTAGATACACCCCATGATGTTTGCCATACGTACTGTTGTTCCTGGTTCTGATCGAGGTACTGTATGTCGAAAACCTTGGCAAAATGCTGACCTAGATTGTGCGAAGTACCCGCCTGAAGCGCCCATCCGTTGGACATAAGTGCCTCTATAGTATAGGTATGGACAGCCCCGGGAAACTTCTGGCTCTCGCTCTTTCTGCCCACTATAACCGGCATCGCCAGCATGTTTTCGCTGAACTCCCGATAAACTTCCAGCATCTTCAGCGTTTCCTCTTCGGCTTCCTCTGCGGTGGCGTGTGCAGTATGTCCTTCCTGCCAGAGGAATTCTCTCGTCTTCAGAAACAGCCGTGTGACCTTTTCCCATCGCACGACGTTGGCCCACTGGTTGATCAACAGCGGGAGATCGCGCCATGATTCTATCCATTGGGAATAGGTAGCACTGATGATGGCCTCCGAAGTAGGTCGTATGGCTATTCGCTCCTCCAATTCGTCATCGCCTCCGTGAGTTACCCATGCCACTTCCGGGGCGAAACCTTCAATGTGTTCTGCCTCCTTTTGCAGGAGGCTTTCCGGCACGAACAGAGGGAAATATGCGTTCTTATGACCAGTGGCTTTTATCCGCTTATCCAGGCTGTTTTTTATGTTCTCCCATAACTCGTAGCCATACGGCTTTATAACCATGAAGCCTTTGATGAATGAGTAATCCGCCAGTTCCGCTTTGCGGATGACATCCACGTACCACCGGGAAAAATCTTCGTCCTTAGACGTTATCTCCTTTACAAAACCATCGTCACGCTTGGACATTGTAGAAAAATACCTCCGTTCCTGCCAGGCACCCAAAAGCTACACTGTTGGGCACTGTAAATGTGAAAAACTGGTAAAAACAGGGCACAATCTGCGAAGTATAGCTCATTGGCAGAGCGTGCCACTTATGAAAATTCTATCACAAGAACACATAATTTGCAAGGAAAAGTGTGCTATACAAGCAAAAAAGATTGTTCAAGCCACCGGATACGGTTACCCTAAATTGAAGACCGCAAATCGGCATGATTGGCTTTATCCGCCACTGCATTTAAGCAGGCCACGTTTGCTTTCCATAATTCGCCAACAGTATCAAACTGGTGACCATGAATATAACTATGTCAGATAGAGCTGCCTGTTTTTTCCCTTCCAGCTCTATAAGATATTTGGTCATCTCTCTCAGCTTTGCAGGGCCATCAGGTGCCATCGCCGGTCCCTCTATTTTTCCTGTAATTAACTATTTTACGTTCTTGATTATATAGTAGATAAGCAAGCCCAAAGATGGGATCAGGCCGGCTATGCCGCCCCATACACTACTTTTCACTTTGAGCGTGGCAATTTCCACACGGATTTGCTGCATAACCTTTTGCTGCTCTTCATAACAGTCATTTAGCCGTTCCAGTTCTTTTAGGACGTATTTGCCCCATTCACTCCAGCCGTTGTTATTTGGTAGATTTGGTGTCCGTTGCATTTGATAATCCAGCCTCGCGGTACTGATATATGGGTAGGCAATATGAACTCTCAATACTAGAGAACATGCCAAGACCTGGTCCATAGATAGCTGATTCTCTATAATTAATCAGGACGTATAGTTGAATCTTATTTTCCCAGTTCGCGCATAGTAATTGTTCCTGGTCTCTAGCTTCAAGTAGAGTTCCACAATATCACCGGACGACCAGGAACCCAGAGTAGAGTCATCTATGACAATGGTTGACCAATCTGTGCTGGAGCGATCTTCACTACTAGTGACAAGAGTGGCCGTCCCTGATTTGTATATATATACATCTACATGGCAGTTAAGATACGTCGCACTCTCTGTTCTGTATTCGATCTGGATGGCATTCGCTGAAGCCCATGCGCCAAAGTTTTCTGGCAATGTATATCTCAGGGCGACATAGTAATCCTGGAGTGACGCTTCAGATGAATTGCCCTCATAATAATTACGTGCTACAGATGACACCACATCCTGATCGGTGGAACGAGTCACTATGTTATTACCACTAGCGGCTGCGCCCCGTAGAGATGTGGTCCATACCGCGCCAGGATACTCAGGGTGAAACTCCCTAAATCGTGTGTTTGACGCTATACTACTCCAGGGAATCGCCCCGCCCTTACCCTACGAATGGTCATGTGACTTAAGGCCTGCGGCGGGTGCATCATACCAATTTGTTTCTCCGGATATATCGGCCAGCATATGCTTAATGGCCTGCAGTATATCATCAAGGTCTGTAGCTTGAGCTGCGTTGTGATCTGTGCCTGGAAATTGTTGCCCATCACCTCTTGCGTCCACGAGATCTGAGCCTATAGTGTTTATATTATCCACCAACATATTCCAATTGGTCGGATTCACCGCTGTCCCATTTGTTCCCTGAGATAAACCGGGGTTTGACGGATACGTGGCCAATTTATCTTCACCTCCAACTTTCTTATTTCGCTCTTCTAAGCGTGTCTATAGTTGTATAACTGTCAGGCGCTATTATGTGCCTGCGTCCCTCAATAATGTAGTGGTCCCATCTTTCCCTCAGTTTGATGTTCACCATTACCTCGTCCAGAAGTTGTAGCTGTGGTACGGCAGGAGCGACAATGCGTATACGTTCATGAGGATGCTTGTAGAACCGCACTGTATCTTCTGCCACTCTTACTGCATAGATACTACCCCGAATCCTGTGTAGAGCTTGCTTATTGTTCTCTATAATCCAACTTCCAGAATCATAGTACGCGTGCTTTGCTGTGGCGCTCACTGTACTTAACTGAACATATATTGTACCGCTGCTAAGCGAGGTGGTATCCATCACTGCCCAATAATCGGTAGTTGGCGCGATCTCGACAGGCTTCGTGAAATAGAATATCTCCCACGAGAAATCACTGGATAGGTTATCACTGGCCTTCAACTGGCTTGTGCCAAGCAAAGCGCCTGGAACTCCGCCACTATCGCTGTATATCCCTACTGTAGTATACCCATGCGCGTCATCCTTTCTCATTTTGATGTGGAGGCAGTCTATAATGGCTGCATCGTTAGATGATGTAAATTTGAACGCCTCCAGAGCATGGTCTAGTTCCGCTGACGTTGATCCTGTTGTTTGATCCGATACTAGCGTGGAGTTTAGCAGGAGCGTTCGCTCGCTCCTGGACCGTCTTCCATATGCGTCTATACTAGCCTGGTCTTCGTGCTTGGAGAAGAAATTCTCCCTGTATTCAATAGTAATGTCGTTGACTACTTCCATATCTACTAAGGCTTCGCAATCTATAATGCTGTTGTCCACAAACTGGTAATCAACCGGTGCGCTATGCTCACGCTCCACAGCATTTAGGCTCCCATCCTCATTGAAGTATGCTGTATAGAAAATGCTGTTACATACTTCCTCCAATGCTGCAAGTATACTTCCCTCCTCAAACGTTGGCTGAGTGTAAGTAGAGGTGGTTTCATCTGTAGATGCTACGTTTAGCATCGGGATATTTGCCAAATCGCAGAAGCTTGTCATTAAAAGCTTGGCCGTATTATTCGGATCCTGACTACCCTGAATAAGTATCTCTTGGAATAATCCCATATAGTCCATGCAGTTCAAGACGACCACGTCAGTAAGCCCGGCGGGTTCAACACTGTGAACGAAACCTGTAAATACGGGGATGTTAATGTTGTCCAGTCCTGCCCATACTTTCATCCTGGCATTCCTGCCTATTTTACTCTCCCCATCCGAGTAGAAATACCCATCTTCATTGTTCACAACAAGTATTGCCCTGCCAATGTTCAGGTGTCCTCTACCACGTGGAAATCCCAGCGCTACTTCGCTATCTATTTCCATTATGTATTCTGTTGGGTCACCAAAGCCTTCTATCCATACAACGAAACTCGGCTCGCGTACAGAATGTGCCTGTGCTTCATTAAATCTTGTTATCTGCGTCCAGGTTAAGTCTCCGTACTGCATTTATCTACTCTCCGAAAGCGTTTGGAGTACTACCTCCGCGCTTCTTGATCTATCTCCGCTTGATGCGTCTCCACTGAACCATTCCTCTGGAATGCTGGCGAATATTACCTCAAAATAGCGATTATATTTTACTTCGATCTCATCGCCTGCCATTGTTAACTCGGTTCTGGAATGTGTGCCATAGTTACTTGTATCACCACCCGTGATGGTCAGATCGTTCGAGCCGGTATCATCATTGATCGATGTTGCTGCGGCAGCATCAGTGAAATACCACGACGATGTGTTTGTCCCACCCACTGAATTATCAAGCGGGTTAGCGGCTTGCGCACTGATTTCGGACGCCGTCCAGGTGCCCAATATCCAAACACGGATGTCACGGATTGATCCACCGAAGAAAAATACCGTACCCGCGCTATTGACGCCTATATTGAGATTGACGCCGTTACTTATATCTCCGCTGATGCTTGATATATCATCAGGCGTACCATACAGAGAGCCGTCAACATATCTGGTCATATCGCCATCTCTATCGAATACGACGGCTATATGATGCCACTGACCGTCTGTAATCGCAGTACCGTCCGTACTCATTACCGATCCGCCAGTATCCTCTATATGACCTGCTAACCGACCGCTAGTGTTTATAAACACAGAATAGCCTGCGCCGCTGGCGTACTTCTGAAGGATAACGGCATTGAGCGCAGGATTACCACTTATTTTCACCCAACCGCTAACCGAAACATCATCTGTCCCGACATTCAACACGTTCCCACCGTTGAAATGTTGGCTTCCACCGTCGAGAGTTGCATAAACAGCTCCTACGGCAATCGATCTTCGATCACTTGATATTGTGTATTCGATCGGCTGCTGTAATTGTGTTCCCTGGGTCAGATTCTTTGCCCAGATTACATCGTCATTGCCATCTACGATAGCCTTATGAGAAAGCTCTATTGTCAAATCCAGCCCCTCGTTTATCTGACACTCCAGATAATAGGTCCGCAAGCTGAGATTACTTGCTCCATTTCGTCTGTTACGTGAACGAAGCAGCAAGCGTATATAGCTATCCGCGGAATCAACAAATTGCCTGGCTACTTCAGTCTCAGCAGTGCTATATGCCAGACTCGTTTTAGCGCTATTTGTATTCCTTGCCAATTCTACCCAGTTTGTGCCATTCCAAGCGTATAACACGCTGCCATCTAGATCCTGTGATGATGAATCACTACCTGATACTGCCAGCTTTGCCCTGAACCGTTTTACATCGCCGCTATCTATTGAGGACAACAATAGGAATTTGTGGTACAAATATTCATCAGCGCCGGGGGCAGTTGTTTCTTTGTAGTTGTCATCATCACCATCAATGGCTTGATAATCTGGTGTTGTAAACTCTGTCGTCTCGAAATCAGATTTTGCGGACGGTAATGAAGACGAACTGTCAGAGTATGCTTTATGTGTGCTTGAGGGATTTGCTATGTTATTATAGTCATATTGCGTTGTTCTATAGACGTCTTCACTTTCAATAAGGGCCGGCACGTTTCCATCGTCGAAATAGAGCAGTTCGTTAGAGTAATATATCTCTCGCAAGCTTTCGTATTGATCCTCTTTGAAGAAATTCCATCCCAGATAAAGAGAATAATGGATTGCCCTCAAATCATAGATCCGACGTCCGCCTAATGTCTGATGAAGAGATCCTACACGTTCTGGGACTCGGGAATAACTGTCAGGATCGTGTAGTAGAACATTGCCGCTCAAAGATATGTTGTCAACATAGAATGGCCCTGACCTGGCGTCAGATTGACTCTGCAGGAAGCTTACGCGAAGCGTAGTACATCCAACGGGTATAGTTATACTCGTCTCATAGCTGTTCCATACGGCGTCTGTCTTGTCCGCCGAGCTTATTGGTGCATCGTTAGTCTGATCATACAGTTGAATAGTTAGAGTGCCGTCACCCGCCTTATGCAAGCAAGAGAAAGCATATTTAACGCCCGCTGTGACAATAAAATCTTTGTATGCTCCCTTGCCCTTGCCAACGACCGAATCGTTCAAGGACAACGCGTCACCCAGCGTCTTACCATCACCCAGCGTCCACGAAGCGCTCTGTATGCTCATTACTGAATAACGCACAGGGTCACTGGTGTATCTGCTCACAGAAGTTTTGCTAACGTCTGTTGCAGACCAGATTGAGGCATCCGTATTAAATTCTTCGAGACCGTGTTTTTTCGGAGCCGTTAGAGTCAGTACAAAGTTGCCCATTTCTCACCACCAATAGTTTGTTATGATAGTCTATCTACTTCTCCACTTTATATCATGTATTGCTTCGCCCATACTGCCAGCGACCCTATTATCAGCCAGTAGCTCCGCCCAAACGTTCTGCGCTGTGATCTGCGTTGCCAGAGGCGGAGAGATAGGTAGTCCGTGAAAGGTGTTGTCCAGGCTTCCCAGATCTAAAGAGGTTTTGTAGGACACATACATATCGTCCCAATAAACATAGCTGTCCGACCCGGAAGCGTTAGTTTCCGATGATAGCTTAATGGTGATCTGTCCTGCCGAAGTTGGGGTACCGGAACACGATAGCAGTTGCCATGTGCCATGATCTGTAACGTCTGCCGTGTCTGTTATCGTTCCCATGCCAAGACCTGAAATGGTCATGGTAGGAGCGACATTCACCCCTGCATCGTAATTATCAGAATTGATCTTGCAGTAGACGGAGACGGTAATCTGTTCGTTTGCCATTCCCACCACCGTTGCCATCTCTAGCTCTATCGGCTTGTTTGCCCAGAACGGCTCAAAACGCCATGCCTTCATACCCGCCCCAGAGGTGCGCGATTCTGTATCTGCCAATCCTGTACCTGTACTGAGGATATACCCATCGGTAAACCATGCCCTGCAATCACCGACAGTTTCATCGTAGTCCTCAAACTTCACTTGTGTTTCAGGAAGCCAGCTACTTCTATAGGTTGCACCTGCTTCGTTCACAACATCGTCGATCCATGTAGATCCAAGAGTGGGGTTTTTGATCACCAATACGATACCTGAATCCGACTGTCCCACAACGAAAGCAAAACAATCATCAACGTCGTCATCCTCCGAATAAAACAGCCCATTGGCAGAGTTGAAGCAAATGGCTCCTTGCGCTGTCTGCGTTCCTGCGGATGCGTTGCCGTTGTAATAGCACTTCCTCAACGTATTGCTATCAGCGTCAATGTTTCCTGCGTTGCTGAGAAAATAACCACATCTACAGCGTAGGAATTCGTTGGAATTCACTGTAAATCCAGATGTAAAATTAGTGATCCATAGCCCGTATTGTGCGTTGAAGTAGTTACTGGTTACAGTTATGCCATATCCGCCAGAAGTATAGATGGCAGCCACCATTCTGGATTGGAAGATATTGGCGTTGATAACTGTATCGCGAGTGTTTCCAGTAATATAAACACCGTATGATGTAAGTGTCGTCCCTGTTGCAGAGCCACTATAAGCACAGCCGTCCATCTCGCTTGCCATCTGGTCGTGTGCCAGATAAAACGGGTAGGTGCAATCGTGGAAGTGACACCCTGAAAAGCTTGACTGTCCCAGAGTTAGCTGTGATGGGCTGTATTGTGCTGAATAGTTGTATGAGATGTAGTTGTAGTAGATGTCCTCAAATCGAACGCCCTGACACTTCATATAACCGCCGTGAAGGTTGGTATAACTCTCCTGGGTATATGTGCCGTCCGTGCCCTTTACGACGATGTTCCTTGTGGTATTGCACACATACACATTCATGCCAGACTGGATGTAATGGTTGTAGGAAAAATTGCCTGTGCATGTGGCCGTCGTCACGCCGGCGGCGAACGACATGCTCTGGATCTCCATGTATTCGTTGTAGCAGTAATCTCTATACATCTGGCCGCTGGTATACTGCGCTCCTGAAACCTCGATCTTGTCTCCTACAGCCCAATCTGAAGTTACATCGCTATCCACTTTGACATCCGCCTGGGATGCGCCCACATCATCGTTAAGAGTGGCCCACTTGGTCGTAGGGATAGTTCCCCAGAGTTCTATTCCTGCGAGCTTCCCGTAGGAGGATGTGATCGTTCCCGCCTTGAATCCAGCCTGGTTAGCGGAACTCACATCGTTGAAATCAACGGTAAATGTTCTTGCAGTAGGAAGCGGATTATCCGCATCTTCTCCAACGAGAAGCCCTGTTGAGTAGCTTGAGACAAAGAAGATCCCTTTCAGGGTTAGCGTGTAATCCCCTGAAGCAGCCGAAGGGACATATATCTGCGGTGTCGTGCCATTATTTGTGTCAGGATAGCACCCATAGATGGAGTAGTATCGCGACCTCGTACTCATCCCGTTTTGGCTGCCAGAATCAGCATCGACTTTTTCCAGCGTCAAATTCTGATCCACGGTGATTTTGTCAGTTAGTACCAGAACGTCAGAGGAAGTGAGGGATGCTGTGGTGTCCGAATAGACTATGTGAAAAATATTGTCATCGCCTGAATTCTCCGAACGCAGAAGGAAGAAGTTACCCGACCCTGTTCCATCGTGATATATCTTCAAGCGCCAGGTAGCGGCGGCGGCGGTCAGCGTGTACGTTGAGCTGAACCGCACGTCTATCAGGCCATGCCCCCTGCTATAGGTGTTATCAGGGATAACGTCATCTGTGTCGATAGTTTGAGTTAGCCTGTTGGTCCAGCCGCCGGAGTTTTCCTCTAGCTCTACGGTTATCACCCTACTGCGCGCAGTTGAGCCGTCAGCGTAGGTGTTATACAGTCCCAGAATAACGCCCTTAAAGTCCTGCGCTGCTGTAGGGGTAAAGTTTATGTATGTTGGCGAGCCAGAACCCCCTATGGTTTCGTATGCGTTGTTCGTAGGGCATATCTTGGCAGCCGCCACTGTTGAGTAAAACTCGTTGCCTGATATAAGGGATGATAGATTCCCTGCCGATTTTTGCACTACCACTGCCATTATTTAATCACCAGCCGTTCCAGCTCGTCCTCTAAGTCTGCGAGTTCCTCTTGAACCTGCCTTAGCTGATTCTCAAAAGTAGCCTGCTCATGCTTTTTGGGATGGCTTTCTCGGATAAATCTATCAATATCATCCAGCGTAGGCTCTCTATCGCGTATCTCCGCTTTCAGATCCCCTATTGTGTCCCGCAGAACCTGTCTTTGCGCCATCAGTTCTTTTTTAGTATCCATGATACCTCCTACACCATTTCATAGCCTATAATATATATATCCGCTGTGTTTGAGCCACCATTATCAGCGTAGTATAGATGCACTTCGCTAGTATCGTCTTCATCCTCGTAAGGCAAGTCCAGATGGATATTGGCGCTTCCATTGCCAGCTCCCATGATTTGTACTTTGGGAATATTGGCATCATCTACAGCGTATCCGTTATCATTCTGCAGGATATACATATCCCAATTGGCGGATGAAGTTATCACGCGAATCATCTTAATAAGGGCCTTTGATACACCCCAATTGCTGATGTCAGATAGATGTAGATCGCCTTCAGACTGACTGGTGGCCTTGATCGAAATGTAAGTGGGACAATCGATACCTTTCCCGCCTGATAAAATCCTGCGCCCCGGGCCGATCTCCCAATCAGCCGATAGTTGGACAGATCCATCGTGTTTTAGTACCGTATCTTCAGTCGCCTTGCCATCTATCAGGACCTGTGTGGTAGTTGGGATCTTTGCTCTTGTCTTATCTTCTCTGAGTCCCTCGATTTGGGCAAGTTCTTCCAGCCGCAGCATCAGTTGCCGCTCTTTGCTCCCCATTAATTCCTTCTGTTCTGCAGTCGGATATCTGTGCTTTGGATATTCCGGATGACTCCTGGCTCTGAGCCTTAGTCTTTGCTCCACTCCTTGACCATGCTGTTGTGTCGAAACAGAAGAATTCAGCGTCAGTTTATGTTCTGCCATCTTCCTCATAATCTATCCCCATCAGTTACCAGTCGCCACTTTCCAATCCATAATCGTCAGCCGCCTATTGACTAGCGACCACCCTGTTTTTAATTCTCTACCACCACTTTGACCACATTATCTGAGTTGTCACCAAGAAGTACCCACTCGCAATTGAAGACGCTGAGATCCGTTTTGGAAAATGGTATACTAAGGCTTTGGCATACCGCTTTCCCTGCCTCTATCTCAAGTTTTTTCCCATCATCAGTCTTGGTCATCTGGAATAACACCTGAAGATACGACGGATAGGAACTCTGAGAAACCTGGTAGCTTGTCGCCGAAGTTGTGCCGTTGTTCAGCGTTCCAGATTCGTTTGTATTAATGCTCCAGAGAAGATCCACTACTGACGCCTTAAACATCATTTCTTCGAAGATCAGTTTGGCAAGTCCTGTATGGTAGTGAACCGTTTTCCCAAATCGGTCGCGCCCGCCGCATACCGCGCTCTCAAACGAGATATTCAGTGACACCTGGCCCCTGAATCTGGCGATCTCTTTTGATGGGCTTGCGCTTACTGATACGTCGTCAGCATACACCGATCCGCTGGCGCCTGTAGTAATGCTTAGCCCTGTTATACTGTACATTACCTCATACTGTACAGTGAGTCGCCACACATCACGTGCCTGATCATATTGGTTATCATCCACTTTCGATTCATAAATAAGGTGGATAACACAAGAGGCATCTGTTATGCTCCTCTCTTGATTGTGTAGAAGAGCTTTAATCTGGTCATAGATCGTCCACAATTGCTGTTTGTTGGTGCTGGAATACACATCGACGATGGCAGTGGCTTTTGTAACACCTGATACTTCGAGGAACGATCCACCGCCTTCTATACCCAATACGATACAGGGATAGTCAGCATACTCCGCTGTAAAACTGGATGTAATATTGTTAGCGGGAACGATGGTAGTCAATGTAGAGTCACTGACTAGCCTTGTCCTAATAGCTTTAAGAAGTGAGTCCATATCCCCTATGTCCTTTATCTTAGCTTTCTAATCTTTCAGTTCATCTTCCTGATGAACGCCTCTTTATGGGTATACCAGTTGACAACGTGAAGAACGTCATAGATTGAACCATCGTAATCAGTAACAACATCCCCCGATTCGATGGTTTGACCAGCTAACAGAGTCATGATGTATACTGTTCGCTCGATCACTCCTTGCCTTAATATATCTCTCAAGCCACTCTGTCTGGCATAACTGGGCGTTTGGTTGAGTGGATCGATCGAGCATCTAGCATTTGCCGCCCGTTCTGTCAGGGTTCGCGTCGGTTCTCCGAGATCATTCCTTGCGCCTTCGATGTAGTAGCTAATCGTACAATATTCGTAATCAATTTGCAGCACATCCACAGCGAGAACTCTATTTCTTACATTAAGAGCCATACTCATCATCCATTCTTGATACTCAATATTGAAACACAGCGTTTGGTGCTTAACATCCAGCGATCATCAAGTTCTGTATGTCTTCACTATTGTTGTACACCTTGCTCCAGCGAGATTCCTGTGGTACTTCGCCATCCCTATGAGATCATAGTGTGTATACTTGACACCACCGCGTCCCCATTCCTTGGCTCTATCCGGATCCATCGCCAATTGTTCCATACATTCCGCTATAGCGCCGTGGATGCCGTATGATTTACCATCGAGGTAGTACGGGCCATCCTGGCCTTCAGTGAAAGTAAATAACCCATCCACTAGATTTGAGCTATCGGGAACTGCTTGTGTCGTTCCCGCGCTGTCACTATTCCATAAAGTAACGTCATCCTCAAACATGCCAAATTTGCTTGAAAATACCTTCTCATCCACATCCTGGCGAAGAAGCTCTCGGCGCACGTGAACCCGGTGCATGTCCAGGTAATCTTGCAGTTCATCGTCCGTCCATATCCGCTTAACCAGTGCCGCCTCAAATTCCGTGGGATATTCGCGTATCGTCCCGTTCACCACACCGGCAAACTCAGTACGCCACACACCTTCAGGGCCGGATTCAGGTATACGGTAGTTATAGTAATATACCCCTGTTCCAGACTTTGTAGGTATTACAGTATCCACCGTCTTTGTACCCGCAGGACTCCAAATACTCACCGTTGGTGAAGTCGGATCTGTAGCGACTCCGTCATCATCCAGATAGGTGCAGGTGAGATTTATGCTATCACCCAGGTAGTGTCTGTCAGGAGCC
>SDBU01007499.1_pt1 | contig 12556 bp, 7 predicted proteins | sample 2277071 | NCBI WGS metagenome assembly SDBU01 (sample SAMN10397929, study PRJNA504765) | marine sediment metagenome | isolation source: marine sediment core GS08_GC12, 126 cmbsf | place: Arctic Ocean: Gakkel Ridge, Loki's castle | collected 2008 | reverse complement strand
TTGTACCCCTGAAGTTCGGGGCACTTGTACCCCTGAAGTTCGGGGCACTTGTACCCCTGAAGTTCGGGGCACTTGTACCCCTGAAGTTCGGGGCACTTGCTCTCGGGCTGACAGAGGCGAGCGAAGTCGCAACCTTTCTCGACGCTCTCCCCCCCCCCCCTGATTTGACGCGTAGATTGCATCGTGATATAGTAGCCATTGGTTTGTCCGCGATGTGGTGGTGCCCATTGAGTCACACTGCACACGTTGCCCGGCGAGCATGAAGACTCGCTGCAGGCGGAATGCGTCTCGAGGGGGAGTAGGCATAATGCTGCGATGCTGTCGGATCCTTTTTGCTCTGCTAGTGGTTGCCACGTCGGTGATGCTGATCGGCTGCGACGGCGCAACGTCGTCCGGCAAGAGTGAGCCAACTCCCACCCCCATTCCCCCGCCCCCGGTACCCGAGAAGCCAGTCTATACAGTGAAACGCGGGGCCGTTGTGAATACCATCTCTTTCATGGGACGCGTTGCTCCGTCGATCGAGGAGGAGTTGTTCTTCCGCGAGAGTGGGCGGGTCAAGAAGGTCTATGTGAAGCGCAATGACCTTGTAGAGAAGGGCGCTCTGCTGGCCGAGCTGGAGAACGACGACCTGGTGCGCCAGCTCGCCCAGGCGGACATCCAACTAGAGACCGCCAAGCTGGACCTGGAGAAGGCCATAGCCGTGCGGCAGTTCGCCATAGCTGACGCCGAGATTCAGCTCGAGATCAAGAAACTTCAACTGGCGAAGGCGGAAGCAACAGACCATGGGCTGGATGTCATCGTCGCAGAGGCCAACCTGGCCAGAGCCCTGGCTGGCCCCAGCGAAGAGTCGATTGCGATCGCCGAACGGCAGGTGGAGCAGGCCAAGAACTCGCTGTGGGGTGCTCAGTCTCAGCGGGATAGCATCTGTCCCGACTCCCCGGCTTGCGACCCCGCTCAGGCATCGGTTCAGCGAGCGGAAGAGGGCGTACGCATCGCCGAACTGCGACTGCAACTGGAGCGACAAGGCCCAAGCAAGGAGGAGGTGACTATCGCGCGAGCCAACTATGAGAGAGTCATCGAGGAGGAGAGGCTCGCCGAGTACGACTTGGAGCTTCAAAGACAGTACATCAGGCTGGCCGAGCTTGACTTGGAGCAGCTCAATCAGGAGATCGATCCGAGGCTGGCGAAAGAGATGGAGAGAGCCGAGCTTGCCGTCGAGCGGCTGCGTCTCATGGTTGACAATACGCGCATAAACAGCCCTATCGCGGGCAAAGTGACCTCGTTGTCGGCCTACGATGGGAGGGCGATCGACGCCTACAGACCGGTTTTCGTGGTGGCCGACGAATCAGAGCTGGAGATCACTGCTGAGCCAATGAGTAGCCAGTTGCAAGACCTCTCCGAAGGCATGAGCGCCGGGATCATCCTTTCTTCCTACCCTGGCAAAGAGCTGCCAGCGCAGATCGTGCAGTTGCCCTACCCCTTCGGCGGCGGGGGCGGTGTCAGCCTGGAGGAGGCCGACAAGCTCACCCACATATCCTTTGATCCCTTGGACCTGGAGCTTGAGCCTGGCGATCTGGTCAAGGTGCTTGTGACTCTCGAACAGAAGGAAGACGTCCTATGGCTGCCCCCGGCTGCCATTAGCGTCTTCGCCGGTCGGAGATTCGTGATCGTGGAGGAAGATGGGCGCCAGCGCCGTGTTGATGTCACCATCGGCATAGAGAGTTCAGAACGAATGGAGATCAAAGAGGGCGTCGAAGAAGGCCAGGTTGTGGTTGGCCAGTAGCGGGGAGTCGGCCCCATGAATGCTCTTTCCGTTTTCCTAATCGCTGCCAAGCGCTTGTGGAACAACAAGGGACTGACGATCTGCGCGATCATCGGTTTGACTTGTGCGGTGGCATTGATCAGCAGTGTGCCTCTCTACACAGACACGGCGAACTTTCGAGTTTTGAGGGAGCAACTGGCCGGGCGACAGGGCGACACTGAGCGCGTCCGTCCGCCCTTTGCCTTTATGTATCGCTACATTGGCGCCTGGCACGATCCGATCGATCTCGAAGAGTTCGACCCTGTAGACGAATACATCACCAACTCGGTGGCCGGAATCGTCGGCCTGCCGCTCGAGCAATACGTTCGCTATGTGAAAACCGACAACTTCAGCCTCTTTCCTCTGTCCGAGGTAGCATACATCGGGCTTCGCCAACCCCTGGGCTGGGTGAACCTCGCGTTTGTGTCTGATCTGCAAGACCATGTCGATATCCTTGAAGGAGACATGCCCGGCGACGCCTCGTCCGACTCTGAGGTCGTCGATGTGATGATCAGTCACCTCTTTGCCGAAGAGACGGGCATTCAGGTCGGCGAGAGGTATGTGCTGTTTAGGCGTGCTCAGACGGCGCGAGCAGGAGAAGGGGAGGACAAGACGACGGTCGAATCCAAGCCAGTGCAAATCCAGGCGCGCGTCACCGGTGTGTGGGCACCCTCCGACCCCACAGAACCATACTGGTTCTATGATCCCAAGGCACTAGCCAGCAGCCTGATGATCTCGGAGAAAGCCTTCCGAACGCGCATCGGTCCCGCGATGGAGGACGAGGTCTATGCCGCCCTCTGGTACTTTGTGTATGACGGCGACAACATCCGCACAGATGACGTTCCCGGGCTGTTGGGGCGGACCTACTATGCGGACACGCAGATCAGCAACCTCCTGCCCAACGCGATGTTGGATGTCTCGCCGGTAGACGAGCTGGAAAAATATCGGTGGACGACATTCATCATGACCATTATCCTGTATGTCTTTTCCATCCCGATCCTGGGCTTGGTGCTCTACTTCATCGGGTTGATCTCAGGATTGGTGGTCGAGCGCCAGCGGGGAGAGATAGCCATCCTGAAGAGTCGTGGCACAGGCGACGTGCAGGTCGTCGGCATCTATGCCCTGGAGGGACTGATGGTGGGGGTCATCGGTCTGGTGGCGGGCATAGCCCTGGGCAAGCAGCTAGCTATGGTCATGGGCAACACGGTCTCTTTCCTGACCTTCGGCCAGAGAGAGCAACTGCCCGTGCTACTTACTCCTCGGGTCATTCGCATGGGTCTGCTGGGCGTGCTCATCGGTCTGCTCGCCAGTCTTGGGCCTGCCATGCGAGCGGCGCGTCTCACCATAGTGACGTATAAGCGTGACCGGGCGCGCGCACTGGAGAAGCCCTTGTGGCAGCGCTTCTTCCTCGACTTCTTTCTGCTCATTCCCTGCGGATACGGCTACTATGTACTCAAGAACCGGGGCACCATCGACTTCTTGGGCGGAAACGTGGGTGCCGGCGGCGACCCATTCAGTGATCCTCTGCTCTTCCTGGTTCCATCTCTGACAATCTTTGCCATCTCTCTGCTGATGATCCGTCTCTTCCCTCTGCTGATGGAGTTCCTGGCCTGGTTGGCAGGCCAGATCTCGCGAGCTGTGTCGATCGTGTTGGCCCTGCGTCAACTGGCTCGGGTGTCCAAGCAGTATACGGGCTCACTTCTGCTGCTTACCCTGACCCTGAGCCTGGCCACCTTCACAGCTTCTATGGCCCGGACATTGGATCAGAGCTTGATAGACCGCACATACTACAAGTACGGAGCCGACTATCGGCTCGTAGAATCGGGCGAGAACCCTTCGGCGACAGATGGGGGTGAAGGGTTCGGAGGCGGCGGAGGGGCGTCTGAAACTGGAACCGACACCGACCTGTTTTCCGGATGGGTCTTTGTCCCCGTGTCCGAGCATGTAGAGGTGCCGGGAGTCGAGGCCGCCGCTCGAGTGGGCTCGTATTCGGCAAGGGGCATCTTTGGTAAGAAGAGCGCGACGGGATGCTTCTACGGCATTGACCGCCTGGACTTTCCCAAGGTGGCCTTCTTCAGGCCCGACTTTGGCTCCGAGGAGCTTGGCGTGCTCATGAACCGCTTGGCCATGAACCGATCGGCCCTGCTGGTGAATCCCAGGTTCCTTGGCGACTTTTCGCTTGGCATAGGCGATAGGGTGGAACTCAGTGTTGCGACCTTTGGAGAGCGCAAGGATGTCGAGTTCATCATTTCAGGCTTGATCGAGTACTTTCCCACTTACTATCCAGACGATGACTGTAGATACTTGTTCGTCGGCAACCTGGACTATGTTTTTGAACGGCTAGGTGGCGTGTTTCCGTATGATGTCTGGATTCGCACAGAGGGGGGCGTTGACACTGAGGAACTGAGCAAACAGCTATCCGACCTGGATATCAAGGTGGTTACCATATCGGGCAGCCGCGAGGCGATCGAGGAGGAGCAGGGACGGCCCGAACGCGCTGGCGTTTTTGGCATTCTGTCTGTGGGATTTGTGGCCGCCGCTGTTCTGACCGTGCTGGGCTTCTTGCTACATTCCTTCATCTCCTTCCGCCGTCGGTTCATAGAGTTCGGAGTCTTGCGAGCCATCGGCCTATCTGTGGGACAGATGATCGGGTTCTTGGGCTTTGAGCAGTTGCTGCTCATCGCCACTGGCGTCACGGCGGGCACTGGGCTTGGGGTGTGGGTGAGCGATCTGTTCATCCCCTTCCTGCAAGTTGGCACCGCCAAGAACATCGCCGTTCCGCCCTTTGTCGTGTTGATTGCCTGGGACGACATCGTCAAGATCTACATCGTCTTTGGGGCCATGCTCGTACTGGCCATCGGAGGAATGATATGGCTCTTGACACGGCTCAAGGTGTTCGAGGCAGTGAAGCTGGGAGAGGCAGTGTAGCATGGCATCCAATGGCCCTATGGTCCTTTGCGATAGCTTGGTAAAGATCTACAAAGTCCAGGACCTTGAGGTGGTGGCCCTCCAGGGGCTGGACCTCATGGTCGATCGTGGCGAATTCGTCGCCTTGATAGGCCCGAGCGGAAGCGGCAAATCTACCCTCATGAACATCCTGGGCGGTCTGGATAGACCATCTGCAGGCAAGGCCATCGTTGATAGTCAGGACCTGATCAAGCTGTCCAGTTTTGCCTTGACCCGCTATCGCCGTCAGAAGGTCGGCTTTGTCTGGCAGCAGCCCTCGCGCAACCTGATTCCCTATCTGTCGGTCCGCGAGAACGTAGAGTTGCCCATGATCGTGGCCGGCATGGCTTTCGGTGAGCGCAAAAGGTGGGCCAGGGAGCTGCTCGAGGGCGTGGGGCTGTGGGAGCGCCGTCACCACATCATGCGTCAGCTCTCTGGTGGAGAACAGCAGCGCACCGCCATCGGGGTCTCTCTGGCCAACAAGCCGGTGCTCCTATTGGCGGACGAGCCAACTGGTGAGGTGGATACAGCTACGGCCCAGGCCATCGTGGATACGCTGCGCCAGCTGAACCGAGAGTTCGACCTGACCATTATCCTGGTGACGCACGACGCCAGGATTGAGGGTCAGGTGGACCGTGTGGTGGCCATCCGCGACGGGAAGACCAGCAGCGAGCGCGTGCGCCGCGTCCGAGCGGCGGAGCGGGCCGCTGGCGACCAGGAAGGGGACGGTGCGGGCGACCAGGCCACCGCGGACGTCGCCGAGGAGCACGCCACCTATCACGAATACGTGGTGCTCGACCAGGCAGGCCGGCTGCAGATTCCCAGAGAGTTTCTGGATCAACTGGGCATCTCGGATCGTGCTGAAGTGGATCTGACTGACGAGGGGATTCTGATCAGGCCCGCTGTCGGGCTGGAGGACACCTCCGCGCAGGCTGCTCGCATCTCGCAGGTGGCCGAGACCTGGGGACCGCAGCGGCGTTCCAGAGACTGGAGGCTTCGGCTTCATGACGCCGGTCGCGGGTTGCGCGGCCTGCTAAAGAGAGAGAAGAGGTAATTCCTATCAATCCTGCTACAGGACAGGCGAGGATCGTGGCACGACACGATGGCGATATCGTTGTGAGAAGCGTCGATGTCACGCGGATCTACCGGGTGGGGCGGGTCGAGGTACACGCTCTGCGCGGAGTGAACTTTTTCGTTTCTCGGGGCGAGTTCGTTGGCCTCGTGGGGCGGTCAGGGTCGGGCAAGACCACTCTGCTGAACGTCGTTGGAGGGCTGGATCATCCCACGGCGGGACACGTGTATCTGTTCGGCGATGACATCTCTCGACTTTCTGACCGCCAGCTGACCCAGCTTCGCAGAAGGGACGTCGGGTTCGTGTTCCAGTCTTTTGCGCTCATGCCGACCATGTCGGCCTTTGAGAACGTGGAGCTGCCGATGCGCTTGATGGGCGTGGGTCGCCGCGAGAGAAGGCAGCGGGTGATGGAGTGCCTGGAGTTGGTGGGGCTGACGCGTTGGGCCAAGCACCGCCCTCAAGAGATGTCGGGGGGACAGCAGCAGCGGGTCGCCATCGCTCGCGCGCTGGTCAACCGACCAGGACTTGTCCTCGCAGACGAGCCGACCGGTGAGCTGGACAGCACCACGGGGCGGACCATTGTGCAGCTCTTTCAGACGGTTGTGAAAGAAGAGGGCGTCACCGTCATCATAGCGTCGCATGACCCGACGGTTGAAGAGATGGCGGAGTATACGTATCGCATGGCCGATGGGCGAATCGTCAACGAACGCTAGCGGCGGAGACAGAGCAGTTGCCACGCGTTGAGATATTGGTGGGAATGGGATCGGGCATCCTTGACACTGCTTGGATGCCCTGTTTCGTTTATGGCGCCCATGGACCTGTCAGAGGGGACGGGGGTGGGGTAGAGCTGACCCGCCTATCGCGTTCGCGTCTTGACAGGCTTTTCGGGAGACACCTCTGCTCTGGAGAGGCTGAGTCGGCGTTCATCGCGTTTCGATGCAGCTTGTGGCACTTGATTGGCCTGGTGGCAAATCGGCAAGCACGAGGTGCCGTGGCCGGACTCGCCTTTCGCCAGGAGGGACAAGCCATTATCATGGCACTCTGAGGTCGGACTGGGCTTGCGTTGGGAGGTTGCACATGACCTATCTGATAGGAATCGACGTGGGCACGACCGGGGCCAAGACGCTGCTCATAGATGACCGGGGGAGCGTCGTGCAGAGTGTCACGGTGGAATACCCCATGTACACGCCCCACCCTCTTTGGGCAGAGCAAGACCCAGAGGACTGGTGGCAGGCCACCGTCAGGTCTATCGGCCAAGCCCTGGAGCACTCGCAAATCGACCCCAAGGAGATTGCTGGCATCGGTTTGACCGGTCAGATGCATGGGATGGTCATGCTAGATGGCCGGGGAAATGTGTTGCGTCCATGCATCATGTGGAACGACCAGCGCACCGCCCCGCAGTGCGAGTGGATCATGGAGAGTGTGGGGCGAGAGCGATTCCTGGAGCTCACCCTGAACCCCGCGCTGCCAGGCTTCACCGCCCCCAAGATCATCTGGACGCGAGAGAACGAGCCCGACATCTATGCGCGAGCGGCCAAGGTGCTTTTGCCCAAGGACTATATCCGCTATCGACTCACCGGCGTATATGCCACCGAGGTGTCGGATGCCTCGGGCACGGTGTTGCTGGCGGTTGCTGAGCGCACCTGGAGCGAGCAGGTACTGGAGGCGCTCGGCATCCCAGCCGAATGGATGCCAGAGTGTGTCGAGTCGCCTGAGGTGACCGGTGGGATAACCCCCGAAGTGGCCGACTTGACCGGCTTGCCCGTTGGATTGCCCGTTGTCGGTGGCGCCGGTGACCAGGCGGCCAGCGCAGTGGGCACCGGCATCGTGGAGCCGGGTCTGGTTTCGGTCACCATTGGCACGTCGGGCGTGGTCTTTGCCTACACTGCGACCCCGACCCGAGACCCTGAAGGTCGTTTGCACACCTTCTGCCACGCCGTTCCCGGGAAGTGGCACGTGATGGGCGTGACCCTTTCGGCTGGGGGGTCGTTGCGCTGGGTTCGCGACACCCTGGGCATCTCGGAGAAGCACATCGCCGCACTGAGTGGAGTCGATCCATACGAGATCCTCATCGCAGAGGCGGCCAACGCGCCGGCCGGCTGCGAGGGACTCATCTTCTTGCCCTATCTGACGGGTGAGCGAACACCCTATCCCGATCCCAACGCGCGGGGCACCTTCTTCGGGTTGACCCTGCGCCATGATAAACGGCACATGGTGCGGGCGGTCATGGAGGGCGTGGCGTTCAGTCTTCGGGACTCGATCGAGCTGTTCCGCGACCTCGCGGTGCCCATCGAGCAGGTGCGCGCGACCGGAGGTGGTGCGCGCAGCCTTGTATGGTGTCAGATACTCGCCGATGTCTTTGGGACCGAGTTGGTCACCGTCAACGTGACCGAGGGCACTGCCTATGGCGCGGCTCTGCTGGCTGGGGTGGGCACCGGAGTGTATGGCAGTGTGCCCGAGGCTTGCTCTGCAACAGTGCGAATCGTGGATCGGATCGAGCCCGCCGTCGAGAGGCGCGGCCTGTATGACGAATACTATTCTGTCTACCGCTCGTTATACCGGGCGCTGAAACCTGCCTTTGACGCTGTGGCAGCGATTGGATAGAACCCTGTGGCACACAGGTGCGACCCTCTTGTCATTCCGAGGCCGCAGACCGAGGAATCTCGCACATCTCCGGCATTGGGCCGCATCCGGTGCGTGCTTCTCGCCTGCGCCACAGCTAACAGGAAGGAGGGCGTGCAGGAATGGCAGCCCGATTCCCCTCACGTCGGTCTGTGGTGATGGGTTTTGGGGGCATGGTAGCTACCAGCCAACCGCTGGCCGCCCTGGCTGGCCTGCGCATGCTGCTGAGAGGTGGCAACGCGGCGGACGCCGCAGTGGCATGTGCAGCGACGCTCAATGTGGTCGAGCCCATGAGTACCGGCATGGGTGGAGACACCTTCGCCCTCATCTATCTGGCGTCCGAACGAAAGGTCTATGCCCTGAACGCCAGCGGTCGCTCTCCCTATGCGGCCACTCTCGAGGAGTTCCAACGCCGCGGGTTCACCCAGGTCCCCGGGCGCGGTATCCTATCGGTGACTGTGCCCGGAGCTGTGGCTGGTTGGGCGGATCTGGTGTCCAGGTTCGGCAGGCTGAGTTTGGACCAGGTATTGGAGCCGGCAATCGAGTACGCAGAGTGCGGCTTCCCCGTCAGCGAGATCATTGCCCGGGCGTGGGCCAGCCTGGAGACGCTATCGGAGCGCTTTCCCGAGGCTGGTCGGGTCTATCTGCCCCACGGTCGCGTGCCGCGGGCGGGCCAGCGCTTCACCTCTCCCGATCTTGCCCGCAGTCTCCGCCTGGTGGCCGAGAATGGCCCCGATGCCTTCTACAGTGGTCCTATTGCCAGGGCCATCGTCGAGATTTCTGACCGGCACGACGGGCTGCTCACCATGCAAGACCTGGCCGACCACACTTCCACCTGGGTGGAGCCGATCCACACCGACTATCGCGGCCATCGGGTCTACGAATGTCCCCCCAATGGACAGGGCATCGCGGCGCTCATCGCACTGAACATCCTGGGCGAATACGACATCGGCGCGCTGGGCTTTGACTCTGTCGATGGCCTGCATTTGAAGATGGAGGCTGTCAAGCTGGGCATGACCGATGCCAGGCGCTACGTGGCCGATCCGGAAATGGCCGACGTGCCGGTGCAGGGCCTGCTTTCCGCCGCCTATGCGGATCAGCGGCGAGCGGGCATCGACATGACCCAGGCCATATCCGAGCCCGAGCCGGGGCGGCTGCCATCGGGTTCAGACACGGTGTACCTTTGCGCGGCGGATGCCGAGGGCAACGCCGTGTCCTTCATCAACAGCCTGTACATGGGTTTTGGGTCCGGCGTGGTGGTGCCGGACACAGGCATCATGTTGCAGAACCGGGGCAATCTGTTTGTGTTGGATCCAGAGCACCCCAACTGCATCGGGCCACACAAGCGCCCCTACCATACCATCATCCCCGCCATGGTGACCAGAGGCGACGCGCTGGCCATCTGCTTCGGCGTGATGGGCGGCTTCATGCAGCCCCAGGGACATGTGCAAGTGCTGTGCAATATCCTCGACCACGGCATGAACGTGCAGCAGGCGCTGGACGCTCCCCGCTTCTGCCACCAGGGTGGGAATCAGTTCGATATACAGGGCCTCTTGCAGTCTGCTATCTACGATGCCTTGAGAGAGCGGGGACATGCGCTGACCGTCACCGAAGGGGTCGGCTATGGTGGCGCCCAGGTCATCATGGTGGACCCAGAGAGCGGCGCGCTATTGGGCGGTTCCGATCCGTACAAGGATGGGTGCGTGTTAGCTCTGTGATACCTGGGGAAGGCCGGGCAGGCTTGGCCACCGGCGACTATGGCTCGTTTGTCAGGCGCGAGTCCACTCCTTCGTGTCCCCGGGGCGGGGCGCAACTGTTGGCTCAACCATCTCATTCATCGCATAAGGGGGATCATATGTCCAGAATCGTCAAGGTCGGCATCATCGGTGCGGGCGCCATCGCCCGGTTCGCTCACGCTCCAGGCTATCGGGCTCAGGGGGACGTCGATCTGGTGGCGGTATGCGACATCGTGCCGGGCAAAGCGGCCGAGATGGCCCAAGAGTTCGATATCCCTCGGGCGTACGACAGTTGCGCCGAGATGCTGGAAAAGGAAACGTTGGATGCAGTTTCGGTGTGCACGCCCAACTATGCCCACAAGGAGGCCACGCTGGCTGCGCTGAACGCCGGCCTCCACGTCCTCTGTGAGAAGCCCTTGGCCCTCAATCTGGAGCAGGGCAGGCAGATGGTGGAGGCGGCGCGCAGGCTGGGCAAGGTGCTTCAAGTTGGCCTGAATTGGCGCTTCACCAGCGAAGCGCAGACCCTGAAACGGTTCATCGACGCCGGAGAGCTGGGTGACATCTACTACGGCGAGGCAACCTATATGAGGAAGCGCGGAATCCCCGCCTGGGGCGTGTTCACCCAGAAGAAGCTACAGGGGGGCGGCGCGCTCATCGACATCGGCGTGCACACCCTCGATCACACCATGTGGCTGATGGGCAATCCCCGGCCCGTCTCGGTGGTGGGGGCAACCTATGCTACCTTTGGCAAGCGACAAGACGTGGTCAGCATCTGGGATCACTGGGACGCGGCCAAGTTCGACGTGGACGACATGGGCGTGGCCCTGATCCGGTTCGCAAACGGGGCGACCCTGATCCTCCGGGCTTGCTGGGCTGCCAATATCGCCGACAACTTCCAGGAGACCCGCATTCTAGGTTCTCATGGAGGCGCCTTCATGCCGCCACTGCGCATTTATGGGGAGATGCACGGAAGCCTGGTGGACATAACCCCCACGCATCTTCCCAAGGTCAAGGCCCATAGCAAGGAGATCGAGCACTTTGTGGCCTGTGTGCGGGGAGAGACCCAGTGCCTGGTGGTGCCCGAGCAGGTGCTTCAGGTGCAGGCGGTGTTGGACGCGATATACGAGTCGGCCGAGTCGGGAGCCGAGGTGCGGCTTGCCGGGCGTGCATAGGCGCGGACGACAGGGCGAATGGGATTCCGGCAGTTGGGCGAAGCAGCGGCATCCCCTATGCCTATCCCGCGACCCTCTCACCCAGCACACTCGTGCTGGTCATGACTCAGCTTCCGGTTTGGGCCACGTCCATGCGTACCAGGCTATCAGGGCTGTGACCACAACCGTTGAGCCGATAATCAATACCTGTTGAACCGATGGCTGTGCCAGATGCTCAGCTAGGTGCCAGATGTTAAGAATCGTGAAAACTATCCCCAGAACGACGTTTGCCCACCGGTCAGCCAGATCCTTCACTCGCTTGGCCGATTGGGTCGTATGTGGTATAATAGTTGCACAATACCGTGCAAGGAGGTGCATCTCTCACGATGTTCGAATCCGAGTCATCTGACCCCCCAAGTACCCCCGACGACCAACGTTGCTTCGCCGACGCAGGTTGGTCTGACCCCGGCGTTTCCCTTCAATCGTTCCTGGCACTAGGGCTTCCTCTGAAGCACCCACTGGCAACCCCTCTCAGAGGTTGACTGCTGTTGGAACCCCGTGTCCAATCCATGGCTCTCTGGCCTGGGTTGGCCCACGATTCGGGCGTTCCCACACACCTGGGCCCCATCAAGGCCAGAAATGGTCTGTATAGATCGGAGACACGCCAGTGAGCGAGAAGAAGAGACCGCTGCCCCCCAGATCCACTCGGCTCCAGGAGTTCGCCGAGTATCGACGCATCGCCAGCATCGACGAGATGGGCCGCCGCAAGTTTGCCAACAATGCTTTTGATGGCATCCTGACCATGGTCGGCGTGGTGATGGGATCGTACGTGGGAGGCGTCAGGGAGCCCCGCATCATCGTCTCTACCGGCCTAGCCACGTGCATGGCCATGGGCATTTCTGGTTTCTGGGGAGCGTATGTCACCGAGTCGGCAGAGCGCAAGCGGGAGTTGCAGGACCTTGAACACGCCATGCTGCGCGACTTGGGCGATACGGAGCAGGCTCGTGCCTCTCGTTTTGCGGCCATCGTGGTCTCGGTCATCGATGGGCTTTCCCCACTGGTCGCGGGCATGTTCGTGCTGCTGCCCTTCTTGTTTGCCGGGGCATGGTTCGCGGCGGGCACGAGCTATGTGGCCGCTCTGGCTATGGCCTTCCTCCTTCTCTTTGGGCTGGGCGTCTTTCTGGGCAAGGTGGCCCGAGAGAACGCCCTTGTCGGCGGCATCCGGATG
>SDBU01007498.1_pt1 | contig 12557 bp, 25 predicted proteins | sample 2277071 | NCBI WGS metagenome assembly SDBU01 (sample SAMN10397929, study PRJNA504765) | marine sediment metagenome | isolation source: marine sediment core GS08_GC12, 126 cmbsf | place: Arctic Ocean: Gakkel Ridge, Loki's castle | collected 2008 | reverse complement strand
CTTTAAATTTGTTCTAACAGATAATCATAATCGGAACACATCTTCATCATTAAACATCTTGAATAATTTGATATATCACTATTTGTTCTATCTTCAATTATTCGCATTAACTCAATTTTATGCTCATGTAATTTTAATTCTATTTCTTTCTCTTTCATTTTATTTTATCCATCTTGATCTGTGATCTTACAGACCAATCAATATCTTTTTCTTTATGTTTATCAACCTCATTTTTTATAGAGTTAGCAATATCAACAGCACGTTCATGCAACCGTTCCAGGCATTTCAATTCCTTAAGATATGATCCATTAAGAACCATCTTAACAGCATCTCCAACTTCAATAGGTTGCTTCCATGCCTCAGTGATCTTGAAACCTGCTGCTTTCTCAAATTCTTCTACCTTTTTTTCCCATCCTTCAGTACGTTCTTTCTCCCATTTCAATCTATCCTCAATAGTTTCTTTACCACTAGCATATCCTTCATCATGTCCTCTAGTATATTGAGCTTTTAACTTTGATTTCTCCGTTATCTGAGTTGTCGCTTGACGTAAAATTCCACATAAAAAATCCATATCAACAGGTTTAGGTTTTTCATTGACTACAGCAGTTTTAGTTACTTTCAATGATGTTTTAGTATGAGGAATCATTAAACCCCAATTCATAGGTAATTCACCAAATTGAACAATATCTGCATCGCCAACTACAAGATACCACTGATGACAATACTGTGCAATAGGCTCTGCCTTACCTGGATTCTTAAGTTCCTTTAACCAATCGGTTCGTGACACTTTAACTTCAAAACCTGTAATAGAAAGCCCTCTACTCTTCCATAGAGCCACAGCAATTGCATCAGCATGACGATTACAAGCCCAACCAGTAGCATTCCCTACCTGCTCTAAAAAGGCATATGATGAGCCTCCATCATCATATTTGTTGCGCAATGCATTTATAACATCTTCTGTATGCTCCAGTTTTACCATACGAGAGCAGATGGTGGGATTTGAACCCACTTCCAAAAAAGAAACACCTGGCCAGTGATTCAATTATGGTGAGCCTGAAATTCTCTCTCCATCTGCATCTTTCCATTGAATTTCTCTTTCAATGAATAATAAAATTGTACCTAGTGATCCTATTATAAAAATTGGAATATTATATAGATTATTATTTAATTCAATTATATAAGATTCTAAAACTAACATTCCAATACAAATAAATAATAATCCAAATCCAATTTTTCCTATCTTGGTAATCTTCATTTTTCATTTCTCCTATAATATTTAAATCCCTGGAATGGTTTACAGGGAATTGGTTTTTTCAATGGGAGCCAGCTTGCACTATACCAAACAATTGTTTCATTATCAATTGGATCTCCATATTCATCTTTTTCTGGATTGAACTCAATACATTTGAAAGATCCAACGATATGTCCTTTAACAGCGAAATAAACCCTCTCTCCCACTTTAAAGTTCTTTGGAGAACGATATATCTCCCAATAATAAGTACGACATCCATCGGCTCCTTTCTTATGCTCTAATGTCTCTGGGATTGTATATATTATAATATCCATCTAATTCCTCTTATTCTCGATAAGTTTGAATTTAATTGCAAAGAATTTCTTATAAGGAGATCTCATAAAGAACTTCCTCACATAACTAGGCAGATCAAGATATGAAACAACAATAATACTTATTATCCTAGCTCTAAGTCGTGGGCTGTTCTTCTTATAACCATGGACAAAAATAACTTCCTCTTGAGTCTTTATACGCTTGATCCAATATGGCTTATACTCCCGATATTCAATCTTTTTCTTCTTAAGTCTAACCATATTGAAATATTCATATTTTAGATACAAGAACAAAGGTTTCATATGTTTCCTCAGAAAGATAAAAGAGATTAAGATTAACTAATCCCTATTCACCCAGATAAGCCCACAATCCTGAAAGTTAACATTTCCATCCATGTTCACATCATACAATAGATCTCCATAAAAAGTACGGTTAACATAGTCAATAGCATAGCTCCAGCATAATCTTGCATCCTGAAAGTTAATGACTCCATTACGGTTAACATCATAGATCCGGTTACAACCATTAGCTCTATACTCACTATAAAATATAGCTTCATAATTCTGTAGATCCACTAACAGTTGTTCATCATCTACATTCAGTAATGTACCTTCTATTGTATTATTTATAGTACATTCTACTGTATATTGTATCGTATTCTCTATTGTATTTTCTCTTGAGTTTTTACTTATCGAGCTTGCAGATCCAATAGAAACCAATGCTGCAATCGCCAACAGTACACCAGCATACATTATTACTTTCGTTTTATTCATCTTTTTTTTCTCCTTTATTTATCTATCTTATACAAAGAAAATATCCTAATGTCAGTGTAAATATATAGATAACGATTATCTGATGAATCCCTAGATGACTATCGGACATCCGGAACTCATTATCAATAATGTTCAATAAAGATCTCATTTCACCACAGTCCTTCTCCTACAATCTTTACAAAATGGCTTACATCCTTTAGGATGTCCTACATGGAAACCCTGAGAGCAATCATATCTACCATCCATCTCTGTTTCTTCAAGAAATATACACTCTTCCATCTTTTCTAGTTTTCTTAATTTATCCCAATAGTTATAGATACAATAAATCTGGCCAGCGACAAATGCACTAAAGATACACAATGAAAGCAACACAGTATTATCCTGTGCTACACTCAACATACCAAATGCAACAGAAAACAACAATAATCCTATAACAACCCATTTAGTCTTCCTCTTAGACCAACTACTAGGTATCTCAAATTCAATATTACCTCTCTTAATCATATTCCTTATGTTCCCCATCTGTTATCCTCCTCATCAGTCTGAAGCTTTTTAAACCACAATAATGGGTTATGATAACTCTCAATAATCCCATTAGGATTATAGGGAAGCACCCTCCTAGTTTCCTGCCAAAAATACTTCTTCTTTATCTTATCAAACACATTCTGAGTGAACACACCAGGCGTACATTCATGCCAGAAAACAAAACAACTAGGAAACTCATAGATTACATCTGGAATGAAATCCTGCATACACTCACAACATGATCTTATCTCGTTCATACTTATTACTCCATTAAAGGATGTAAGATGATGCGGAGAAAAAAATAAACTCACTAGAGGGGGGAGGATAAAGATAATGATCTCCGCATCATCGAATGCTTTTGCTGGTAGCTGGTGCAATCCCAACTCGTTTCAAATAAAACTAACTATCTAACGGTAAGATAGATCTCCTCACCATCTCACCCATCTACTTTTTTTCCCTTCTCTCCACTATCAGGCTTGAGATCCGTACCACCTGATATTTGTAGTTCTTTGTTTTTATTCTCTGATGCTGGTGGATCTGTTGGAGCCTCTTCAGTCTTTTCTTTGTTTTTCTTCCTTAGTTTTTTTGGTGTTTTGTCTTCTGGTTTCTCATCCGGCTTTTCCACTGTCTTATTAACTGGCTTTTTCTTAGTTGGCTCTCGACCTTTGTTAGCTGCATCTATCTGTTTATTGAGTTCCAACATAGCTTCACCGATCTCTTCAATTCCCTGATCCGTAGGCAAACCACAGATAGTCAATTCTGATATAGTCCATAGACCATTAGTATTCATTTTTGCACCTATCTTCTGATCTCCAATACTAAGATCACTTCTTATACTTAGTTTTTTCATATTTACCTCCATTATTATACTATAGGAATCGGATTCCCTTCTGGCGTTACCAGATATTCAAAATGCTTACGGCATATCTTAGATGAAGTATTATGCTGATGTTTACATTTCGTACAAGGATACCTTTTTCTAATTCTATTCACCATGCATCACCTTTTTTTTAATTAATATTGCTTTTATCTCATATTTGCAAAATTCACAAAGAAAAATACTTGTGTTGTCGCTGGTGCTTTCATGCACCATCTCATTGTTGCAATCATTGCATATTATTTCTATGCTTTTCACTGAAGATCAACTCTCATAAGAAACTGTTTCCATGTCAGATCTTTTTTCATTTCTAGTACCTTTTCAAGTTCTTTATCTTCAAGTGATACCCTTATTTCTCTCATTGAGTGAGTGTATAACAAATTGCATTTATAAAGATTTCGTTTAGACCAAAAATGGGTTGATGAAAAAAAACTTTCAAAAAAAGATTAAAAGATAAAGTATTTATAATACATAATACATTCTCCCAAACCTTGTTTTAGTGTACCCTCTATTTCCATACGTAGAGTATAACACACCTTCTGTACCTGTTCCTGGTGCTGGAGTGGAAGCAAGGGGGTGTCTCTGTGTATTTTTTATTTCTTACATATAACTAATATTTGAAAAAAAAATAAAAATAAAGTAAAAAAAAAATAAAAAAAGAAAGAAAACCCCATGGGGTTTTGCATGCTAATGATTAACATTGATTAAAATTTTAGGGTTGTTAGGCAGAGAAGAGAGTCTTAAAGAGGAATATATATAAGATGTGATTCATATATATAAAATAGTGGAGAGGAGGAGAGGATGGGATGAAAATAAAAAAAAAACAACTACTCTTAACCCTTCCACAATTTTTCTCTGCCTAAAAATATAGTATGTAAACTCGGCATTTAAACTTTTTGCGCAGGTGGATCCGCAGGCATGCTCTTTTGTCTGACACTGACAGTTGTATGACAGATTGGACATGATGTATAGAAATCAGCATCTCCAGTATAGTTCCAGATATGTTTACATGATGGTCTAGGACACACTAATCGTTTTCCTTCTGTTTCTTTTTCTTTTTCCATATTAATACCCTCTCTTCTTTCTTTTGTTATATTCTTTCTTCTTTTCCTCTGGTGTTATAAAGGTTTTACAAAACCATCTGTTTTTACCATCTTTATCTTTTTCATATATGGTACTTATATTACAATCCTTCAAGATACATCTAGATTGTACTCCTTCAATCTTGCCCTCAGATTCTTTTCCATAAGCACACTTCAAACAATTTTCTGCCTTTATTTCCACTTTTTTTATTTTCCTCATATTTTATTTACCTCCATAAATATTTAACTAGGCATCATCCAAATATAAAAAAAAAAGAATGAGAAGAAAAAAGAATAATTAATCATATTCTTCTTCAACGTCTTCCCATTCTTCTTCCATATCCCAGATACGTTTATATCCTTCGTAGTCTTCATCTAAAGACATAATATGATACCTCCAAACCCAAAATATTGGGTTATAAAAATAATGGGGAATCGCACCCCAACTATTCTTCATCTTTATCGCTTAGACTTGCGACAAATTCCTTTAGGCTTTGAATATACACTCTTCTCTCTTCTGTTTCTGTCTCTTCCAGTTCTGCATATGCATCCTGGTCAAAATGCTCCTCAATAGCTTCTTTGCACATCTCAGCAAGCTTTGTAGGTTCCACGGCATCCAACTCAACAACACTACCGCCAGACCAATTACGTGTCCTGGTATCAGTTCGTTTTGGTGGTACACCTGGAAGATTCATTTCCTCTATCTGCTCTGGCAACAATGCAAGCCGTTTCACTTCTATATCTACACCCATTCTCCGTAGATTAGTCTCAATTGATCGGGGAATATCTTCACCGCTGGGATCATGGTCACCAAAATAAAGAAGTATGGCTTTTTTACCGTTGTCTATCGCATCTGCAAACCGTATACTTGCATCATGCAAGAAGGTAATGCTTGGATACCCTTTGTATGGCGCAAGACCAACAGATTTTAAACTGCATGGCACTTCAAATACTCCCTGTAGAGCCTTTTTCTCAATTCCGACTTCGATATAGTTGTCCTGATTTGACCACCTGTTAAGATGATAAGCATTCATCCAGGCTTTAACCTGAGTTTTTCCCTGCTCGATCTCGTCATCAATGTCTTTTTCATCTGCTTTAGTCTCACCGAACATGCTCCTTTCACGATCTATAAAGGCATCCATACCAATGATGTCTTCCCACCTGGCTTTAGTCATAGCCGTCACGACTCTTTTATAGTGGTTCGTGTCGTTAATCATTCCTCTAGCAACCAGTCTATAATGCAACTGTCTCACAGTAATACCGCTTGGGTATTCATTAAGAATCTCTTGTGCGTTATCTATTATCCACTGCCTATTATACATATCTATTTCCATAATTTTTTTCACATCCTTACTCCAATACAGGAGTATAAAAATATTGGGGATTGAACCCGATCTATTTCTTTATCTTTTTAATTCTGCACCAATTGACTCTATTAACTTAATTCCATAAGCATGATTGGTATCTCTTGGTTCAATATCAACAAAAAATTTATGATTGTCAAATTCTTTATGTAACTTTTCTATACTTTGTTTATATTTTTCAGCACATTCTTTCGTAGTTGTTACAGCCCTAAGAGATGCTTCGTTTGTTGTTATATCTATATCCCAAACTAACCAAATTGCAAAATGACCATTGATACAGTTTGAACATAATTTATCTAATTCTGCTACCATTCTTTCACATCCTTACTCCCAATACAGGAGTACAAAAATAATGGGGATTTGATACCCAAATATTTATCTATTATAGCTGTTCACTGTAATTATATCTCTATCAAGAATCACCGTTCTCTTTTTTGTATTAATGATTTCAATAGCTTCACCGATCTTTGTATCCAACATTGCATTAATATATGATCTCATTTCATCTATCGCTGATTTACTTACCTTATAGTTCTGATTCTTATTAGCCATTGCTCTCGTAGTTCTAGCTGTTGCCTCAGTTCTCATTACCTTACCGATGTTAATAACTTCAGACGGCATGATTACTCCTCAGAAGCAAACACATCGCCCATTTTCCAGTATGTTTCAGATTTTTTTTCAACAGTTAAAGTTTTCCACCAGTCATCATATACCTTTGGTTTTTTCCAATCAATAATTTCTTCAGGCATGTTTACATCTCTGGTTTATTTTTCATAACCTCTGCTAATTTGAGTATCTTGTTGTTTGACAAGTGTTGTGGTATCGCTAAAGGTTTTTGTGTTTTTTCATCTATTGGGATATAGAATCCGCCTTTGTCAGTCATCGCTGTAAATCGGTAAACTGATTTTTCCTCTATCATCTTAACAGCTTCTCTAATTTCTTTGCTCATATTTTTTTTCACATCCTTACTCCAACACAGGAGTAAAATAAAACAGGGGAATGATCCCCTAGATTATTCTTTGTTTTTTATTGTATTCTTTCAATGTAATTCTATGGTTTTCCAAGTCCTGTTCATCATGGTATTGCTCAGTTGTTCCAGTTTCTATTGCTCTAAGATAATGATCTATTCGTGACATCTAGTCCTCTGGTTCGATCTTCCAATACCGTAGTATGTAATCATCATCTTGCATCATAGAAACAAAGTTTAAGGCATCTTGTACACTATAGATGTCCACTGTACAATAATTCTTTTCCCTTACATATGCCTTTACTATCTCCAAGTATCTTTTATCTGCTTTTTCTTCATACAAAAATACAATTGGATCGTCAGGTATTCCCTGAAATTCTTCCTGTATTATATGCAATGCTCTTTTCTTGGTCTTGATCTTTTCTATGATCGTTTCTATGATCGCTTCTCTTTCTTCTTTTGTTATCTCTGCACAATCTTCTAACAATTGAGCTAATTTTTTTAGTGTTTCTTTTTTCATTTTTTCACATCCTTAAGGCACCAAGGCCTTATGGCATAAAAGGAGATATGATCTCCAGTTACCCCAATACTTTTTTGATTGCACAATTTATTATATATCCTTTCTTCTGCATCTCCTCTGCATACCTATCCAGGCATGTATACCTTACCGTTTTTGCTTCTTTATCCTTTATTCTAAACAGAGATATTTGTCTCATCTTTTTTTCACATCCCAAACCCTAAACAGGGTTACAAAAAGATTAGGGAATCGAACCCTAAAAAACTTCTTTTTAATTAGATTTTATTTGAGCAATGAGGACAGATTTTTTCCACCTTATATTTTGTTTCTAGTTCTGCAATTTTTTCTTCTATTACGCCTTTGTACTTCCCTGACATATGAGGGAGCTTAGAACGTACTTCATGGTCAAAATCAACAAAATCTTTTATATCCGGCATTCCGTGACCACTACCACACCGAGCGTCTATATATGAACTCCCTAGAGGGTACCCTCCCCACATTCCAGCTTTTTTATTTAGCTCCATCCATTCTTTAAGTATGCGCAGTTCTTCCTTGCTTCCTTCCTCAACTGGCTCTATTTCACTCTGTTTTTTTGTTTCCTCAAAGATAGAATTAATTATATCATCTGATCTATCTATTTGTTCGTCTTCTGTTAATGCTCCTATTTTTTCGTTGTACTCTCCCTGTAGCTCTTTATATAATTCTTCAGCTTTAAACCAAACATCATTAGCATACGACCAGGCAGCCATACTACACATTGCCTGTGTTGGCTCCTGACCTTCCCATAGTCCGCTATCTGATTCTGGGTTTTCACAAGACTCCATAATTATCCCTGCATCACTAGGCGTATATGACCGATCTACAATAGTTTCATGGAATAAGCTATCAAGACCGCCAATATCATTTCTGTCAAAATCATTTTCGTCTTTGATTGCTTCTTTAAACATGTCCTCATTGTCAAATATTAATGCTTCTGCATCGTCTTCTACATCTTTTTCATAATTCATATTTTTTCACATCCTTAAGGCACCCTGGCCTTATGGCATAAAAGGGAGAGTGACTCCCAATTACCCCAATACTTTTTTAATTCACTAAATCATAGCGAATGAAAGTCCTTAAACTGTGGTATATGTTGTCTCTTATTTCCTTGAGTTCTGTGGCTTTGATCTTAAATAAAGCGATCTGCTTCTCTTGGTACTCGGCATCTATTAAACTCTGTTTGTCTGTCTCTTCTAATTCTAATAGATGGTTATATTCTTGTTTTCCTACATATACAGCTTTTTCAGTGTACACACAATAATATGTTTTGTCATCATATGAGCCTCCATTAAAACATAGTTTGACATTGCACAATAGATTATATGTGGTGTTCTGCATAAATAGATTCAGAGAGACATGGCCACCAGGCAAGGGTTTAACAAGATATTTATTAATATCCACTATATCTTTAAATTCCTGGTCATCTTTGATTTTCTTCAATAGTGAGCCGTCAACTAAACATATTTTCTCATTTAAATATGTTCCAAAATATGTTTTTAGTTTTGGGCTTATTTCATTGCATACTTTTATTTTTTCGTTCTCCATAAAGACTTTATCTTTAATTGATATATCATTCATATTTTTTCACATCCTAAGACTCTAAAGAGTCTTATAAAAAAATAAGGGATATGAACCCTTAAGATTTTTAATTTATTATTTTTTATTTAATCCTATTTGTATATTTATTATTGCATTATCTATTACTGTTACAGTTTCATGTATTTGGTATTTAGGTACATTTTTATGATGTACATCTATAATACTATTTCTGTATTTCAATAATAAATTGTTTAATCTTGTAATATCGTGTTTTTGTTTGTTATACATTTTTTTCACATCCTTAAAGCTTGATAGCTTTATAAAAAAATAAGGGATATGAACCCTTAAGATTTTTAGATATATTTAACGTGCCAGTCCTATTTGAGAACGCATATACCGTTTCAAAGATTGTTTAATTTGCCTCTCTGCAATGTCTTCAAAACTCTCTGCTCGGTCATCGTGATACTTAAACCAATATCCTAAACAATGTTTCGCTACTTGCGAAATTGGTAGTTTTTCGGTTGCTCTCACAATAAGAGAAGGCACATAATATTTTTCTTTTATGTGTTGTTTTATATGGTCTCTATCCTTAGTTAATTCCCCAAGAGAACCGTTTTCATTCCCTAAAGAACAATACCAACAATCACCGCCAGAAGGTTTTTCTAGTTCCCGATTAATCAATTTTTTCATGTAACTGTTTACATATCCAGTAATTTTTTTATCGAGTTTTACCAGTGTATTATCTTTCTTTGATGCGCCAGAGACAGCACCGCTTTTTTTAATCTGCATTCCATCATTAAATATATACTCTGTTCCATTTATTGAAACATACCATATATTTTTTCTTTGACTTATCCCATACGGTGAAAAACAGTTTATACGATCTTTCGTTGTTGGAGTCATCCAACCACCAGAATCTAATATTACAGTACCATTTTTTGTAATTGTTACTACATTTGTATGGTGTAACCTTATTGCTTTCGTTCCATCTAACAAATTTATTTCCAGTGTGTTATTTGCTATCTTTTTAGATGATACTATAGTTTCACTTTGTAGGCCTTCTAACATTTCTTTTTTTGTTGTCATAATTTTTTCACATCCTTAAATCCTATATGGATTTATAGCATACTAAGATAAATGAATCTTAGAATTAAAGACATAATCTTTTATGCTACAGACCAATAAATATATATTGATCTATTTATTAAGATGTGAATGTGAAAAATTCTCATAGATTCCGCTATGCTCGTTTATCCTGGGTTGTATGATACCCTTATAAGGGAGTTATTTCAAGTCAACTGAAGAGATACAAGTTTTACCCTGACCTTGTACCCCTGTGTATGTATGTATGCAATAGCACAGGTTTATTTATATAGTTTCCTCTATCAAAACTGAGTACCTACTTATTATTAAGTAAATAAAATATGATCTATTTTTATGATCTAAAAAAAAAAAAGACAAAAATTATATTATCTCAAAAAATGATTTTTTCACAAACTCGAATTTTAACAAAAAATCAAAAATCTGTTTACATGCCTAACGGTAATAAATAGCATGATTTACATACTATGTAACTATGTAAATATCGAAAAATGACTATAGTGCCAAAATGGTATGTAAACACCGTTTTTACATAGCATCCATATACTATGTAAATGCTCCATGCCTGGTAGCTCCATTTACATAGTCAACTGGAAAATGGACCTACCATGCCAAGGCTCAAGGTACAAACAAGGTCTTGCTCAACGTGGCCTAACGAGAAAGGAACAATATTATAATATATTAAAGGCATACTGTGTGTGTGACAAAATAATAAAAAAAATATTTTAGATGCCTGACAAAAACTCTTTGACATCCATATCATATAACTTCTCAATCCACTTGGCATTATGAATCCAATGACCTTTATCACTTGCATTACCCCCAACATACTTATGAGTTACCGATGGTATTGGCAAAACAAACCAACAACATTTACCATCTGAATAGAAGTCATTTAAAAGATGATGATATTCAACAGGTATATCATCAGGAAATGGGTTATCCGTAATAGGTATCCACTTCATGTTACGCCTACGTACTGCATCTGCCTCCCTCTTCACCTGCCTACCTTCATCTGTTTGTCTATAGTTCTTACCCCTTTCCTTTATATTATCTTCGTTATCAATGCGATATTGTCCATCATATCTCTTTTTTCTTTCACTATTATCAATGCGATATTGAGTGTCTTCTTCTGTATGATCTTTCCTATATTGCTTGCTATAGTCCTTTCTCTCATCCCTATGATCTTTATGATATTGTTTGGCCTTTGTTCTTAGTTCATCTTTGTTATCAATCATGTATTGCTTCTTATATCGTTTCATATATTCTTTTGTTTCAGTTGAATTACGATGTTTTTGTAACCTTGCTTTTACTTCAGGGCGTTTACGATATTGTTTTAATCTTTCTTTTGTTTCAGGTCGTTGATTATATGTCTTAGAATATATTTTCATTCTTTGTTGTATCGTTTCTTTGTTATCAATACAATATTGTTTATTTCTTTGTTGTATTTTCTCTTTATTGTTTAGACGGTACTGTTTATCTCTTTTTGCTATTTTCTCTCTATTGTTAATACGATATTTTTTGTGATATATTTTCCTTCTTTGTTGTATCTTTTCTTTGTTATTAATATTATATTTTTTGTTTTTTATTAATAGTTTTTCTCTATTTTTTATATAATATTGTTTCTTTCGTTTCAATATCTTATCCCTATTGTCAATACGATATTGTTTATTATACTGCTGTAGATGATCTTTGTTACTATCTGCCCATAGTTTATTTCGTTTTTGAATTAGCTTCTTGTTGTCAATATATCGCTGTTTCCCTTGTTGCAATAATCTTTCTCTATTGTCAATGTACCATTGATGTTTTTTATCTTTAGTATTATCATTCCATTTTTTCATTCTATATCTACTTTTTTTTCTCCAACTCTTTTATTTTCTCCTTCATCCATAACACTGTTCCACTATGAGTCATATTCTCATATCCATCTTTATACGCTTTCAGCTTTCCCCATAAAAGTACCTCATATGCCTGTCTGTTCAAACTTATTATTTTTGCCATAAAAAATCATATACATTATATATTCTTAATACTTTCTATATATCTTATACTAATTACTCGGTTTGTTCTGCTTTCTCAGATATTTTCTTTTCCACAAGAAGCTTAACTAATCTTGAATCCCTATTAGTCAAATTAAATTCATAGCGAATCAAATTCTCATTAATTACCCCAGCAGTCTTATCCTTTTTAATTCCACGATATTTATCAG
>SDBU01007497.1_pt1 | contig 12559 bp, 15 predicted proteins | sample 2277071 | NCBI WGS metagenome assembly SDBU01 (sample SAMN10397929, study PRJNA504765) | marine sediment metagenome | isolation source: marine sediment core GS08_GC12, 126 cmbsf | place: Arctic Ocean: Gakkel Ridge, Loki's castle | collected 2008 | reverse complement strand
TACTCAAGAGCAAAAGTTTTTACTGGCCTTGTTTGGTATTATTCTTCTTGCCTTTGCCGTAAATCTGGTCGAGTTAGTCTGCTCTGCCGGCTTACCAGCTGTCTATACTCAAATCCTTAGTCTTAGCAAACTCTCGCCTTGGCAACATTATTTCTATATCTTAATTTATGTCTTTTTCTTCATGCTTGATGATCTTTTTATTTTTGCTATCGCCATGATTACTCTCCAGGCAGTCGGTATCCAAACAAAATATGCCCGTTTTTCCCGTCTTGCCGGAGGAATTCTAATGCTAATCATTGGAATTCTAATGCTATTTAAACCCGAACTTTTAATGTTCGGATATTAAAATTTCTGCTAAACTGATATTAGATGAGATTGAAAGATAAAGTTGCCGTCATCACCGGATCAACCAAGGGAATGGGGAAAGCAACAGCCCTGCTCTTCGCTAAAGAGGGTGCAAAGATTGTAACTAACTCCCGATCAGAAGAAAAAGAAAAACCCGTAAGAGAAGAAATTGAAAAAGCTGGCGGCGTTGCTATCTTCGTAAAGGCTGATATCACCAAGTCAAAAGAAGTAGAACATCTTTTCAAAGAAACGATAGATGTTTTTGGAACTGTCGATATCCTAATAAACAATGCTGGTGCCCATAACCCAAAAGATTTCTTCAAATTGACTTTTGAAGATTGGGAAAAGATTCTCCATACAAACTTAATTGGAACTTTCCTTTGCAGTCAAAGAGCGGCCAAAATAATGCTCGACCATAAAAGCGGACGGATTATAAATATCGCTTCTGTAAGAGGATTACCGCACTGTGCAAGGCCTGGAAATATGGATTATTCTGCTTCTAAAGCAGGGGTTATCAATTTTACTAAAAGCTTGGCAAAAAAATTAGCTCCCAACATCCAAGTTAACGCCGTTGCTCCAGGTCCAACAGATACACCAATGAGTACTTGGACTGAGGCAGACCTTAAAAATACTTCTTTAGGCAGGCTCCTCCAACCAGAAGAAATTGCCAAGGTGTCTCTTTTCCTTGCCGCCGAGGCTCCCCCTAGCTTAACAGGGGAGGTAATAGTTGTGGATGGAGGGTATAATCTAAAATAGTGACCAAGTTTTTATCAAACTTTGTTCTTCTTTCTTCTGCCTTAATCTTCCTTGCTTCTTTTGCCGTCTATACAACCTACCAAAGACCAATGGCTAAAAAATATAACGGACCAAGAACAATCTATCAAGACGAAGAAGGGAATCCTAAATACAGTCAAGGATTTTGTAAAACAGATTCTGACTGCACCCCGGCCGGCTGCTCCTCTCAACTCTGTTCAAGCGATCCAGATATAATCACAACCCGCGAATTTAGCGAAGATTTTCCTGACAAAAACGTCTATGACTGCGGCTGCGTAGAAGCAAAGTGCGTTTGGTATAAATAGGATGGAGGTTCTCTTTTTAGGGACATCGGCTGGCTGGCCCCTTCCACGCCTGGGTTGCAACTGCAATATCTGCACATCATCTGATTCTAAAGACAAGCGTTTAAGACCTTCAATTCTTATAAATAAAAGCTATTTAATCGATACCCCTCCTGATATTTATCATCAACTCGACATTCATCAAGTCGACCCAATAAAAATAAGTCACATTCTTGTTACCCACAGCCATGACGATCACATCATGGGTCTTTATGATTTAAGCCACATTTATGAACGAAAGGATAAAATAAAACTTATTGCCACCATGAGAGTCCTTTCTGAAATGAGAAAAAAAGTGGGAGTTTCAATGCAGTCTTTTAATATAGAGGAAGCAAAGCCTTTCAAAAAAGTTGATTTGGGAAATAATAACTCCTGCTGGTTTATTCCTGTAAAACACGGGAATATCGAAGCTTATGCCATAAAAGTAAAAGCAGCCAAGCCGATCGTTTATGCTCCTGAATTTAGAAAAATTCTGCCGTCAAGTAAAAAGGGGCTTGGCGATATAGAACTGGCCATTATTGACGGTTCCAGTAAAACCTCTCATGGGCAAGCAAAAGGACACGAAACCATAGAAGAAGGTATAAGGCTGGGAAAAGAAATAAGGGCTAAAAAAATTCTTTTTACAAACATTGGCCACAAAACCGACTGTCACGAAAATCTGCTGGAATTTGTCAGAACAGAAGGTAGCGACAAATTTGGTATTGCCTTTGATGGACTTAAAATTAAGTTGTAGGGGGCTTGACAAATCTAATAATTTTCACGAAAATATACAAAGATGAAATATATTCTTTTTCTCGTTATTTTTATCTTTTCTCTTCTGCTTTTGCCAACGGTAGTATTGGGCCGAGCTACCACTCCAAATCTACGCCCATCTCCTCCTGGAAATATAATGCCGCCAAAAGATTTTGAGCAAAAACTGGCTACCAGAGAAGCAAGGCGTGAAGAAATCCGCCAACGAATTGAGGAACGGATTGAAATCCGCATCCAAGAAAGAGAAGAAAAGAGAGCCACAAGAGAGGCGCGTTTTGCTGAAATAAGGAAAGCTCGCATCACTGCCTTCTTTGGCCACCTGACAAAACGCCTTGAGGCTTTAGTTGAAAGACTTAATATCTTAATCAGTCGAATAGAATCCCGTCTTGATAAAATCGCGGAAGCGAATGAAGATATAGACACAACCTCCATCCAGGCAAATATCCAAGAAGCTAAAGATTTGTTAGCAGAAACTGAAGATTATTTGAGCGTGCTTGAGGTTGAAAGTTTTCTTGATAACGGTGATCCAAAAACAGCTTTTGCCGAAGTGAGAGAAATCATTCAGCAAATTAAAGTGAATCTGATAGAAGTTCACAGAATTTTAGTTCATGTTATTGGAGACATAAAAGGCTTGAGAGTTGGGACAGAAGTAAAGCCGAGCCCATCACCTGAACCATCACCTGTTGTAACACCAACACCAGAGCCAACTGAAACACCCACACCTACACCAACACCAGTGTCAATAATATCGCCATGAAAAAGAAAAATACAATTTTAGTTATAGCCGTCACCCTAATATTTTTTGCTGCCGTAGCCTATTGGCTTTGGAGTAGTAAATATGTAGAAAACTTGATTTCTAGCAGGGAGATTAAGCAGATACAAAAACAGTCAACTTCAGACGAGATTGAAGCCATAGAGAAAGATCTTCAAGAAACAGACTTGTCTGATCTTGATAAAGAGCTCGAAGATATTGAGGCTGAGCTTAATGCGACCTACTAATAGTTCTCTCCTAGTAAGTAAATTATGAAAAAGATTTTGTTTCCAATACTGGCAACAATTCTATTTATAACCCTCGTCGGCTTATTGACTCGTAAATTTCAAAACCAAACTCTATCTATCAGTGACAATTTGCCTTCTTTGGCTAAAACAAAAATTTATGTAGGTGAAACTGAAATTCCCGTTGAAATTGCAGATACATTCCAAAAAAGACAAAAGGGTCTCTCGGAAAGAAAGTCTTTAACAGAAGGAGAGGGAATGCTTTTTATTTTTGCTCAAAAAGATATTCAACCACCTTTTTGGATGAAGAAAATGAAATTTGCGATTGATATTATCTGGATTGATGATAATAAGATAGTCCAGATTAATGAAAACGTTCCTGCTCCCGAGCCAGACACCCCCAATAGCGAACTTAAGTTTTACCCTCCAAACCAACCAATAGATTATGTTTTAGAAGTTAACGCCGGCTTTGTTGATGAAAATAAAATAAAGATAGGCGATGATATCGATCTCTCCAACCTAGAAAAAAATTAGCCCTCTTTCTTGCCAAAAACCTACTGAAATTCTAAACTGTATTTGATGACGAAACTTGCTCCATTGGCTAAAAAAGACCTGCCTCCAGCACTTTCTTTAAAAAAACTCCTTGGGCCAAGTTTCATTCTTCTTGGCTTGGGGTTGGGGAGTGGAGAGTTAATTCTTTGGCCTTACCTTGCTTCTAGTTTCGGCTTAGGAATAATGTGGGGAGCCCTTCTGGGAATAACTTTCCAATTCTTCATCAATATGGAAATCGAAAGATATGCTTTAGTCACTGGAGAAAGCGTCTTTGTTGGCTTAGCAAGAAAACTCAAAAACCTTTCTCCTGTCTGGTTTATTTTTTCAACCCTTATTCCCTGGATGTGGCCCGGAATTATTGCTTCATCGGCAACATTGCTGGCTGCCATCTTGGGAATTAACTATTCCCCGATCTTACCCATCATTCTCCTCCTTGTTATAGGAATTGTTTTAACTTTGGGTCCGGTCATTTATAAAACTCAAGAGGTTTTTCAAAGAACACTAATCTTAGTCGGTGTTCCCTTTGTTTTTGCCTTAGTACTTTTCTTGGCAAAACCAGTTGACTGGCAAAACCTAGCCGTTGGATTGGTCGGAAAAGGAGATGGGTTCTGGTTTCTACCGGCCGGTATATCACTAGCAACTTTTCTCGGTGCTTTTGCCTATGCCGGTGCAGGAGGGAACTTGAATTTGGCTCAATCTTATTATGTTAAGGAAAAGGGATATGGTATGGGAAAATTTTCAGGAAGAATAACAAGCATCCTTACCGGTAAAAAGGAAAAGATAACATTGGAGGGTGTCACTTTTGAATCTACGCCGAAAAATTTAAAGATTTTTAAGCTTTGGTGGAAAAGAATTAACATTGAACACGCAATTATTTTCTGGGCAACCGGGGCATTCTCTATGATCATTCTCAGCCTACTTGCCTATGTTACTGTTTTTGGTAACCCCGAAGGAGCAGTTGGAATAGGTTTTGTCATAAAAGAGGCACAAGTAATTGGCCAAAAAACTTTTGGCTTTTTGGGAATAACTTTCCTGGTAATTGCGGCAACAATGTTATTTTCAACCCAGTTTTCAGTCATGGATGCCACATCAAGAATTATGAGCGAAAACTTGGTTATTCTCTCGCCAAAAAAGTTTAAGATAGAAAAATTACCAATTTTCTTTTATATCTTTTTATGGATTCAAATCATAGCTGGAATTATTATTTTTTCTCTTGGATTTACTCAGCCTTTAACCTTAATTGTGATTGGGGCCACCCTTAATGCTATTGCTATGTTTTTCTACACAGGTTTAGTTCTTTGGCTTAATCTTACTAATCTAGACAAACAGCTTCGACCATCGTTATTGCGTATTTTTGCCGTTGCCAGCGCTTTTATCTTTTACGGAGTTTTCAGCTTCTTTACAGTCTTACAAAACATTCCAAAATAGCCAAGCCTGCCATTAAGATGTTAGAATTCGCATAAATGGTAAGGAAAGAGACGCTTTTATATCCACTCCCGGACCAAAAAATAGACCTGCCGATCATAGGTAGTCTTAAGTTTCTTGTCATTAAACAAAGGCAAGAACTAAAGGAAGGAGAGTTTGTTCCCAAACCGGTTACTAGTAAAAAGGATGTATTGCAATGGTTTGAACAAAGCGAAAAATTTCAGGAAATGTATAGAGGGGCGATAAATTTTCATCTTTTACCCCGAACAGACAGTGAAATTGAAGAATACAGGCGTTACTTTTCAGCTAAAATCTATCAAAACTTGGCCCATTGCTTTCTTGCAGGCAAACAAACTGAGAACAAAATTCTTCTCTCACCGCAAAGAACCCTCGAGTTTTACAAAAGCCTCCACCCCAATGCTGACGAGACCAATAATCCATTGGGTTTTAATTCTCTTGAAGGAATTTCTGTTCCAGATGGCGTAATCGTTGAAAGAGCTGAAAACAACCGGGTTCTGACTATCTGCGAGTACACACTTACTGGAATTAATTCCTATTTTGAAAAAAAATATCGGAGCTTTAATATTGACAAAAGAAAATTTCCCCAGCTTTTTGCAAATACCCAACTTCTCTTTGTTACCCCAGAATTAACTGATATACCAACGGCCATAACTAAAAGGGACGGCGCAGTCCTTTTTCTTCCTTTTAAACATAATCAGTTTAGAAATTTTGTTAATAAAATTTATGGTCACTACCGCCAGTACAGAGGTAGCTGTCTAAATCCGGATAATGTCAGCGCCACACTTGTTGAAATGCAAACGTTAGTAAGGGAAAAGCATCTATGAAGAAATTTTTAGGCTTAGTAATAATTGTTATTACTGCCTTTGCTTTCGGTTGGTGGGTCAATTCTTTTTATCAATCTGGATTGGCAGCAACTAGTCCAATAAGTCCCGTCATACCAAAGCCTTTAGAAAAATATACGATAGAGAACCTTGCTCAGGCAGAGGTGAAAAAAGGAAATATCGTATTAGATGAAATATTAGAAGAGAATGAAAATTTTAGTTCATATCTTTTTTCTTTTGAATTTGATCCAACTCTCCAGGAAAAAGAAGTTAAAAAAATTACCGGTCAGTTAAACCTGCCTGTCGATAAAGGTTCTTTCCCAGTAGTCATCATGTTAAGGGGATACGTTGACCAAGAAATCTATGAAACAGGAATTGGAACAAGAAAAGCCGCTTCTGTTCTGGCAAAAAATGAGTTTATAACTATTGCTCCTGACTTTCTAGGATACGGAGGTTCAGATAAAGAAGCCAGGAGCATTTTTGAGACCCGCTTTCAAACATACACCACTGTGCTTTCTATTTTAAAATCGCTTCATTCGATTAAAGAATGGGACAGAGAAAACATATTTTTATGGGGACACTCTAATGGCGGACAAATTGCTCTAGCAATTCTCGAAATTACAGGCGAGGATTATCCAACAACTCTTTGGGCTCCTGTCACAAAACCTTTTCCATATTCAATCCTTTACTATACTGATGAGTCAGAGGATAAAGGCAAATACATCAGGCGAGAGCTGGCTAAATTTGAAAATTTGTATAACGCCGATTCTTTTTCGGTAGATGAATACTTTGAAAAAATAAAGGCACCCCTGCAAATTCATCAGGGCACGGCCGACGAGGCAGTTCCGGTCGTTTGGAGCAATGAGTTTGTTAAAAAACTAGAAAAACTAGATATCGATATCACTTATTACCAATACGTAGGTGCAAACCACAATATGGTGCCTAGCTGGAACACGGTCGTTTCCCGCGACTTGTCCTTCTTCAAAAAACATATTACTGATTGACAAATGATTGATTTTTAGTTCATTATTAAGTAATGAAACTAATAATCAGGCTTACCATAAATGTTTTCGCTCTTTTAGTAGTTGAGTATTTGGTTCCAGGATTTGAATTGACTGGCTACCAAGCAGTCATTGTGACAGCCATTGTTATTGGGGTAGTCAACACCTTTATCCGCCCCATACTTCAGCTTATAGCCCTTCCTATATCTCTGCTTACATTTGGAGTTTCAGCCTTTTTGATAAATGTCTTCCTTCTTTGGGGAGTAGCCTATGTTGTTCCCGGTTTTGAGATTACCAGCTTCCTAATTGCAGTCATTGCGGCGATTGTTCTTTCTTTAGTTTCCTGGTTTCTACACAAGCTCGCATCAGAATAGAGTGAGAAAGTTTTTAGACAGGTTAATTACCGGTCTGGCAATAGCTTTTGTCATTCCAACAACCCTTATTCTTATTAGTTGGAACGCTATCCCCGGTGACAGACTTTATCCAATCAAGACTGAAATGGAAGATATCACCTTGGCACTTACGGCCAATACCCGGTTTGCTTCCGCTTTTTCTTTGAAGTTTACCGATAGGCGTTTTAACGAAGCGACACTACTTCTGGCGAAAGAGGGGTCAACCGTCGGCTATGAATTGTTGGTAGCAGAAGCCCAACAAACTCAAGCTATTGTTTTAAGCAAGCAGGATGTAAAAAACGGGTCACAGCTTATTGAAAAAATTGAAGAATATCAGGCTGAAATTGAAAAGAAGCAAATTGAAATACAAAGCCAGGCAACAACTCCTACAATTCCCACCACTACTACTACTATCCTAGCGACACCAACCCCAACTCCTTCCCCTTTAGTTATCCAAAAACCGATAACCACAACTGCTCCTTCGGGAGAGACAAAAGAAATAATCGTGAGTAAGCCAGTAACAGTTGTTATTAAAAAAGAGGAGCCCGAGGAGGTTTTAATAAAACTTGAAGAAACCACCGCGGAGCTTGAAAAAATAAAAGAAAAAGTTAAAAAAGAATTACCTGAAACTGCTTCTGAGAAAGCTAAAGGGAGACAGCGTAATTAAAGAGAGGAACTATTTCCGAAAAAAAAGATTAAAAATTATCCTTGTGCCCTGAAAAAGCTCCAAAGCAGAGACTATAGGCAAATAAGCTTCAAAAAGGTATAATAAAAACCATGAAATCATATATCAAGAAAAAGGCCGGGACAAAACTTGGCTACAGAACCCCTAAGGATTTTAAGGGCAAAGTCCATAGTGGCAAAAGAAATTCCCCTCAGGCAAAATTTAACCCATCAACCTTTAAGGTTCAACATAAAGGATAAATGGCAGCAAAAAAGAAAAAATCAACCAAAACGTCATCTAGTAGCTTTGCAAAAAGTGATGACGGAACTATCCAGATAACCTTTTCTATTCCTTTTGGTCAAATTAAGAGCACCAGGGAGAAAACTGCCTCTGAAATTGGCAAAGATATTCAGGTACCAGGTTTTAGAAAAGGAAAAGCTCCTTTGGATAAAGTTATCTCACAAATCCCCCAAGATACATTAATTGAAAAGACTCTTGGTAAAATTCTACCGAAACTTCTCGCTGCGGCCATCAATGAGCACAAAATTAAGCCAGCAGTCTATCCTAAATTTGAATTAGTCAAAGCAGTCGAAGGAGAAAATTGGCAAATAAGAGCTGTTACTTGTGAACTACCGGAAATTAGTCTGGGAGATTACAAAAAGATAATCGCTGGAGCTCTTAGAGCCAAATCTATTTGGACCCCTGATTCCGCCAAGACGGCGGGGGATAAGTCTGACAAGAAAATTTCAAAAGAAGAGAAAGAGCAAGAAATTATAAAAACACTTCTTGAAACTATAAAAATAACCATCCCCAAACTCCTGATTAATGAAGAAGTAAATCATAAACTTTCTAATCTTTTAGCTAGACTTGAAAAACTGGGTTTGACCCTGGAAACTTACCTTCCCTCGATTGGCAAGACAGCCGAAACATTGAGAGCAGAGTATGAAAAACAAGCAAAAGAGGCTTTATCTCTTGATCTTATTCTTAACAAAATTGCAGAAAAAGAGAAAATTAAAGTTAGCGAAAAACAAATTCAAGAAATGATAAAAACCTCGGCCGCTGATCCCAAACTGGCTGAAAAACTTGACACTCCCGAACAAAGAAGACTAATTAAGTCAATTCTTAGGCGCCGGGCTGCACTTGACTCTCTAAGTGCCTTACTTTAAAATTCTTGTCACCAAGGCCTGAAATGAACGATAACCAGAAACAAAAGCCGAGAGGTCAAAAACAGATAAAACACACCAATGTTCTTGAAAGTCTAAAGGACGTGGGGGGATCTACGGCAAAATCCTTAAAAAAGGATGTTCTTCAAGGAGCTTCTCAAGAGTTTTTAAATCAACTTTTTGGCAGAAAATACGGAAAAGTACGCTCGGGTGAAATTAGCCCGGGTGAAACTTTGGAATTTGATGAAGTTTTGTCAGGCCAACATGAAGAAACTCTCAAATTAAAAAAACAAATTGCGCTTGAAAGAAAACTTCGAGAAGAAGAAAAAGTAAGGATTGAAAAAAAGAGCAACGAACTAAGATTACAACTTAATGCGATTATCCAGGAAGTAAGCCTGCTTTCCCAAACAACCCAAGAATTAACCCAAGAAACCCAAATTGCCGCCATGCAAGCACCAATTGAACCAGGGATTTACCACGTAATATTTTTTGAAAAATTACTTGAATTTATTAAATCTTTTAGAAAGAAAATTGGGGAAGCAAAGATTTGGCTTCACGCCTCAAATAATCGTGCTCAAAAGAAAAACTACTGGGCCCGCTACAAAAAGCACGGTGGTAAATTCCTCTTAGCTGCAGACCACTATGTCTCAAGGTCTGCTGGATAAAAACTGTTGAAGAAACGCCTCCAAAAAGAGTATAATTTATGCACCTGGACGGTTAGCTCAGTTGGTTAGAGCGCAGCATTGACATTGCTGAGGTCACAGGTTCGAGTCCTGTACCGTCCACTTCGAGGGCCCGTGGCGCAGTTGGCTAGCGCGCTTCCATGGCATGGAAGAGGTCAGGGGTTCAAATCCCCTCGGGTCCACCAATGAAAAAAGGAAAATTTAAACTTTTTAAAGAGGGTTTTATTCGCGGGATTGGTTGGGCTTTTGGTGTAACTGTCGGCTTTGTCATAATCTCCACTATTTTGGTTGTAATCCTAAGAAATCTAGGGGGATTACCCGTCGTTGGAAGTTGGATTGCATCTATCGTTGAGGCCACCCAAAAACAACTTACGAGAAGAGCGCCCCTTTTCCCTCAATGACATATTAGAGTAAAATAAAGCTATGCCTGCAATACAAAACAAAAAACTAGAAGCAATGCGGCATAGTGCTGAGCATGTGTTAACCCAGGCTATGCTTAAGCTTTATCCTGGCTTAAAAATGGCCATGGGCCCAGCCACCGAAGACGGGTTTTATTTTGATTTTGACTTCGAAGGAAAAATTTCGGAAGATAATTTTCCCAAAATCGAAGAAGAAATGAAAAAAATCATTAAAAAAGATCTTCCTTTTAAAAAGGAGAATTTAACCATTGAAGAAGCTCGCAAGCTTTTCAAAAACAATAAATATAAACAGGAATGGCTTGACGAAATTGAAAACAAGGGTGAAAAAGCGACTGTTTATTGGACTGGTGATGAGTTTGTGGATTTGTGCAACGGCCCACATGTTGCTTCAACCGGTAAAATAGGCCCTTTTAAACTGCTTTCTGTTGCTGGCGCTTACTGGAGAGGAGATGAGAAAAACAAAATGCTCACCCGTATCTACGGCACAACTTTTCCAACTCAAAAAGAGCTTGATAAGCACCTAACCATGTTGGAGGAAGCTAAAAAACGCGACCATAGAAAATTAGGTAAAAGGCTTGGGCTATTTACTTTTTCAAAATTCGTGGGTCCAGGGCTACCACTGTATCCACCCAAGGGCGCCCTTTTAAGACGTCTTGTCAATGACCACGTAGAAGATATCCAATCCAAAGAAGGCTATCAGCAGGTATGGACTCCGCAAATTGGCAAGGCAGAGCTTTTTAAAATATCAGGCCATTACGACAAATACAAAGACAGTATGTTTAAAGTAATTTCAAATTATTCAGATGAAGAGTTTTTCTTAAAACCAATGAACTGTCCACAGCATACCCAAATATATGCAAGCCAGCCTAGAAGCTATAAAGAATTACCCATAAGGTTTACTGATTTTGCCATGCTTTATAGAGACGAAAAACCAGGAGAACTCTCGGGCCTTGCCAGAACCAGAGCCTTCTCACAGGATGATTGCCACATTTTCTGTATGGAAGAGCAGATTGATGATGAAATTGATAAAGCTCTTGCCATGACAAAAGAAATAATGGCTATTTATGGCTTCAAATATAGATATAGACTTTCGACAAGAGATAAAAGCAAACCACAAGACTATCTTGGAGACCCGAAAACATGGGACAAGGTTGAAAAATGGGCAGAAAAGATTATGCAAAGAAATAAAATTGAGCATTTTGATGCACCAGGAGAGGCCACGTTCTACGCTCCCAAAATGGATCTCCTAGCAACTGATGGTTTGGGTCGTGAGTGGCAACTCTCAACCATCCAAATTGACTACTTCATGCCTAAAAGATTTAAATTAGCTTATATAGATAAGGACGGCAGAGAAAAAACTCCGATTATGATACACCGTGCCATAATTGGGTCACCAGAGCGATTTTTGATGGTTCTCATTGAACATTTTGCCGGCGCTTTTCCTGTCTGGCTTTCTCCTGTCCAGGTAAAAGTTTTGCCTGTTACTGAGCGTAATGTTAAATATGCCAAGTCTATGGCAGAAAAATTAAAGCAAGAGAGTATAAGAGTAGAAGTAGACGAGAGAAGTGAAACTTTACCAGCTAAGATTAGAGATGCTCAACTTGAGAAAGTTCCATATATGCTTATCATTGGTGATAAGGAAGAAAAAAGCAAAAAAGTGGCTGTTCGCTTAAGAACCGAAAAGGACTTAGGGCAGATGAGTTTTGGTAATTTTATCGTTAAAGTCAAAGACAAGATTGAAACAAAAGCCCTGAATTTGATATAATCCAAATAGAAATTGAGAAGGAAAAAATTATACTGGCGAACAAATGAACAGATTCACGCACCAAAGGTGCGTGTTATTGATGCAAAAGGGAAACAGATTGGGATATTGAGCCGAGACGAAGCTTTGGACAAAGCCAAAAAAAAGAAGCTGGATCTTGTAGAAATTGCCCCAAAGGCTAAGCCGCCAGTCGTCAAGATCGTTGATCTTGGAAAATTCAGATATAAAGAAGAGAAAAAGTTGAGGGCTGAGAAAAAAAGGAATAAATCGGGCGAGCTTAAAGAGATAAGATTCTCACCTTTTATCGGAGAAGCAGATTACAATACAAGATTTGAAAGAGTCAAAGGGTTTTTAGAAGAAAAGAATAAGATTAAAATTGTAGTTAAATTTAAAGGCAGACAAATGGGGAGCAAGCAATTTGGCTACAAACTTTTAGAAAGATTGCTTGAT
>SDBU01007496.1_pt1 | contig 12560 bp, 10 predicted proteins | sample 2277071 | NCBI WGS metagenome assembly SDBU01 (sample SAMN10397929, study PRJNA504765) | marine sediment metagenome | isolation source: marine sediment core GS08_GC12, 126 cmbsf | place: Arctic Ocean: Gakkel Ridge, Loki's castle | collected 2008 | reverse complement strand
CACAGATTAAGAAAATTAAATGTAGGGACAGAACAGTGTTCTGTCCTAATCCGTGACATCTCTTTCTTAATCAGTGCAATCAGTGGTTAAAATTTTCATCCTTCATGGTGCTCAAAAAGAACATGAGGGTTTAGTACGAAAATAAAAATAATATCTGCCAAATAATATATCAATTAAAAATGTTTTATAGACAAATGTTTTAGCTATCTTAATCGTGTGTTAACCTCATTTAATATCAAAAGCGTACATTTCATTAGAGTCTTTCAGCCAAATTAAATACATGTCTTTTATATTGCTCTGTAGTAGAGCGGTTATTTCTTCTCGTTGCATATATAATTATATATTTTTGTATTTCATACAATAGATAAAAAATATTCCTTATTTGTGCATTTTTGGAAAAGTTTCTTTCTTTTCCGTATCCTTTCCAGAATGCCTGCCCGGAAATTCCACAATAATCCAGCACAGAAAATTCGATTTCCATATCACCCCAGAGTGCTCGGTCCCAGTCCACTATCCCGATAACCTTTCCATTCCTGTCTATCATTATATTTTGATGCCATATATCCATATGGAGAAGTGAAGAGGCAGGATTATGCTCAAAAACTTCCATATATTTATCTAAAAGTTGAATAAGAAAATTATACTCCTTCTCACTGTAACAACCTACTTCAACAATCTGATTTATCATTTTATTCCACATTATTTTAAAAGCCGAAGCCCAATCATCCTGAGGTTTCATAGGATGGTGTTCACCAAGATAACCGTACTTTTCTGTTTTTAAAGAATGAAGTTCATTTAGAAATTCACCTACCTGAAATAAAACATAATCCCACTGCTTTTTTGTAAGAAAATTTGCATCCGCTGCTGACATTCCATCTAATTTTTCCATTATAAGGTAATCGGAATCAATTATTAAATGAGAATTATCGTAAACATAAATCTCTGGAACGGGGAGGCTTGTTTTTTCCTTTAAAAACTTATGAATCGCCGGTTCTTGTGCCATCATATTCTTTTCATAAAAAATTAATCCAATATCCCGGGGCGGGGCAATTCTCAAAACTAACTCCCGGTTCCCGCATTTTACTATATAACTGGTATTAAACCTTCCTGTAGTAATCTGCTGAAATATAAAATTATCTACCTCTTCAGGAAAGTGTTTCAATATAAGCCTTTTGAGTGTATTATTGTCATAAGATTTCCACATTTTAACTCCTCGAGAAGATTAGGTATTGTTGATGATTTGCTATTGCAGTTTTAATGAATGATAATACAGGCGGCTACTCTGTTTCGCGCAGAATTAATTTATGTCTTTCTGCCTCATCAGGTAAATTTTTAAAGAATTTATTTTTTATATCTTCGACAATGGCGTAAACACAGGGAATAGCTACAAGCGTGAGCGTAGATGAGAAAATAAGCCCCCAGACGATAGTGTTAGCCAGCGAGCCCCATTGAACAGATTTACCTCCTAAACCGATTGCCATTGGGAGTAAACCGCCGACCGTTGTTGCTGTAGTTAAAAATATGGGTTTTAATCTAATATAACCGGAATGAATAATCGACCTCCATTTTGAATATCCCTTTTGTCTGGCTCTGTTTATAAAATCTACGAGTACAATAGAGCTGTTTACAGCAATACCTACCAGAGCAACAATCCCATAAAGTGTAGTAATACTAAAGGGACTACCATCAATCAACAGACCAAATATGGCACCCGTAAAAGCAAAAGGAACCGTGAATAGAATTATAAAGGGCTGAATAAATGACTGGAACTGACCGCCCAATATCATATATATCAAAATTATTCCAAATAAAAATAATATACCCAAACTCTTAAAGGATTCCATATATTCTTGAAATTCACCCCTGAAATCGAGTTTATATCCAGGAAATATTCTGCCGATATCTTTAAAATTTTCAATTAGCTTATTATTCACCTCAACTGATGAGGTTACACTTTTGTCTATATCGGCAGAAACGGTGATAGCTCTTTCCCCTTCAAACCTGTGTATAGTTGAATATCCCTTTTTAATGTCCAATTCTGCAATATCCTTTAAAGGAATAAATCTGCCGTCATTTGTCGTAACTTTAATATTTCTAAAGTCCTCGAGGCTTTCACGGGCATCACGGTTAAATTTAACGATTACATCAATTTCTTCATCTCCATCTCTATGAACAGAGGCTTTAATTCCTAAATAAGCATTTCTTATTGAGGAGGCGATACTTAAAGTATTAAGACCTAAAAATGCAGCTTTTTCCTCATCGATTTTTATCCGCAATTCCTTTTTCCCCGGTTCAAAATCGTCTTTTATATCCAGTACACCATCCATCCGGGCTAATTCTTTTTTCACAAGTTCGGTTACCTTTTCCAGCTCATTGAAATATTTTCCTTTCACCTTTACTTCCACCGGTGCTCCGACAGGTGGTCCATGTGAAAACTCAAAAAACTCCAGACTTTTTACTCCTGCGATTCTACCAATTTTTCCTCTTAATTCTTCTATAATTTCTTTGATTGTTCTCTTTCTATGTTTTTTTTCCACTAAATCAACTAATACCTGCCCCACAGATGATTTGTATATCCAATCTGTATTTGTCTGCATCAATCCTGTACTTGTTATTATTGCATTTAGCTCTTGTTCTGGTAATTGCATTGCAATATTCTCAATATATTTCATCACCCGGTCTGTTTCTTCTAATTTACAATCTTCCGGCATCCTTACATGTATTGAAAATTGAGGGAACTCGTCTCCTTCAAAAAGTTCCACACCTATTAGAGGTATCGCCAATAAAGAAATTACAAACAAAGCAAAAACACCGGCAAGCACCCAATATCGTTTTCTTAAGGCTTTTTTCAAAATCTTTAAATATATTAACCGGAACCTGTCAAATAAACTCCTTTTACCTTTAAGTTTATTATTGATGTAAATCTTCTTACCCCAGTCTCCAATATGAGCCGGCAGGATAAAAAATGCTTCAAAAAGTGAAGCTGCAAGCACCAGCGTTACTACAATAGGGATAATTCTCATAAACCGTCCCATTATCCCGGGCATCAGTACAAGCGGTAAAAAAGCAGCAACAGTTGTTGCAATAGATGCAAAAATCGGTCTCCCGACTTCACAGGCACCCACGATTGCAGCTCTTTTAGGATGAACACCTTTTTGTATATAGCGGTGACTGTTTTCAATTACCACAACTGCATCATCAACAACCATACCCAGAACCAAGACCAGTCCAAAAATAGAATTACCGTTTAAAGACCTGCCGGTCACATACATATATAAAAATGTAAATAGAAATGTTACCGGAATTCCTAAAGCAGCCATAAATGCGTTTCTTCTGCCTAAATACACCCATAAAAGAATAATTACTAAAATTAATCCCAGCAGTGCATTGGATTGTAAAATGTTTAGTATATCATTGATATAAATGGATGTATCGTTGGTTATTGTAAATTTGATATTTTTACCGTATCTATCCTGATATGAAGCTGTTATTTCTTTTATACGGTCTATAATTTCAATAGAATTGCCTTTTTCCTTTTTTGAAATTGAAAGTGATACTGCGGGTTTCTGGTCTAATCTCGATATTACTCTGTAGTCTTTATATGTATCGAGAACTTTGGCTACATCTTCAATCCTTATATATCCGCCAACTGAATTTGTTCTTATAATAATATTATTAATTTCACCGGGGTCTTCAAATTTCCCGATAGTTCTAATTATGTATTCTGATTTTGCCGACTTTAATTTCCCTCCCGGAATATTTAAATTCTTAGATCCGATTGCACTGACAATTTCATCGAATGTAACATTCAAGGCATTCATTCTGCCCGGGTCAATCTCAACCCAAATTTCTCTATCTCTGAGGCCGCCGATTTCAATTTTACTAATGTTTTTAATCTGCGAAATTTCATCTTTTAATTCTTCAGTAATACGTTAAAGTTCTTTTTCAGGTAAGTCACTGCTTAAATTTACAGAAATCATAGGCATTAAATCAGCCGAGGTAAAGCTCATTGCATAAGGGTCTTCAGTATCTTTTGGAAGTGTTCTTGCCGCAGCATCAACTTCCGCACGAAGGTCCATAAAGCGCTTATCAAATTCATCAGAATTTATATTTTCAAACTTGACTGCTATAAAAGACTGACCCTCTTCGGATCCTGATGAAATAAAATCTATCTTATCTACATTTTCAATGGCTTCTTCAATCGGTTTTGTGATTAGTTCTTCTATTTCTTCAGGTGAAACACCAGGGTAAATTGTAGTTATAAAAACCCAATTCATATCTATTTTTGGTATTAATTCCCTCGGCAGTCTGATTAAGGCAAACAGCCCGGCAATAATCATTAATATCATTATCAGATTAACAAAAACAGAATTCCTGACGGAAAACTTTGGTATGTTCATATCTTTAGTTATATTTTTTGTCGCAGAAACGTTAAATTTAGGCAATAGGCAATAGAAAACAGAAAACAACACTTATGCCTATTGCCTATTGGCTGTTTTTTGAACCTGTATTTTATCGCCGTCACTTAAAAATTCTCCCCCTAATATTATCACTTTATCATCGATATTTAATCCATCTTTAATTTCAATCCTGTTATTATAACTCCTGCCTACTTCAATAATATTTTTTAATGCCCTGTCTCCCTTATTTAAGAATACGAAATGCGTACCATCTTTCTCTCTAACCACTTCCTGGGGCAATAAAATTATATTTTCGGAAACATCTGTAATGATTTTCCCCTTAACAATCATACCCGATTTTAATTTAAAATCGTCTGTGTTACTTAATTTTATTTCTACAGGAAAGGTTCTTGTTTTTACGTCGGCTTCGGGTGAAACAGCAATAACGTTTCCAAGAAATTCTATATCAGGATATACATCAACATTTATTTTCACTAAATTCCCGACTTTAATATTTATTATATCTCTTTCAGCCACTTCAACACTTAATTTTACCATCCGAATATCTATAAGCTTTGCAACCGGTGTACCGATAGATGCAGTATTTCCGACTTCAACCATTTTTTGTGAAATAAATCCATCAAAGGGTGCTTTTATTTCGGTATCCTCTAAAACTCTCCTTGCGGTTTTAAACATCGATTCGGCAGTTAAAAAATTTGCCCTGGACACATCCCTTTTTAATCTTACGTTTTCTTTATCATATTGCGAAACACCTTTTGCTTCGGCTATTTTCTCATATCTTTTTAAATCGAGTTCTGATTTTTCCAAATCAGCTTTGGCACTCATAAGTTGAGCTTCAGCTCGAATTAAATCATATTGTTTATATTCATCATCCAGCTTCGCCAAAATCGTACCTTTTTTAACAAAACTCCCCACAGTAAAATAAACATTTTTCACCCTGCCGCCTAATTCCGATAAAACCTGTACTCCCTTATCCGGTAATATAATTCCAACAGTATTAATTCCCCATTCCACCTTCTCAGGTTTCAGATTAATCACACGTACCGGAATTATATTAGTCTTACTTTCAATATCATTAGAATCTACTTTACTATTGCCTTCCGAACATCTTAATATTAAAATCCAGGCTAAAAAACCAATTACTAAAATTCCAGAAAATATTATAATTAAACTATTTTTTAATCTCATAATTCGATACCTCATAGAGCAATTTTCGAGGGAATATCATATTTTTGTTTATCCTGATTAAGTCAAATAAATAATGTAATCTTTTTAAATATATAAATCAATAATTTTAAATATGTATTTTAAAAATTTAAAATTTATTAAATATCTCTAAGTTTTATTTGCCTGAATAATTCATAAAAAGATACAATTTTCGTATTAATTTTTTTTATAACTATAATAACATCATAATATGATTGTAGGAATTTGATTTATCAAATTCAAACTGTTTTAAAGGAATCTGATAAATCAAATTCCTACTATTTTTATTTTTATTCATTATCCTGGATTCTCCGGACAAAATAACAAAATTAGGATTTATGAATAAATCAGATTTGATAAATTATTTATGATAAAGAAAATCGTCTAATCGATTTTGATTTGATGTTCAGGAGTGAAGCACCGTTTTCTAACGAAGTAGGTTACAATAATACTTCCGATTGCTGTTGAACCGGAAAGCATCAACATAACAATAATCTGATATTTTATCGATAGTACAGGGTCTGTTCCCGCCATTATTTGACCGGTCATCATCCCTGGTAAAAATACTATTCCTACAGCCATCATAGCATTTATTGTTGGAATCATTCCTGCCCTGATTGAGTTCTTTAATATATCAGCTGTAGCTTCCTGATATGTTGCCCCGAGACTTAAAAATAATTCAATCTTTTCTCTGCCTGTTCTCACATCGGAAAACATCCTGTCAAGAGAAATCGCAATTGCATTCATCGAGTTGCCTACAATCATCCCTCCGAGCGGAATAAAGTATTGCGGCTCATACCAGGGCTTAACCTGAATTACCACTGAAGTTACTACAACTGTAACAAGCATAAAACTTATTAACATCGATACAAAAGTCGGCAGAAAAAACGAAACCTCTTTTTCCTTTATTCTCCCTCGTATAGTTATGGCAGCAAAAAAAATCATACCTACAAATATCAGAAGAATCAGGTATGCTTTGTCTATTTCAAATATATACTTAAGAACAAACCCCATAATAAAAAGCTGAACAAACGTTCTGATAGTTCCGACAGCGATATCTTTTTCAAGACCTAAACTTAATATAATCGAACTTATACCTGAAATTAATACAAAAATCACGCAGATTAATAACTGAATGTTATTTATTTCTACTATATTCATTAATTATCTTCTTTCTTTAGATTTCCACCGGAAAGGATAAATTTCTTAAGATTAATTATTTGGGAGGAAAAACCTATATGAGTAACCATAATAACAGTAGTTGAATTTTGCATATTTATTTTTTCTATTATTCCTTCAACAATATTTCTTGAATTATCATCCAGTGCAGAAATCGGCTCATCTAAAAGAATAATCTCCGGTTCCAGAAGTAATCCCCTTATCAATGCAATCCTTTGTTTTTCACCTATCGATAATTTTATAGCACTGTCGGTTAGTTTTAAATGGTTAAGTAAAAAGTCATCAAAAATCTCTCTGATTTTTTCTTTTGACGGAGGAGAATATTTTTTTACACTTTTAAATTTGAACGGGAAGGTTAAGTTTTTCTCTATAGATGCATCAATCATAACGGGAGTCTGCTGAATATAGCAAATCTTTTTTCTAAGATAAGTAACGTCATACTTCTTTATAGATTTTTTTCTGAAAAATATCATTCCCTTTTCAGGCTCAAAAAGACGGTTCATTATGTGTAAAAGTGTTGATTTCCCTGAACCGGAAGGACCTTTTATTAATACAAAATCTTTTTTATTTACAGTTAAATTAACATCTTGAAAGATTTCATTCCCCCCTTTATGCCTGAATGATACATTTTCAAGTCTTAAGATTTCATTATTATTTTTTTCCGGCATTTCTTAATCTAAAACCTGGGAAAATAAAAAAAAGTTTCTGTTGATTATTAATTTTTAATTATATATTTTACAAAAAATAAAATCATTTACAAGAAAAAAATTACAAGTGGTGTTCAAAGAGACAAATAGAAAATTGTATTTTGACTATTATTGTAAGCTGGCAAAAAGGAAATTGCCGATAAGTATAAAATTTTTCTAATTTAAAATAAGGTTCAAGATGAAAGATGAAAAAAATGTAAAAACCTTCCCTGCAAATACAGTGATTGTAAAACAGGGTGCAACAGGTGAGGGAATGTACATTATAGAATCGGGAACTGCTGAAATTTCACTTGAGTTAAAAAATGGGGATATAATTCCCTTAACAAATATCGGTCCGGGAGATATTTTCGGCGAGATGTCTTTTTATTGCGAAGGAGCAAGGTCAGCTAACGTGAAAGCATTGACGGAGTTAAAGGTTCAGGTTATCGGTAAAAATGAAGTTCCTATCGAACTTGAAAAAACACCTTTCTGGTTTCAGGAAATGTTTAAAAAATTAATCGATAAGGTAAGATATTCAAATTTATCGATTATTCATCAAACCGAGTCGAAGAACGAATTATTTGAGAGAGAGCGGCTCCAAGCTGTTATTGAAGTTGCAGGTGCTGCGGCTCACGAAATTAATCAGCCGCTGACTGTAATAATGGCTAGCTGTGAGCTATTGAAAAAAAAATTAGACGATGAAAAAATAAATCACTATTCTGAAGAAATAATCAAGGCATCTCAAAAAATTTCTAAGATTGTTTCTCAAATGCAGATTATACACAAGTATGCAACTAAACCCTATATTGGAGATTTAAATATTTTAGATTTTGAAGAATCCTCAAAAAAAGTAAAAAAGTAAAAAATGTTAACATCCTGAAAAAAATACTAAAAGTTATTTGTCTTTCGGACATAATGTATTCAAGTTTTTTCGCTGATAATTATTTCTTTTAAAGACAGATTATATCTATAAAAAAATCAAGGAATAACGTAAAAAGGAATAAAATGGAAAAGAGCATTTATATAACATCAACAAACCGCGGTATTGGCAAAACAGCAATATCTCTGGGATTAATTCATTCTTTTAAGAAGATTGTGCACAGAGTAGGATTTTTTAAACCGATCGGTCAGAGGTATGATAGTTCAAATAAAATCGATACCGATGTTAAACTTATGAAGGAATTTTACCAGTTAAGCGAATCTTTGGAGACAATGAATCCTTTTTCTTTAAAAGAAATCAGAGAATATGTTGTAAACAATAGAAACGATGAATTATTATTAAAAATAAAGGAAATTTATAAAGAAATTGCAAAAGAAAATGACATCATAATAATAAAAGGTACGGATTATTCAGGTATGTCCTCTGCTTTTGAATTTGACATCAATGCTGATATTGCTAAAAAACTTAATTCAAGTGTCTTACTTATATGCGAAGGAAGATATAGAGATTCGATAGCAGAGATTACATCAGATATTTTGTTAAGTGAAGAATCCTTCAGGGACAAAGATTGTGATTTTATGGGTGTAATTTTAAACAAAGTTGATGAGAGGCAAAGAGATGAAATCTTGAACTTTATTCCAAACTTTTTAAAAAAAAGAAATATAAAATATTTTGGAGCCGTCCCGGAAATTCCATTCCTTTCCAAACCGACAATGGAGGATATATCAGAAATAATTAATGCTGCTGTTATTTACGGGAGAGATTATTTATCAAACATTCCATATAATACAATTATTGCAGCTATGGAACCCAGAAATGCTCTTAAGCACATTAGAGAAAATACTCTTATAATTACACCGGGAGATAGAGAGGATATATTATTAGCAGCGATGGCTTCACAGATTTCATCCGCCTGTCCTAATATTTCGGGTATTGTTTTGACGGGAGGATTGGAGCCGGATGACGTTATTAAAAGAATTATAAGTGGAATAGGTCAATTTAAAATTCCAATCCTCTCAGTGAAGGAAGACACGTTCACTACGAGCACTATCATTAACAACATAAATATTGTCATCAGAACAAAAGATAGTTTAAAAATACGGAAAATAAATCAGTCTGTAGAAAACAATATCGATATAGATTTAATGCATAAAACACTTCAAATAGTAAGAGTTAAAAAGGCAACTCCTCAGGATTTCCTTGATAAAATTGTCGGTTCTGCAATTGAATATCATAAACACATTGTACTTCCGGAAGGACCTGAAGCAAGAACTTTGAAGGCAGCCCATAAAATGCTGGAACTCAAAATGGCTGACATAACTTTATTAGGTAATAAAGACCGAATCTTCAAGCATTCTAAAGAATTAGGAGTTAAAATAGGTAATGCTGATATAGTAGATCCTGCCAATAGTGATAAATTACAGGAATATGGTGAAATTTATTATGAATTAAGAAAACACAAAAAGGGTATAACTCCGGAAAGTGCCCTTGACCAGATGAAAGATTCGATGTATTTTGGGACAATGATGGTTCATAAAGGTGAAGCAGATGGATTAGTTTCAGGAGCTATCCACTCTACAGGCGATACGATAAGGCCGGCTTTTCAGATTATCAAAACAAAACCAGGTTTGTCAGTGGTTTCCAGTATATTTTTTATGTGTTATGAGGATAAGGTCCTTGTTTATGGAGACTGCGGCGTTGTTGCGGATCCCGGTGCCGAGGAATTAGCTGATATTGGAATCACAAGCGCCGAAACTGCAATGGCTTTTGGAATTAAACCGTTTATTGCTTTTCTATCTTACGCAACGGGTGATTCTGCAAAGGGACCATCGGTAGAGAAGGTAATAAACGCTGTAAAAATAGCCCGGAAAAAGAGGAAAAACCTTTTGATTGAAGGTCCGATACAGTACGATGCTGCGTTTGAGCCAAGTGTTGCAGAGAAAAAAATGCCTGATAGCAAAGTCGCCGGAAAAGCTACTATATTTATTTTTCCTGACCTCGATTCCGGTAATATCGCTTATAAAGCAGTTCAAAGGTCTGCCAATGCTATTGCAGTTGGTCCTATTCTGCAAGGTTTAAACAAACCCGTTAACGACCTTTCAAGAGGATGCACTGAGGATGAAATTCTTTACACCTGTGCGGCTACTGCCTGCCAGGCTCATTATGAAGAGCAGGCAACAAAGAAATGATAAATCACCTCATTTTCTTTCTTTTTATTAAATATTTAAAAAGTGCCTGATCGAACTCATTTTTAGTATCCATAAAAACGTAATCGATTCTATTTTCGCGGCATTCCTTTTTGTAATATGAGATGAATTTTTTTACCTGTTTTCGGTATTCATTTCTTATATGCCAGGTCTGGGTATTTATCTCTTCACCACTTTCCATATCTTTAAATACAGCATTTTTTGAAAAGGAAAAATCAACTTCGGAGGGGTCGAGTATATGAAAAATGAGGAGTTCATGCTGCTTATGCCTGAAATGCTTTAATCCTTTTACTATTTTTTCCGGGTCATCTAATAAATCGGATATCAGGATTATAAGCCCTCTTCTTTTTATTCTTTCTGCAATATTATGAAGTATCAGGCTTATATCGGTAGTTTCATGTGATTGTGTATTATGAAGCTCTTTCAATATTTGATATAAATATCCCATAACGGAACGGGGGGGTAAATATTTTCTTATCTTGTTATCAAAAATTACAAGCCCGACAGAATCTCTCTGCATAAGCATAAGATAAGTTAATGCAGCGGATAAGTAACAACCATATTCAAGTTTCGTAATACTGCCGGATGTATAATCCATTGAACCGCTTGCATCAAGCAAAATATAACTTTTCAGGTTTGTTTCTTCTTCATACTCTTTAATATAAAACCGGTCTGTTTTTCCATAAACCTTCCAGTCAATTCTTTTTATTTCATCTCCGGGCATGTACTGTCGGTGTTCGGCAAACTCCACGCTGAAACCGTGATAGGGACTTTTATGAAGCCCGGTAATAAAACCTTCAACAACCAGACGTGCTTTTAGTTCAAGATTTGAAAGGCTCGATATGACATCCGGTTTAAAATATTTACGGTATTCTTCCATAATTACTCGGATTAATAAATAGTTTACATTTGTTTTTCTGCTAAATTATATAAATAGTCTATGTAGAGGCACGCCATGGCGTGTCTCTACAACTTCTCGTTTCAAAGCTTCCGGATTGGAGATGGTTATTAATTATTAAAAAAATTTCCGACAAATTTCAACTATTTCTTTGACTTTGTTTATATCCTTTTGACCCGGTTCAATCTCTACGCCGGATGATATATCGATACCATAAGGTTTGGTTTTTCTCAAAGCATGCTCGATATTATTAAGATTCAGTCCGCCGGCAAGTATTATTCTTCCAAACATTTTAGCCATAACGGCAATGTCCCAGTCAAAACTTTCGCCTGTTCCACCATACTCTCCCTGAACAAAACAATCGAGTAAAAATGCATTTACAGAATAACCGGTAAAAACATTATTAGAAAAATCATTTTTTACTCTGAAAGCTTTAATAATTCTTTTATTAAAATGACTGCAATATTCGGGGGATTCATCACCATGAAACTGTATAATATCCACCGGGCATTTATGCAGAGTATCTATAACGTTTTCTCTTTTTTCATTTACAAATAATCCAATAGTATTAATAAATGGTGGAAGTTCTTTAATTATTTCATTAGCCTTATCCGGGGGAATATATCTCTTACTCTCCGGATAAAATACGAAACCTAAAGCATCGACACCGGTTTCGGAAATTGCGATTGCATCCTGAAAATTTGTTATACCACAAATTTTAATATACACTATGAAATTCCTTCTAAAAATTCTTTTAATTTTGTTCCCGGAGAATCACTCTTCATAAAGACTTCTCCTATGAGCACACCATTAAATCCATTATTTTTTAAAGAGCGCATATCTTCAACAGACCTGATTCCGCTTTCGCTCACAGTTAGAACCCCCGGGGGAAGTAATTTCTTCAGACGATAGCTTGTTTCAAGGTTCACATCAAATGTCTTGAGGTTTCTGTTGTTTATTCCAATAATGTCGATTTTAAGGTTTTTAATTTTATCGAGGTCGTCCTCGTTATGTATCTCGACG